>ENA-OSIY01000640-OSIY01000640.1-marine-metagenome-genome-assembly--contig:-NODE-640-length-19436-cov-9.303476_pt1 | contig 19436 bp, 39 predicted proteins | sample MGYA00237884_ERZ534233 | MGnify/ENA primary metagenome ERZ534233 (study PRJEB26412, sample SAMN06343840) | marine metagenome | isolation source: estuarine water | place: USA: Columbia River Estuary... | reverse complement strand
TTGGGGAAGTGCTTCTACCGCAATATATGGCTCTAGCGGTGCAGGGACACTTCAGATTTTTACTAATAGTGCAGAAAGAATGCGTATAACATCAGGGGGTGATGTTGATATTGCTCCAGTTAGTGGTAGCTCCGTTATTGATTATGGAATGACTGTTGCTCCTCAAAGTGGTTACGCTCAAATATATTTAAGAGCAAACACAACTTCAACCACATATTTACAAAGATTTTATAATGAATCTTCAGGAGTATTGCAGAATGTAGGAAATATAGTAATATCAGGTTCTTCAACAAACTATGTAACTACTTCTGATTATAGATTAAAAGAAGATTTACAAGATTTTGCAGGTTTAGATATGGTTTCTAAAATATCTGTTTATGACTTTAAATGGAAAAGAGACGAAAGCAGAAGTTATGGAGTTATGGCACACGAACTGCAAGAAGTTTTACCTCAAGCAGTTGTAGGAGAAAAAGATGCAGAAGAAATGCAGTCAGTTGATTATTCTAAAATTGTTCCTTTATTAGTTAAGTCAATACAAGAACTAAAAGCAGAAGTAGACAAATTGAAACAAGAATGTAAATGTAAAAATTAGTATATTTATATCTTAATCATAAATTTAATAAAATGTCAAAAATTACAAAAGAAGAATTAAAAGAATTACAAGAACAACAAGGTAAGCTAAATGCTATCAAACACGATATAGGTTTGTTAAGTACACAAATTCATAGCTTAAACCATATGTACGCTGATGAAATTTCTAAACAAGAAGAAAGTAAGAAACCATTAGAAGAAAAATATGGTAAGATTAACATAGACCTAAAGGATGGGTCATATGAAGAAATAAAAGAAGAAAAATAATGAGTTTTCAGGATATGAAATTGTATGCAATGAATTTTTCAGCGTTTACGTTGAGTTTTACAAATATTGATATGGTGTTAAAGATTATATTGCTTACAGTTACTATCTTGTACACAACTCACAAATGGTATTTAATGTATGAAAAAAATAAGCGAAAACATTAGTTATAAAGAAGCTGTACATTCTGAAACTGCAAAACGTTTAGGTATATCAAACAAACCTAAAAAAGAGCATATTGAAAATATGGAGCTTATAGCTGAAAAAATATTTCAACCATTAAGGGATTGGGTCGATCATCCTATAAGAATAAACAGTATGTATAGGTCTGAAGAATTAAACTCAAGAATTGGTGGTGCAATATCATCTGCTCACAAAGAAGGATTAGCCATAGACCTCGATTCATTAGGTGGTAAAACTAATCTCGAAATGCTACACTACATTAAAGATCATTTAGAATTTGATGTATTGATAAGTGAATATCCAAATCAAGAGGGTGAACCAAAATGGATTCACGTTAGTTGGAATAAAAAGAAAAACAGAAAACAAGTTTTAGAAATAAAGCGTAAAGGCAGGTACTATACATATACAGGGGAATGTAAGGGCTGCAAATGAAAAAAGTAGAATTTGCTTTAATAGAAAGGTTTTCTTTAGGTATTTTAATAGGGTTTAGTTATTTACCTTATGATGATGAAAATAATTTTAGCGAATTAAACATTTATGTAATATTTATTGTATTACATTTTAAATTTTATAACGATGCCGATACCTAAAAAAAAACAAGGAGAAAAACAAAGTGATTATATGATGCGATGCGTACCTCAATTAATGAAGTATCATCCAGAAAAACAAGCTGTAGCTATTTGTTATAAAGAATTTAAAGGATCGGTAGAATTAGAATCTTATAATGACTACCCACAAGGTGCTAGTAACAACGCTAAAAGAGCAATAGAGTATAAAGAAAAAAATGGTAGTTCTTGTGGTACACAAGTAGGTTGGACAAGAGCTAGACAATTAGCTGACAAGAAAAACATAACAAGAGATACTATAGCTCGTATGGCTTCGTTTAAAAGACATCAACAACACAAAGACGTTCCTTATTCAGAAGGATGTGGTGGTTTAATGTGGGATGCTTGGGGTGGTTCAGCAGGTGTTAATTGGGCAATAAGTAAACTAAAACAAATAGATAAATGAAAGAAGTAGGATTGGATATTGATAATGATGGTAAACCAGATTTAAGTTTAGATTTAAAAACTATTATTTTAGTTGTAGGTGGTATTATAAGTTTAACTATGACTTATTCGACACTTACAAAACAAATAGAATTAAATAAACAAGAAATAGAGGTGGCTAAAAAATTACCACCACAACAATCACACGACCTATTAGAACAAAAAATACAATTTTTAGAAAATAAAATAGATGCTGAAACTAAAAGATTAGATAAGATAGAAGATAAAATATACAAAAGATGAACAAAGTAATTGAGTTTATTTTTATGATTCTAATCATATTATTAATAGGCTCATTTACTGTTTTACCTTTAAATTAAAACTATGGAAATATTAAAACATTTATTAGGAATTTGTGGCGAAAGTCATATTAATATTTATACAATTATTCTATCAATAATTATTATAAAATTTATTTATGAAAAAAATACTGGCAAAAATATTTGGTGGAGCAGCAGGTGGAGTAGCAGAAAAAATAAGTAACATCATAGCTAAACATACTTTTTCAAAAGAAGATCGTGTAAGGTTTGAAAATGAAATGGCTAAAGTATTTCTTGAAGCTGAAAGTGAAATGCAAAAGAATGTAACTGAACGTTGGAAAACTGATATGTCTAGCGATAGTTGGTTAAGTAAAAACGTAAGACCAATGGTTTTAATCTTTTTGGTTGTATCTACTGTTCTTATGGTGTTTATTGATGCAGGTCTTATAGCTTTTGATTTAAAAGATTCGCATACAGATTTATTGCAAATGGTTTTACTTACTTGTATAGGTGCATATTTTGGAGGTCGTAGTTATGAGAAAGTAAAGAAATAATGGCTAAAACAATCAATATAAGCTCATATAAGAGCAAATCAAAGAAACGTAAAGGAATACACGCTAAAAGTAAAATGAGTGCCTTAAAAGGCTCTAAAAACTATTTTAAGAAATATAAAGGTCAAGGTAAATAATTTTTTATATATTTGCTAAACACTTGCAAAACCTAATAAAGTTGGACGTTGCTTGGATCAGGTACTTACATTTCTTTCTTTTTGTAGGTTTTTCTTTCTTTTTCTTTTTACTCTTTTTCTTTTTCTTTCTTTTAGTTATATTTAAACATATGAAAAAAATACCTAGAAGTAAATTAATAAAAAAACTAGACAAAGTATTTAGTTTATATATTAGACAACGATATGCTAAAAACGAAATAGCACAATGTTTTACTTGTGGCAAAAAAGATCATTGGAAACGCTTACAATGTGGACATTTTCAATCTCGTAAACACTATTCTACTCGCTTCGATGAAATAAATTGCCAAGTACAATGTGCAGGTTGCAATGTCTTTAAATATGGTGAACAATTTATCTTTGGTAAAAATCTTGATCTGCAATTTGGTGAAGGATGTTCTGAATCACTATACAACAAAGCAAAAAAAATAACAAAGTATTCTTATGATGAAATAGAAGATTTAATAAATAAATATAATTTGTTAATAAAAGACTTTAATTAATTTATATTTTTATAAAAGTTCTGTTTCGTTTTGTCTTTAAAAAGAGGGGTTAATCAAATTAGCTCCTTTTTTTTTGCATTTTATTAAAAAAATTGTTTATATTTATATTTCATTTAAAAACATAAATATGGACAGAACAGTATCCTCACAAGAACATTTTGTTTTAATTAACTACTACCAAAACAAAATACAAGAACTAGAAGCAAAACTAGAAGTTGAACAATCTAAAAACTTAATGACATTATGAACAAAGATAAATTAACAGAACTTTATCACAAATACGAGTTATCAAAAGATGACTTTTTTAAACATCAACACTACACAATAATTACTAGACAAGGGATTGACAAGATTCAAGCTATAGAACAAATATCTATAGACTATGAAGTAATTAAATGTGAAATAAACTTTGCAGTATTTAAAGCTATAGCAACTAAAAACAATAAAAAGATTATTACGTTTGGTTCTGCTTTAAAAGGAGCATCATACAATGAAGGTAATTGTCAAAGTTGGTATGTAGCTGAAATGGCAGAAAAAAGAGCAATGTCAAGAGCTGTACTTAAATTAACAGGTTTCTATGAACTTGGTGTGTTTGGTGAAGATGAATCAGATTCATTTAAAAAGAAAACTACAAAAGAAGAACTAATCAATAAAATTAAAAACAATGGCTGAAAAAATATATAAAGAAAAAGATCATCATCCATTTGAAAATCAAATATTCAATCATTATAGAGAAAGAGCAAAAACAATAAATGATGCAATAGAACTTCTAATAGAACATAACTATACAGTTATTGATCTTGAAGGCAAATGGATTAAAAAAAATTAAATATTAACTTAAATTAAAATCAATAAATTATGGCAGGAATTATTAAAGCAAGAATAGACGTTTCTAAATTACCAAAAGAAAAATTTTACAAAGGTAAAAAAGGTGTTTACTATGAATTTATAGTATCATTAAATGACGATACAAATCAGTATGGACAAAACGTATCTATATCAGATTCACAAACTCTTGAAGAACGTGAAGCTAAAAAACCTAAATTATATTTAGGAAATGGTGAAGTAGTATGGACTAACGATATGATTAAGTTAGCAAAAAAAGAAGTTACACAAGAAGAACCAGTTACTAACGATTTACCTTTTTAATATTGTAAAAAAAAATGTTTTTTCAAAGGGGTTTAATACACCCCTTTTTTTTATATATTTATGCAAATGCAATTAAGACTAGACGAAAAACAAACTGAAGAATATTTGGTAATGGAAGCAATCGAACAAGATTGTATCGTTGATCCACAAGAAGCTATAGAATACCCACCAGTTGCATTATCACTAGGAGAAAAACTACTAAAAACAAAAAACAAAGATTTGCTATTACCTATACCTATAGGAACTTATGGTAACTTTAGTTTTATACAAGCACCACCTAAAACAAAAAAAACATTTCTAGTATCTCTTTTAGCTTCTGTTTATTTAGGAACAAGCAATCGTTTTGGGGGTGGTTTAAAAGGACATAGAGAAAATAAAGACTTAATTCATATAGATACTGAAATGGGCAAATGGCATTGCCAAAAAGTATTTAAAAAGGTGCTTGATATGAACACCTTTGATTTTACAAAAAATTATCATACATTTGGTTTAAGGACAATAGGATATAAAACAAGAATAAAGTTTATTGATTATTGTCTTAACCACAAAGTAGAAAACGCAGGACTTTTAATAATAGATGGCATTGCTGATTTAGTTAGTGATGTAAATAATTTAGAAGAATCTAATGCGTGTATTCAACAACTTATGGAATGGTCTGCTAATCACAAAATACATATTATGTGTGTGATTCATTCTAACTTTGGTACTGATAAACCGACAGGACATCTTGGTTCTTTCTTGGAAAAAAAAGCAGAAACACAAATACAACTAGAAGCAAATACAGTTAACAAAGAATGGATTACCGTAAAGTGCAAACGCAGTAGGGGTTATTCATTTGAAACATTTAGTTTTAAGGTAAACGAAATAGGACTACCTGAAATAGTGGGTGATTTATATGATCCACTAAAAAACTAAAATATGATTAACAACTTATCGGATATATTTAAAAAACATATTATATGGGTTGACATTGTTTGTAGCTTTGGATGTAACAAAGAAACAGCAGAAGATATTACACAAGAAATGTATATTAAGATAGACAAAAAAATAAAGAATGGTTTAGATATTGATTTTGGTAAAAATGATTACAACTACTATTATATATTTAAAACACTTAAAACATTATTTTTAGATTTAAAACGCAAAGAAAGTAAAGTAAATATAATACAAATAGAAAACGTTAGGGATTATTTATCTAATCAGGATTGTCAAAACTATGAACAAGTATATAATGATATACAAAACGAATTAAACAATATGTACTGGTATGATAAAAAAGTATATGAAATAATTGAAGGAGGGGAATCAATAGCAAAGTTTTCGAGAAAGTCTGGAATACCTTACTATTCACTTTACAACACTTACAAAAAGGTAAAAGAGAAACTAAAAAAATTATTATGACATTAAATGTTCCTAAAGAACTTAAATTAAAATGCTGGGATTATTTGCAAAATAATAATATGGGCAATAGACATTCTGCTAATGGAAATAAAGAAAATCAATTAGTGGGATTAGTTGGTGAAATTTTAACTAAACAAATATTCAACATAGAACATAAATTTATTAATGGATTCGATGGAGGATTTGATTTTTTGTATAATAATAAAAAAGTTGATGTAAAAACAATGGGTAGAAATGTATTTATGAAAGATGAATATGTACATCACTTAATAGCATTTCAAGATAAATTTGATTGTGAGATATATATATTTAATTCATTAAACAAAAAAAATAATGTTTTAGAAATATGTGGTTGGGTTACAAAAGATGAATTATTACAAAGATCAAAATTTATAAAAAAAGGTACTGTAAGAAAAAGAAATAACGGAACAACATTTTCATTAAAGACTGATGGCTATTTTATTAAAAATAATAACTTGAACAATATAAAAGAATTATTATGAAATTAGGAGATTTAGTATTCTACATAACAAAATATACAGGCATTAAATGGATCGTAGATAAATACCATAAAATACGTGGAACTAAATGTAATTGTGATAAAAGAAGAAAGGACTGGAATGAAATAAAAATAACAAGATGGTAAAATTTAATAATTATGATTTCAAAGACTGGGAAAAATTTAGGCTTTCAAAAAAATCAACCATTAGTCGTGAAGAATTTAAAATGGTTTGTCAGTTCCACTCAACCTATTACAATCACAAATACCACGAACCTTGTACTTGTAATCCCAAACTAATAAACAAATGGATAAAAGAACTTAATGTGATTTGGGATAATGGGAATTGATAATATAAAAAAACTAGAACAAGCTGTTATTGTATTTCTAAACCTAGATGGTTGGAAACTCAAATGGACTGGTGATGGTTTTAAACATTATGATGCTTGTGGGCTTACAAGAAAGGGAAATCGTTGTGTTATGGAAATGAAATTTAGAAATAAATATTATGAAGAAAAAATGTTAGAAAAATATAAATATGATGAATTAATGAAAATGGATAAAGACATTGTAAAATTATATTTTGTAAACGATCCTAAAGGGAATTATTTATATTGGTTAAACGAAATAAAACTACCTAAAGAAAAAGATATGTATTGTCCTGATACTACACTATGGACAAAAAAAAGATTACTAAAGCCTGTTTACTTACTTAAAGAAAACCAAGCCACACGAATTAACTTAAATTAGCTTATTAAATATTTTGTTTATAAACCATTTTTGATTAGTTTTATAGAATGGTATTACTCATAGATGCAGACAGCTTAATCTTTGCTAGTTGTTATAGAACAAGAGATGAAGAAAATGATGATCCATACTATAGAGAATTAGAAGATTCTATTGCAAAGTTTGACGAACAGTTTATGAAGATTGTAAACGACCTTGAAGAACAATACGAAATAGACAAAGTAATAACCTTTAATGGAAGCAAAGGAAACTTTAGAAAAATACTAACACCAGTATATAAAGCTAACAGAAAAAAACAAGAATTACCCCCATTACTACACGATATGCACCAATACGTCAAAGATACATACGATAGTAAATTTGTGTATGGATTAGAAACAGATGACCTTGTAGCTAAATACTGGCAAACACTAACAAATGAACTTGGTAGAGATAATGTAATGATTGTAAGCATAGACAAGGACTATAAACAATTCCCTTGCTTAATGTACAACTATCACTACAAACACCAAGTAGTATTAGACATAACTAAAGAACAAGCATTGTATAACTTCTATGAACAAATGATAGTAGGAGATACAGCAGACAATGTAAACTACTTTAAAGGTAAAGGTAAAAAGTTTTCAGAAAAATATTTTAAAGATTGCAAAACTAAATATCAATACACAAAGAAACTATACGAATTATTTAAAGAACAATACAAAGGCAAGGCAAGACAGAAATATACAGAATGTTATAACCTTTTAAAATTAAGAAATGAATAAAAACAACGATTGGGGAATTGAAATCATAAAAGACGATTGGTCAGTTCAAAATGAAATAGCAGAAAAAGTAATACAGCTTTCAGGTATTGATATATTTAAAGTATCAAGAAAAAGAGAAATAGTAGAAATGAGATCATTATTCTTTTACATATTAAAAAAGAAATTAAATATGGGTTGGTCTGAAATAGTAAGATACTTTGTAGATTCAGGTAGGTCTATAAATCACGCAACTATTATACACTCATTAAAAAACTATGAAATTTATAAATCAACCAATAAAAAGATACAAGAAATAGAAGAAATGATTGTACTTAAAACAAGTATGAATATGGAGGGAATAAATAGAGAAAACTATTTAGAGTTAAAATGTAAAGAATTAGAAGAAGAAATACAAAGAATAAAAAACCAAACACCACTATATAAGTTAGTAAATAAAATACCTAAACATTTAGAAGGTGAAGCATTAACTAGAATAGAACTGCTTATAAGAGGTTGGGAATGGCAATACAAAGATAGTACTACTGTTTATGCAGGAGAATAAACTTAAAAATCAATCTCTTGTTAAAATACAATCTAAAATATGGGAACAAAAAAGATTGATAAAGGAACTAGAAAATGATATTGAAAAAGACAATGACATTGAGTTTGATATGATAGAACTACAATTTAACAATGCTATCAATCAATTAGAGATATACGAACACATAAAAAAAGCAATACAGAATTATGAAAATACTTAATCTATATGCTTGTCTTGGTGGAAACAGATATAAGTGGGGAGATGAACACGACATAACAGCTGTAGAATGGGATAAAGAACTTGCAAGATTATATCAAGAAAGATTCCCAAGTGATAAAGTAATTGTAGCAGATGCACACCAGTATTTATTAGATCATTATAAAGAATTTGATTTTATTTGGAGTTCACCACCTTGTCCTACACATAGTAGATTAGTTCAAAGTAATAAAAATAAAATAAAAATGAAATATCCAGATATGAGTTTATATCAAGAGATAATTTTTTTAGATAAAATATATAATGGGAAATATGTAGTAGAAAATGTTATACCATATTATGAACCTTTAATTCCTGCAAAAAAAAGACATAGGCATTTGTATTGGTGTAATTTTAATTTACCTAATATATTAACTAATAGAGAGGCAAGAATTAGTACTGGATTACAAGAGGTAAAAAAATTATGTTTATTTCACGATTATGATTTTTATAAATATAAAGGTAAACAACCAATAAATAAAATAGCAAGAAACCTTGTAGATTATGAAGCTGGTAAAACAATATTAGATACTGTACTGGGTATAAAAACAAAACAAATAGAAAATCAAACTGAATTATTTTAATTATGACTAAACAAGAATTTGAAGAAACAAAAAAATATCTATTAGACATTTGTCAACAAATAATGGATGTTAAACAACCTGAATACACACAAAAGAATTTAGATATACTACACAACTTTAAATCTACAGCAGAAAGCATAGGGATTGAACCTATGGAAGTATGGGCAGTATTCTTTAACAAACACATACAAGCAATCTTAACACACGCAGGTGATCCTTATATGCACCAAGCAGAACCAATAGAAAGTAGATATGCAGATGCTATTAACTATTTATTATTAGGCTTTAGCTTATTACAAGACAGACCTAAAAAAGACATCATTTCAGGAACTGAATAAAATAAGTTAAAAATTACGTTATATAATAAAGATTGATTAAACAATAAAATATCAATATGGATAATAGAAAAAATAATGGTGGTGTAAGAGAGGGTGCAGGTAGACCAAAGAAAGCAGATGAATTAAAGCTAATTGAAAAACTTGATGCCTTAATAGATAATGAAGAAGTAATTAAAACTTTAGGTAAACAAATAATAAAAGGCGATTCAAGAGCTATGAATCTTTATTTTGGATATAGATATGGCAAACCAAAAGAATCTGTAGATATAACATCAAGTGAAGGCTTTAATATAAACTTTAAAGACTTAATCAAGTTTAAGTGATTGAAATAAATAAAAAGTATTCTCCTATTGCTGAATCAGATGGGAGGTACTTTATAGTAACTGGTGGTCGTGGATCAGGTAAATCTTTTTCAGTAAACCTCTTATTAGTTCTTCTTACTTACGAAGCTGGTCATACTATTCTATTTACTCGTTATACTTTATCTTCTACTTACATTTCTATTATTCCTGAATTTATAGAAAAAATAGAACTGCTTAATAAGTTTGATGATTTTAATATAACAAAAGACGAAATAAGAAATAAGCGTTCAGGAAGCAAGATAATCTTTAAAGGTATCAAAACATCAAGTGGAGATCAAACAGCTAATCTAAAGTCATTACAAGGCGTTACAACGTTTGTATTAGATGAAGCAGAAGAACTTACTAATGAAGATACATTTGATAAGATAGATTTATCAGTAAGACAATTAGGCAAACACAATAGAGTAATACTAATATTAAATCCCACAACAAAAGAGCATTGGATATACAAAAGATTCTTTGAAGATAAAGGAATACAAGAGGGTAAGAACGCTACTAAAGACAATGTTACTTACATACACACAACCTATTTAGACAATCTTGAAAACTTATCCAAAAGCTATATAAACCAAATAGAAAACATAAAAGAACGTAGACCAGAAAAATATAAACATCAAATGCTTGGTGGTTGGTTAAACAAAGCAGAAGGTGTAATATTTACTAATTGGCAAGTAGGCAAGTTTAATAAAGTAGGTGTTAGTGTGTTTGGTCAAGATTTTGGATTCAATGATCCTAATACCCTTGTAGAAACTAATATAGATACTACTAGAAAGATTATTTACTTAAAAGAATGTTTTTACTTAAATGGTTTAACAACAACAGAAATAGCACGTTTGAATATGAAACACGCTACAGATAATTTAATAATTGGAGATGCAGCAGAAAAAAGACTGATCTATGAATTAAAACAAAAAGGATGTAATATAGTTTCTTCAATAAAAGGAGCTGGTTCTATAACTTATGGTATAAGCCTATTACAAGACTATGATTTAATAGTAGATGAACAAAGCATAAACTTAATCAAAGAACTTAACAATTATAGTTGGCTAGAGAAAAAGTCTAATACACCTATAGATAAACACAACCATTTAATAGATGCTATTAGATATGCAGTAAGCTACCAGCTACAGAACCCTAATAGGGGTAAATACTATATACAATAATGGAATGTAAAAAATGCAAACAGACAATGACTATATATTCAGGTAAAGATAATCAAGACTACTACTACTGTCGGGAATGTGATATTATAGAATTTAAATAAACTTTATTAACAGATTTGTTATTTATTTTGTATATTGCATATATGAAATATAAAACAGGACAAACACTTAACGTTTATTATCACGGAAGAATACACAAAGGCAAGGTAGCTTGGATTAAGTCAGGTAAAGCAGGTTTAGTATTGACTGATCCATTTAATTGGAGATTTGGCAAAACCTTTGTAACAATACCTTTATAAAAAAAGTTATTAAATATTTTGTTAATTAAATATATTGTATTATATTTGAGTATAATTGCAATGAAGCAGTTATATAAACAAAACAAAACAAAATGACAATAGAAGACAGTTACAAAATTAATAACGTAGAATCAACATTAAAGTTCTTATTGCAATATGCAGAACTAGAACCACATCATAAAAGGTGGGTAATTGAATCTTATAAAAATATTATAGACTTTAAACATCAAAACGATATACTATGAAAAAAAGACAATATAGATCAAATCAAGGTAGAAGTCCTTATCAAGAAGAACAATCAATGAAAATAATAGCTGTTTTACTTTTAGTAGCTTGGACTTGTGCTGTAATCCTTTTAACATTAAAATTAGTATGAAACATTATTACGAAGTAGATGGACAACGTAGATATTACATTGCAAAAAGAATATCTAAAAAAGAAAACAAAGAAACCTTTTTAAAAGTTCTTGCATTTGCAAGTTTAGGATGGTTTGTATTTTATATATTTTTATTTTTATTCTTACATTTGTTAGAAATGGCAATATGAGAAACAAAATACAAAACATACAGGACATAGAATATTATGACAATTCTATAGTAATAGCTGATCTTATAAACAAATGGACAAAAGCTAAACCAAACAATAAAGAACTATTAGACTTGCAAAGTAGATTTATACAGATGTGTATATATGTTGCAGGATTACAAAATGATTTAGCAGCTTGTAAGATAGCTAATAGTGATTATAGGGAACAAAGAAACGAAGCCCTTTATGATTTAGAACTAATTAAAGAAGATTTAAAAGAATACGAAATATGAATATAATAACAATACAAATAGCAATCGAATCATTACAGATCAACATTGAATCATTAAGAGAACAAAAAAAAGTAGTTCCAAAAAATATGATTGATTATTTAAATACTAAAATAAAAGATATGGAAATTGCTCAAAACGAATTAGCAATGAAAGCATATGAAACTGCACTTAATGAGTAATCATTGGACATATACAACATTACCAGAAGATGAACCACAACACGAATGTATGATGTGTGATAAACCTATACATAAAGAAAATGACTACTGCTCCAATAATTGTTGGGAAGCTAGTATGTTATAAAAATAGTTTGTTTTGTTTAAATCAAAGGTGTTAGAAATAGCACCTTTTTTTTTATACTAAAATTCTACTTTAATTACGTTATATAAGTATGAAAGCTAATATTAACGTGCCTAACGAACTAAACGAAATTACACTAAAGCAATATCAAAAGTTCTTAAAAGTACAAGACAGCGAACAGGACAACCACACTATACAAACTAAAATGATAGAGATATTCTGCAAAGTAAAAATGCAAGATGCTCTAAACATCAAGCTGTCAGATGCAGATAGAATAGCTAGTATTATTAGTAAAATGTTTGAACAGAAGCCTAATCTAGTTACTAGTTTTTGGTTAAACAATATTGAGTATGGATTTGTTCCTGATCTTGATGAAATCACATTAGGAGAATACATAGACCTAGATACATATATGGGTGAATGGGATAAAATAGAAATAGCTATGAATGTTCTATATAGACCTATAAAACAAAAGCTAGGTAAAAAATATACTATAGAAGATTACAATCCAGATAAAAAAGACCAATTAGTCAATATGCCAATGGATGCTGTATTTAGTTCTATACTTTTTTTTTATCATTTAGGGATCGAATTATCACAAACTATGATGAATTATTTGGAGAACAAGGAGGGGAAACTACAAGTGCAAAGTCTGGGTTTGCTAAAAAATGGGGATGGTATTCAAGCCTTTACGGACTCGCTACAGGAGATATTACAAGATTTGAAGATATCACAAAACTAGGTATGCACCAATGTTTAATGATGTTAGCGTTTATGAAAGACAAAAACGAATTAGAATCAAAACAAATTAAAAATAAATTTAAATGAGTCAACAAGGTATAAGAGGTTTTTATCAATTAACAGAAACAATAAAAGATAAATTACTTGCAGACATAAATTGCAATACTGTAACAACTGGTGATATATATGATGTTAACCTAAACAAGCAAGACATATTTCCATTAGCTCACATTATAGTAAACAACGTACAACAACAAGAACAAACATTAACATTTAATATAAGCATCTTGGCAATGGACATTGTAGATCAATCTAAACTACCAACTGAAGATAGATTTACTGGCAACAACAATGAACAAGATATTCTAAACACACAACTAGGTGTGCTAAACAAAGTAATACAAAGTTTAAGAATGGGTACATTATATACAGACAAATACCAATTACAAGGTACTGTAAGTTGCGAACCATTTTACGATAGGTTTGAAAACCAATTAGCAGGATGGACTGCAACAATGGACATAATGATATATAACGACATAAACATCTGTTAATGGATTTTAAGAATATAAATAAAGCCCTTAATGATTTTGGTAAATATGTTGTTCAGCAATCTAGGTCTAATCTAACAAAAGCTAAACAAGGTGATGGTGCTTTATATGAATCAATTAGATATACATTAGACGAAGAACAAAAAGGATTTATACTTGACTTCTATATGGAAGATTATGGTATGTTCCAAGATCAAGGTGTAAAAGGTGCTAAACCAAGTTTAATAAAAGGTGGTAAACAAAAAGCTCCAAATAGTAAGTTCAGCTATAAACAAAAGATGCCACCAATGCAGCCTTTAAGAGAATGGGCACAAAATAAGAATATAAGATTTAGAGATAAAGAAGGTAAGTTTAAAAAAGGAAGTTATAAGAGTATGGCATTTGTATTACAAAGAAGTATATACGCACAAGGTTTTAAACCTACATACTTTTTTACCAAACCATTTGAAGCAGCATTTAAAAGACTGCCAGAAGAATTAGTAAACGATTTTATATTAGATATAGAAAAAGGAATAATATTAGGAACAAAAAAATAAACAATGGCAAACAGATTATTAAGATCACCACAATATATAACACAAACAGCAAATTCAACAGTTTTATCAGTTGTATTAAAAATAACTATTGATGGTACGTTAAGATATACTTTAACAAAATCAGCAAGTATAAATGTACCTGTTCTATTTGAATGGGCTGAATTAGCAAGAGATTATTTAGATATTACTTATACAGGAACACCATCAACACAAGCTGCATTTCCAATAGGATTAGATTTAAGATTTTATGATGGGGTTAATGGTACAGGTACACAAGTTGGATTTACATATACAGAAAATCATAATGGCTTTGATGGTTATGGAACTTTTTATGAAGAAGCAAGTCCTAATATGAGTACAACTGAATTTCCTGCAATTTCAAACTATACACAATCAGGTAGTTCATCGTTAGGTGCAAAAACATATACTATGTATGCTCCTAAAAATGTAGAGCTTTATGTTCCAAGTATTTTAAATGGTACGGTGGTTTATAATTCATCAGGATATAATGGAACATCTGTTGTTATAAACGGAACAACTGTAACAATAAATAGAATAGATTGTACTAAATATACTTCTAGTAGTGGTTATACTGAACTTAATGGTTCATCAGTAGGATTTAAAGTCGGCTTTATTAATAAATACGGTGCAATACAAAGCGAGTTTTTTACATTAAAAGCTATAAGAGATATTAAAGCAAAAAGGGAAGCGTACAACTCTAATATAATTAGTTCTACTGGTACTTATTCTGTCAATGGACATACTAAACAAAATTACAATATTAATGCAGTACAATCGATTACATTAAATTCTTTTTACGTTCCTGAATACTATAGTGAAGTTTATTCTGAAATGTTATTATCAGAAAAAGTATGGGTTCGATATAGAGAAAAATCAACAGGAGATTTTATTACAATTCCAATAAACATAAAAGATAATAATATGGTTTATAAGAATAGTTTAAACGAAAGATTAATACAATTTACTTTTAGTTTTGATATGTCCTTTGATTACATTAACAATATTAGATAATGCAAAAACTACAATTATATATTAGTGGTCAAAGAATAGATTTGTTTAAAGATGAACAAGTTTCATTTAATCAATCAATCCAAAATATAAAAGACCCTGCTAAAATATTTACAGAATTTACACAAACATTTACTGTACCAGCTTCAAAGAGTAATAATAAAATTTTTGAGCATTATTATAATTATGATATTACAGATGGTTTCGATGCAAGGAATAAAGTAGATGCTTTAATTGAACTTAATAACGTTTCGTATAAACAAGGTTATATAAAATTAGAAGGTGTTGATCTTAAAATAAATAAACCTTACGCATATCGTATTACATTTTTTGGTGAAACAGTAAGTTTAAAAGATTTAATAAAAGATGATAAGCTAGGTAAGCTATCAAAATTATCTGACTATGATTTAACTTATAATTCAACTAATATAAAAGCTAAACTACAAAGTGGTACTGATATTATTACACCATTAATTACATCAGGTGCTAGTGATGCAAATGAAGATATTAATAATTATTCTAGATTATATTACAACTCTTTAAATCACGGTACAGCAGATGGTAACTTGTATTATCATACAGGAGGTGGAACAAATAGTAATGGTGTATTATGGTCAGATTTAAAATATGCTTTAAAAATTAGAAGAATAATAGAAGCCATAGAAAATCAATATGTTGGTATAGAGTTTACAGATGATTTTTTCACCTCAACTAATAGTGTATATGAAAACCTTTATATGTGGTTACATAGGAAAAAAGGTAATGTACAACAAGCATCGCAAGTATTAGAGTTTCCTACTTTAGTTAATGCTTTTGGAATAGGAGGACAATATACAACTATGCTAAACGGAACTGCATTAGAAGTCTATTCTTCATATAATCCATATAATCCCCCTATAAATCCTAACACCTCTTTACCATCAATTCAACAAGAACTACAACTTACACCTACATCTAGTGTAGGCTATACTGTTGTAATAAATCGTAATGGTTCTGTTTGGGCAACAATACCAAATCTAACAGGAACAAAAAGTTTAGATGAGGGTGATATGGGAGTTATGGATGAAGCAAGTTATACAGTAACTATTATAACTACACAAAATATAACATTTTCTAATATAGAATGGAATTTATCAGGTTTTTTTAGTGGTTCTGTTTGGACACAAAATTATCAAACAGGTAGTTTTGAAGCTACTGCTGATTTTGAGTTTATTATACAACAACAAATACCAGACATAAAAATTATAGATTTCTTAACAGGTTTATTTAGAATGTTTAATTTAACAGCGTTTTATGTTAGTGATCCACAAGATACAGACTATGGTAAAATTAAAGTACAAAAGTTAGATGCTTTTTATGCTGCAGGTACGAGTTATGATATAAGCGAATACGTAGATACAAAAACAAGCAACGTAAATGTGGCATTACCATACAAACAAATAAATTTTGCATACAATGGAACTGGAACTTTATTAGCAAAACAATACGAACAACTACAAGGAAAAAGTTGGGGTGCTGAACAGTTTACTGGTAATTCTACAGTAGGTAATAATTTTGATGCACCTAATCCATCATATGATGTTGTTTTACCTTTTGAACATATGCAAATGGAACGATTGGTTGATGCAAATCCATCCTCGCCAAATCAAACTACAATACAATATGGTTTTTTTGTAGATGATAATTTTGAAGCATATTTTGGTGATCCACTATTATTTTATCCAATATTACAAACAAGCAGCACAACAACCATTTCATTTATAAACGATGAAGCTACTGGCAATCATAGTGCTTTAACATCTTACTACATACCTAGTAATAGTGTAAGTATTAACTCGTCTGTAAGTGCTAAAAATATAAACTTTTATTTAGAAACAAATGAGTACACTTTAGATTCGTCTTTTAATGAAACATTGTTTTACGAAAATTACTTAACATACATACAAGACATATTTAATAGTAAAAGAAGAATAATAAAATTAACTGCTTATTTGCCTTTAAAAATTATTTATAAATTAAATATGAATGACAAGCTAATTATCAATAACCAAAACTTTACTATAAATACTATTAATACTAATCTTATTACAGGTAAAAGTACAATGGAATTATTAAACGAATTATGATAAAGAATATTTTAGAATTATTAAAGCTAGTGGATGGTGAAACAGAAACAATTAGAATTGCACAAGGCAAATATAAATTAGCTGAAACCTTTAAAGAAGGCTACAAACAAATTAAAAAAGAAATAAAATGGGTCAGAAATTACAAATAGAATTAGAAGTTGACAATAAAGGTGCTATTAAAAGTATAAAATCACTAAATGATAGTGTAGTAAACTTAAACGATACAATAGACGATACATCTAAAAATACTTCTAAATTAAAAAAAGGTTTAACTGCTGTTGGTAATGCAGGTAAAAAAGTTGGTAAAGGTGGATTAAAGGCAGTTGCTTTTGGATTAAAAGGAATTGGTAAAGCCTATAAAGCAGCAGGTATTGGATTAATTGTTTCTGCATTTGGTTTATTGTTTGCAGCCTTTAAGGAAAATCAAGCAGTTGTAGACAAGTTCAATGTAGTAATGCAAACTATAGCAAGTGTTGGTAAACAAGTTGGAGATGTTATAGCAGGTGTATATGAAAATGTTTCTAAATCAACAGAAAACTTTGATGCTCTTGGTAAAGTTGCAAAAGGTGTTCTTGATATTGCGTTAGTTCCCCTTCGTGTTACGTTTCAAACAATAAAAGCTGCAATAATAGGTGCACAACTTGCTTGGGAACAATCTTGGCTTGGAGGTAATGACGATGCAAGAATTGCAGAATTAAAATCACAATTAGACGAAGTAGGTCAAGAATTTATAAACATAAAAGATGATGTTGTTGATGCATCAAGTTCAATAGCAAATAATTTTACAGAAGCTGTTGCAGAAACTACAAGTATAGCTGGTCAAGTTATTGAAGGTGTTAAAGAAATTAGTGTAAAAGCAGCATATGAAAATGCAGAAGCAAATGTTCAATTAAAAAAATCTGCAGATATTGCAAGAGCTGCTAATCAAGGTTTAATTGAAGATTATGATAGACAAGCAGAACAACAAAGACAAATTAGGGATAATGATTTAATAAATATTGAAGATAGAATAAAAGCAAACGATTTACTAAAGCAAAAACTCGAGGAGCAAGAAAAATTAATGCTTGAAAATGTCAAGGCTATACAAGATGCAGCACAAGCACAATTTGATTTAACAGGTAAAGATGAAGATTATATAGCTTTATTAGAAGCTAAAAATGAAGTTAAGGCAGTAGAAGCACAAATTGAAGGCTTTATGTCAGAACAAGAATCTAATCGTGTGGCATTACAAAAAGAAAAAATTGAATTAGCTCAATCGGAAACAGATGCAGCAGCAGAAAGACAAATAGCTGAAAGAAATTTTAATGCAGAAATGATGGAGAATGATGTGTTAAGATTACAAGCACAACAATCTAATGCAATTATAGAAAAAGAATTAGAAGAAAAAAGATTAAAAGAAAAAAGAGATTCATACCAAGCAGGTACTCAAGCATTTCAAGATGCTCAAAATGAATTAGATGCTTATTCAGAAGAAAGTGCAAGAAATCAAGTTAAAATACAAAAAGATTTAGATAAAGCTAAAGAAGCACAAATGACTGAAACTTTAGGAAATCTTGCAACTATTGTAGGTAAAAACTCAAAGTTTGGTAAAGCTATAGCAATAGTACAAGCTATTAGAGATACTTATGCAGGTGCTACAAAGGCATTAGCTCAAGGAGGTATATTTGGATTTATTGGTGC
>ENA-OSIY01000639-OSIY01000639.1-marine-metagenome-genome-assembly--contig:-NODE-639-length-19474-cov-8.427953_pt1 | contig 19474 bp, 23 predicted proteins | sample MGYA00237884_ERZ534233 | MGnify/ENA primary metagenome ERZ534233 (study PRJEB26412, sample SAMN06343840) | marine metagenome | isolation source: estuarine water | place: USA: Columbia River Estuary... | reverse complement strand
AACCTAACCAATAAACAACCCGATTAAAAATCGGGCCATTTACACAAACACAACCTATTTACTATGAAAACAAACTACTAATCTAAACTTGAAAAATAACCCTGTATTGATGCGAAACATCCGTATAATTATCCGGTATGTGGCAAATAATACTGTAAATATTAGATTTAACCGAAAATTTCATGGAATCCATGATGGCCGAATCTGTTTCGGTAAATGTATCAAATTTAATGTAAACTTTATTAGCCATTGACAGCATAAAATTGCTACCATTGATACTAAAATCACCCTCATAACTTTTTAAAAATGCTCTAAAATCGTTCAATCTTTGTTGGATTACGATCTGTTCCATCTTTTGTGATGTTGTATCCTGCGCCCTTTTAAGGCCAAAAAACAAACCATATTTAGCATTATATAAAATGCTGTCATTTTGTAGATCATTTACATCTGAATTATAATTATAGATGTCATCATGTTCCAATAAATCACTTTTGTTATTATTATATAATGTACCCGAATATGTAACATCTTTAAACCTTGATGCACCTATGGCATTTTGTATTAATCCTACATTATCAATATAGGTTTTATTAAATCCAAATCCTGTGTAATAAGGTATGGCAATACCTACTAATAAATCCCCATATACTGCTAAAGATGGCAACACTTGATTTATATTTCTAAATTCAAATGATTGGCATTCTACTGTAACCTCATTCCAAATAATACTTCCGGTAACTACCCACGCATTAGTGGTGGCATTAAAATAGGCTGATCCTGCTGTGCCTCCCCTTACATAATAAGCTATTTTGTAGGTGAATGTAGTATCCCCATCATAATTGTAATTATCAAACCCGACATCCATATTAAAATTTAATGTTAACTGATTTGATGAAACATTAAATGTTTGACAGGTAATGGCTGTGCTTGGTGTGTATCCCCCAGATGATTGGTAATTTGTAAAACTAACTGAATTAGCACCATTGGCTGAAAAATCTGATCCCACAGTTAATGTAACTCCGGCACCTGCATTCCAATACTGCAAATCAAATTCAAATCCTGCATTATAATTAGCATAAGCCTGTTTATTTTCCAAATTAACAGTCATTTCATATTTTTTCAATGGCCTCTTTACAGATCTAACCATATTAGAATTTCGTGGTGTTAATTGGCTTTTAATAGTTCTTAAATAATTGGCTGTAGTGTTACTTAAATTGGTGCCTGATGAATTATAAATGTAAAATTTAATGTCCTCTGATCCACCGTTTAAATATGCCTGTTTAGCAGGTAGAATTGCATTACCTACCAATGCACCACTTTGTATTCCTTCTATGATTCTTTGATCACCATAAGATGAACAATTAACAATGTACCACCGGCCATAACTTTGAAAAATCTTGACATTGGTGGCAATCATAATAGATCTTAAAACCTTTTTTGCATCTAAAATATCATTGTCTTTTGTGATATACGCATTTGTTTTGATCAATAAATCCTCATAAATATTCGACCAATTGCCAGATATACCCGATCTAATATCATTTGAAATCCAAATATCAAAATCCAATCCTAATTGTGCCAAATTCTGGTAAATAAATTCCCATAAAAATGTGTTTTTGGATTCATCTAATGTATCCGGCAACCATGTATTAAATCCTTTTAATTGACCTAATCCATCAATGGCTGTTAATTCAATGTTGTATGGTGGTGTAATAATGGCCTCTTGATAAACATCATTGGTAATAAAACCGGCCCAATAAATTGACCAAACACCAACTGATTCTTGATAATAAAGAATTAGTTTATATTCCCTTTCATCGTACTCAAAGAAATTGTCATAAGTAACATCATTAGTTACCTTTAGATTTAATGTAGCTGATGAACCTACCAATGGCTCATAAATATCATCATCTGCTTTCCATTCAATTGTCATGGGTTCGCCATCACAGATCATAGGAAAAACGGTGCTGTTATAATCTTTTTTTAAGATCTCTATTTTGCGCTGATTGCCTTGAACATCTGAAAATTCTAATCTGTATTTTGCACCGTATGCCATAATTATCCTATTCTATTACGTGTTTTTTCTGCTCTTTGTAAAGCTAAAATTAAATCTTGGCCTCTCACTACAAACTCCCCAGACAAATTCATGTCATTGCCTCCACCAAAATCCATCATATTTTGTAGTTTAGATAATGGTGCAATTACTTCCGGATTTGATTTGGCCCCCATGTACTCACCCATTAATCCCATTGTTGGGCCACTAACTATACCACCTTTGGCAAATGCACTGATCCCACTAAATGCAGCTGCGACTGCCCCTACTGCCATAGCTATAAATGGTGCTATAGTAAATATTCCTGCCGGCCCTGATGCTGCAGCTGCTTCGGATCCTGCCTCAATTGCGTTTCCTGTTGCTACTGCTTGTGATGCTGCTACCCTACCTTTATCTATAATCATTTGTTTTAGTGCCATTGCTGCCATCTGTACACCGGCATTTAATAACGATCCTAAAAACCCTTCTAAACCTGATTTAGCTAATCCAAATGAATTAACAATTGATGTGCCTAATTGTGTCATGGCTGATCCTACTGAATCTGCTACCAAATTAACATTTTGCTGAAATAAAGCATATTGTTCAGCCATTAGTGCCAACTGTTCTTGTTGTTTAGCCTGTGATGCAGTCAATGATTGATCCATTTTTAACAATGGTGTCATTATCTCACCACCTTGACCAAATAATTTTTGGACAGATGTAAAAAATTCGCTATTACTTATGTCATAATTAAACCAACCTTTTAAAAGTTTACCAAATTCTTGGGATCTACTTGATGTATTTGCCAACCATTTTTTTAATGTGGCTTCCTGTTCAGCTGTAATTGTTTTATTAACAGATTGAAAATCATCAAAAATCTCTTTGTTTAAATCTTTAATTTTCCCACTTAAATCACCAAAATCAAATTTTGCTTCTGCTGATACTTCAACCGGATTAGTTTTCTTTTTTACTTCTTCTTCTATTGGATCTACCTTATCTAAATCAATACCGGCTCTTTTTGCTATTGCTTTTTGTAATTCTTTATTTTTATTAATTTGTTCATCTAACCCCTTGACATATTTAGCACCTGCACTTGCTAAATATTTCATGTTCCCTGTTAATTGGTACATTGTCCAACTTAATAAAGTATTTGCATTTAGATTGGCATTTGTTTTACCTGTTTGTAAATCTAAATTGTCGGCTGCAATTTGTTCAATCCTTGCCATCGCTGCCTGTTGTGTGGCTTTTTGTAGCAATGTAGCATTATATTTTTTTATTGCATCTGTTGCCTTATCTGTATTTATTGTTTCTAAAGTAATAAATCCCAACATTTTTGGTGATGTAGCATTAATTGCCTTAATGGCTTTTAATCTTTCCTCTTTACTTACCCTTTCATTCTTGGCTATAGCCACCAATCTTTCAAGATTTGATTTTTCTTTTGCAATATTTTGAACAGCTACATCCCTAACACCTGACATTTCCTGTTCTGCTGTTTTTGTAGAATTTAAAATGCCTGTGTATTGCACAAATGCAGTTCCTAATATTGCCACTGCTGCTGCCAATGCTAAATATGGATTTGCTATTAAAAATGCACTCATTGATTTCAGTACTTTTTGCGCTGCTGAAAATCCAGAAATCATTTTTTCAGATACTAAACCAACAATATAAAGCAATGGCCCTAATGCAGCTGCAACACCTCCAATAATAACTATTAATTTTTTATTAAAATCAGATGTTTTAGATATTGATCCTATGTAATCATTTATGCCTTTTATTACTTTTACCACTGTTGGTAACATTACTTGGCCAAATTCATTACCTAATTCTTTCAATCCTTCCTGCAACATTCGCATCTGATTGGCTGCGCCTCCACCGGTTCTCTCAAAATCACCATGTGCATTGGCTGTGGCATCTGTTACATATTGGTAACGTAACATAACTTTTTCGCCCTGTGTCATTTCAGAATACAATTTTTTAATTCCATTTGCCAAAGCATAGGATTTCAAATTGTCCTCTGTCATTACAACTCCCAATCTTTTTAACGATTCTGTTTCACCGGTAAATATCCCATTTAAAGCTGTTGTAACTTCTTGGATATTCATGTTTTTAAACGATGAAAGATCACCGGCCAACCCTACTAATGATGTGGATAATTTGGCTGATTCAGATGTACTTAAACCCATTGATGTGGCCATATCACCAAATAATGCAGCCATGTCTAATGCTGTACCCTCGGCAATACCAAATGATTTTAAGGTATTTTTTGCAAATGCTTGCACCTCTGCTGATGATCCTTTAAATGCTACATCTACTTTGTTCAAAGATTCGTTAAAATCTGTGGCCATTTTGATTGCTGCGCCCCCTAATAAGGCCAATGGTGCTGATAAACGTAAAGACATTGACTGCCCTACATCCTTCATTTGTTTACCAAATGCAGATAATTTCTTTTCAGCTGAATTTAAAGCGGCTTCCAGATCTTTGGAATTACCGTTTAGGAATATTTCTAATGTATTTGCCATACCCAAAGTTAGAAAAAAAACCAATCCTTTATTTAGATTGGCTTTTCTTGATTTGATCCATAAATGCTTGTAATTCTTCTGGTGATGATTTAGGTATACCCTTATTTAAATAAACATCCTGTGGCAAAGGAAATAGCTTATCCGGTGTTATTAATTGTGATCGCTTTTTAGCTGTAGAATTCACAATCATAGCGCTTTCAAACCTACTCATTTCCCAAAAAAGGTTCATTTTAATTGACCAACTTTCCCCTAACAACGCATTTTCCTTCCATGTATTGCGCCAAAAATAATCTGGTAAAATACCTGCTTGACCAATGTAATAATCAAGCATGGCATCCCATGTTAGGGGTTTATCTGCTTTGGGTTTTTTGTGGATTTAGATACGTTCCTACGGACTCCGGCATTTAGATCATTTCCTAACACCCTTGATTCCATCAAAGTATTAATAATAATGGCCAATTGTTCTTGATCTATTTCATCCATCCATGCACCAACATTAAATTGATTATAATCTATTTCAATATTATTTTCCTGATCATAGGCAATGATGCCGGCATATACTAAAGCACGCATAGTACCCATGGATAAACCGGATCCAAATACCTTATCTACTTCGGATATTTTAAATCCTGATGCTTCCTCAAATGCTGCCCAGAAATTCATTGAAAAATGTAATGTACGGGTTTTGCCTCCCAAATCTAATTGGCAGTAACCCCTTTTTTTGTTGACTTCCATTTGTTTTTATGATTAGATTAAATTCAAATACCCAACACCATTGCTGATGTTGGGTTAATATATTTATTGCAAATTATTACAATACTGATTTAACAATCGCACCTGTAACGGTGATAGTTCCACTAAAAGTTACAGCAGCTTCCATCTCACCTGTTTGCTCTAATGATGAAATAAATCCATCACAGGTATAAATTGAATCACCTGCCGTTGCTGTTCCAAATATCGCAGTTAATTGAGTTCTTGCAATTAACAAATCCAATAATTGCTCTGCATTATTAGCATCTGAATAATCTACCAAACCATCAAATGAAATCTCACCTGATTTTAAACCTGCAATTCCTTCCGACCAACCGGATGAATCTTTTGTTGTAGCATCAGCCACATCCAAATTAACTGATAATGTACATGATGTGGTGTGTCCTACCACTGTGCCTTCAACCTTTAATAATAGATTGGTGCCGTTAAATACTCCTGCTGTTGCCATATTTGTTTAAATTTTATTGCTCTTTTTTTGTGTAAAAATAGAAAAATATCTTACACATTTTCCCAATTGATATTTATATTTTCCCAATTCGTAAAAACCAAATTCCATGGCAATCTCGGTTCCCAATAAACACGACCATCGATCAGTATATCAAGTGCATATTTTACAGCTGTTTCTGTTTCTGCAATTTCTTCTACAGCTGTTACATAGCCTCCACCAAAATAAAACATTCCGGCTGTTTGGAATACCCATTTAGTGTATTTTTTAGTGATTAGCAAATTGACAAATTGATCATAATTCATCGCATCGCTATAATCTACTAAACCTTCCACCTTCATTGTTACAGATCGTTTACCTGCTATACATTCGGCCCATCCACCACTATTTTTATTTGTGGTACTTGGTAAATCTAAATTCATTGATAATACAGCATTGGTGCTATGGCCCAACGCTATATCATTATTATAAATTACAATATTTGATCCATTATATAATGGCATTTTCTTCAATTGGTGGCACCGGTACCGGCTCCCATGGCAATGGCAATGTAATGATTGGTGGATTTACTAAATCCTCTATTTGTTTTGCCAAATTAATGTCTAATGCCGGCACATCCAATGATTCTTCTAACCATCCACAAACAATATCAAATGTTAGATCTGCATAAGGTATGTATGTATCGCCTTCCTTTTGGCTATAGGTTTGACATCCGTAAACATCGGCCACATATTCTTCAAATGTCGCATTCCTGCGCCAATGTACATACACTACAAAATCTTTCTCACCTTCATAAGATGGAAAACATTGCATTTGACTGATCACCCATTCAAAGGATAAATCTGTGGTTTTAATAGTTCTATAATTCGACATCATCAATTGTTTCTATATCTTTAAATTTTACCCCTGTAACCCATCCACTTAAAAATGTATATATTTCTAATCCTTCCGGATTGTTTACCACAATTTCATTAAATTCAAATTCTGATAAATTTAGATCCTTACTTTGTTGGTTTAATTTCTTTAAACCATCCTTTGAAAATGAATAACTCCCCTTTTCATTTAGGATTAAATTGCCATCTTTGTCTACAGATGCTGCATCTAAACGCAATTCCTCTGCTTTTTCATTGTATTGATCCAAATAAATTTGAACTTTTTTGGCAATTAGGACTAACTTTTTTTGTCCTTTTGTCTTACCATCTTTCGCATTAGTGTTTAAATTATAAACTAATGTGAATAAATCTGCATAACTTTTTTTCATTGTATTTATTGATTTGATTTATTGCAAAGGTAGAAAAAATATACTCACAAAAATTAAGTAACAATTTTAACAGTTCCACCATCATTGTAAAGATCACCTATACTTAATCCACCACCTGATGTTGGCAAATCCATACCTATAGTATTATCAGCAAGATATATTTTTGTTTTATATGATGATCCTACTAATATACCTAATCTTAATGCACCTGTGTTTGTTGACCATATTCCGGCAGCATTATAACTAAAATAACCAATGGCAATACCTCTATTATTGGTTTCATCTTGCATGATCCTTGTCATAATTTGAACAGTACTTCCGGAACCTCTGTAAACTTCATTAAACGCTGTAGATGCTGATCTTATCGCATTTAATGTATAACCATTCGTAGTCGAATTAATACCTAAATTACCTCCAGAGTTATAAATTATGCTATTCCCTAATCCTGTTGTGGATGTCCATAACGGCATAAAATTAGTTGATCCAGATCCACCAACCGGTGTGTAACCTAAAGCTGTTGTAACATTGCCTGATGTCAAAGATAATGTACCTCCTAAAGTTAGTGATCCTGTTGTAGTAACTGTGCCTGTTAGTGTTAATCCACTTACTGTACCGGTTCCACTTACAGATGTAACCCCTGTAGATGCTGATGTTAAAATGTTACCACTTGTGTCAAATCCTAAATAACCTGCAATGGTTCCTGTGAATGCCGTAGCTGATGTGTACGCAGGTGCATTTAACCTGCCTGTTACTTGGCCCTTTATATAGTTTACTAATGATCCTAAATCAGTATTTTTTGACATTTTATTTAGCTTTTAATAAGTTAATTTCTAATGATAATTCTTGAATGGCTTTTCCTAAATAACCTATTATTGCATTATAATCTACTGCTTTATATGAATTTTCATCAATTCCATCAATAACATATTTTAATAATTCTGGAATTGTTTGCAATTGTTGAGCAGTTACACCGGCGCTATCTCTTTGATTATCTTTATATTTAAATGATACCCAATCAACTTTATTAATAGCATCTAATGCATTTGATATTTTTTCTATATTATCTTTATAACGATTATCAGATAATGCATTACCACTAAATGTAATTGTTGATCCATTTGTAGTTATACTTCCTACACCTCCACCTGCATAGTCAAATGTAAGTAATGCTCCCGTACTACTATATCTATTTACACTTAATGCTTCTCCTGATGAACTGAAATATGCTCTATTGCCATTTTTTAACCACCATCCTGTTTCTGTTCCTGTTGGACTTGTTAATGAACTTCCTATAACTAAAGTACCCCCACTTGTTATTTTTACCCTTTCAGTATTGTTAGTGCCAAATTTCATGTCACCATTTTCAGAATTCCATATATCAAAAACAGAACTTGAATCACTACCAAAACCCATATAGAATCTTCTCGAATTTGCAGAATTTCTATAGTCTATATACATTGCTTGGTTAACATTTGTTGCTTTTAATACCAAATTATCATTTGTCTTAATTGTAGTAATACCAGAATTACTAATTCGCATTCTTTCAATAGTATTTGTAAAAAATCCTAAATCATGATTAGATATTGTTACAATTCCTGCTAAACCACCTGTAACATTAGCAAATATGCCAATCGTTCTTGTTCCATCTGTATCTGAATAACCATTTGCACTTGTAGTTAACAAGCCTCCACTAAATCTACCGGCCCCAACTACATCTAATTTATATGCAGGTGTTGCCGTAGAAATCCCGACATTTGTACCATTATCAAAAATTAAACTATTAGATACCGTAGATGTGCCTGTCCATTTAGTAATATAATTAGCAGTACCGGTACCGGATATTCCTGCTGTAAATGTGGCTGTGTAATTAACCACATCCACAATATCATTTAAAACTGCACCTGTTCCTAAAACTACAGTGCTTGAATTTGTGGCCGTAAAATCTACTGTGCTTAATCTTGCACCGTTTATAAATACATCAATCAATCCAACCGTATATCCACCAATTATAGTAAATGTAGTTTGTCCAGATGTGGCAGTGAATGTGCTTATGTTTCTTACTGCTGATGATCCGGCACTATAATTAGGTACATTTAATGTAGATCCTACCAATGTTGCCGGCCCACTTGTACCTAATGTTGTTAATGTGGATATTCCTGCTGCAATTGTCCATGATCGATCAGCTGTCAAATCATAAGCTGTTCCATTAATTGTTAAAGTTCTGGCATTTGTTACAGGTGTAAACCCTAATGCTGTTGTAACATTTAAACTTGTTAATGTTAATGTGCCACCCAATGTTAATGATCCGGTGGTAGTTACTGTGCCTGTCAATGTCAAACCACTAACTGTTCCTGTGCCACTTACACTTGTAACTGTTCCTGTTGTATTTGATTTATTGTTAAATGTATTCCAATCTGTACTGCTTAAATAACCATCTGTAGATGTATTTGCTTGGCTTATTGAAATATCATTACTTGTAATATTTAATGGCGCATAAGCAAATGTAATTCTATTTGTATATGCTGTATCCCAATTTGTAGCGCTTGATGTTGTAGGGATTACATATCCTGCTGTTAAACTAAAATCACCTGTAGTATTGCTGTATGATAAACCCGTAGCACTTGATGATAATTCAGTTAATGAAATAAAACTACTTGGATTGCTTGCCAAATAATAAGTATTACTATCCACCGATCCATCAGCTTTTAAAAACTCTGTTGCTAATCCACCGGATTTCTTTAAAGATGTGGCAATAATGGATCCGTTTACTTGGACTGTGTTAACATTATCGTTTACATTTGTGCCAAATAACCATTTTCCATCACTTGCTATTCTTGCACTTTCAATGTCATCGGCCCTAAATATTACCGGATGTGGTGTTTCTGATCCTATATTAACTCCGGAATTTAAGGTACTAAATACCCCTTTGATTGAATTATCTGCATGGGTAATACCAATTAATGCAGCTGCTGAAATACCCTGTACAATAAAGTTTGTTGCACCGGCATAATATGCAGGCAATTGACCTATAAAACTATCACCAACCGAATCAATCCCACCCTTTGCTGTTGCTGATCCATTGGTATAAAATTTTATACCTTGACCTGCTCTTGTAGCTACGATTGCAGCATCAGATGTGGTATTTGCTTGCCATGCACCCGAAATACCAAAGATGGCCGTTTCTGTGCCGTTCTGCCTTGCGCTAAATGATCCACCACCGGTTAATCCTGTATTATCAATAATGATTTTTCCGTATGCCGTAGAATCTTTTGCATGGATCATGCTTGATGGCGCTGTTAATCCCACACCTAAATAACCTGCTGTAGTTATTCTAACCCTTTCGGATCCATTAGCATAAAATGTAGTAAAATCATTAGCTGCATTAGTACCTATTCTAAATTCACCTGTGGCATCTTGCCTGTATAATATTTGATATGTTCCAATGTGATAAGCATAAGCAGGATCCACCGATATATTACCATTTAAAACGGTTAGCATATCGGCTGAATTATAAGGATTTGGAATAATTCCAATCGTTCCCCCTACAATTACATTTTCTAAATCATCAAAAATTAATGAATTTGAAATACTATTTGTGCCATCAAATCTTGGCACATAATTTATATCACCTAACCCAATTATTCCACCTGCATTTTCTAAAGCAGTTTCAAATTGTATGTTTCGCCATACCAAATCATCCTCATACCATTGTAAAATGTCTGTGTCTGTACGATCAATAACCTGTACATCATGCAATTCCTCAATTTCATAGCCATTATCTACCTTTACATAGATTTTACCATGTATTGCATGGGAATAAACTACAAAACCAATGATCACTGTATGATCTGGCGCTAATGGTTTTACATTGGTAATATCACCGGCAACTAATGGTGATAAATAAAGGATGTCCCCATCGGCCCATGTTTCACCTTGCAGATCACCGGTGGTATCTATTTCATTTACTAAACCGGATGATGTTACAAATCCTTCTTGATTGTTGTTTATATTTTCAGTAACTAAACCTAATGTGCCTGCTGATGTTGCATCTGTAACAGCTAATGCCAAATCTACTTTTAATCTTTGACCTTGCGCACCACTAATGTAAACTGCCTGATAATTAGCCTCTAATAAATTTACACCGGTTTTATTTACTACCCTTGTAACTTGTTCCTGTCCTACCTGTAATGTAACATTACCACCTTTCAATCTTAAATCAGCTGTGCCATCTGTGTTATTCCAAGACATGGTGCCGGCTGTTACCGGAATTGCTGAATTTGTAGTATTAAATTGTACGAAATCAGATATTAAACCATAGGTGCCTAAATTTAAATTCTGTGTGGCCCCTGTGTATGGCACATAGCCACCACCACCACCACCACCATTAACAATGTTCCACCATATTTTGTCTATGGCTGTCAAAATGGTATCGCTTGCCGTTACTGTTCCTGCTGTTGCAACAAATCCTGTTAATGTAGTATTTAAAACTCTGGCTGTTGTAAAATATAATCTTGATCCTTCGGCTATTGCTGATGTGGTAGTGCCTGTAGGTAAATAGGTATTTGAATCTAATGATCCATTACCTTTTAAAAATTGTGATGATGTTCCACCTGTTACCTTAAATTGTGCTGCTCTTAAAAATCCATTTTGATCAATAAATACATTAGATCCCTGACCAAAACCATCTGAAATCTGCTTTTCACTTGCTGTTAATATATCATTATCTATTAATTTTAATAATGCTTTGTAGGTATCTGCAACAAGTTTACCGGTTAATGTAGCCATTTAATATTGCCTTTATATTTCGTGCAATTTAGGCAAAAAATCGTTTAAAAATTTGTAGGCCGATAGCTAACAATATTAGGATAATTAATATCTGATTTATTAATGTTTGAATCCATCCTATTTTTTTGGTTTCGGATTCCCTGTAAATAGTTTTTGTAATGTATCTATATTCTATTCTATATTCATTGCTATTTATATAAGGATAATAATTAATAGTGGCCTTTAGCTTGTTTTTTTCTCCACTTATAATCACTTCACCTTGCTGACCTTTTATCCTCTCTCTAAATGGCTTTAAAATGCCATTAGAATCGCATGGATTTGTGATCAATATGGTATCTTTTAATTCTTTGTATTCTGTGATTATTTTAGTGATTACTACAGAATCTTTTTGATCTGTAAATACAGGTGATTGCTTGACTGATCTACACGAAAAACTAAAAATGATTAGTAAAAATGCAAGATATTTCATAATTGAAAATATAGTTTAGCCTCGGCCATTCTTCTAATGGTTAATCCGGTTAATGTTTTGCCCCCTGATTTATTCCATTTTAAAAATTCATCTTTGATTGTTAGATCATTGGGATCCTTATTTACCTTTTTTAATAATGTAGATCCTTTTAAATTGTTTGGCCCTACATTATAGCAAAATGAACATAATGCACTAAACTGATTGCTGTTTATATCATCCCTACAAAATGAATCCACTGATCTTTGGAATGGTTTTAATAAATCCATCAATAATTCTGTGGCATTTTCCTCTGTGATTGCAGGATCCGTTAATTTTACTTTGCTACCATCTGGATAAAATGTGGATCCATAGCCAATTGTGTTAACTCCGGCAGGACATTTGTAGGGATTAGACTTAAATCCTTCAAATTTCTTGATTAAATCTATTCCTGATTGATTGCAAGATGTTATTTTCACTCTATTGGTTTTGTTTTTATAACCTTTGGTGATTTACCTATCTTTAAATTATGGTTTTCTTCACGCAAATTCTCAATTTCTACGGTTAATTCATCCACCTTTTTACTCAATTGATCCACTTTGGCTTCTAATTTTTCATTCATGGCCGTAAACATATCAATGACTTTCTGGGAGTTCTCTAATTGTATTGTACTTATGTCGGCATTCTCTTTTCTTCTACCTACGATCCATCCTATAAATGCTGATCCTGCTGATGTAATAATGCCTATGATTGCTTCCCTTGATTCCATTGTTATAATTGTTGAATTTTATTGCTGATTTCTACTATGCCACGAAAATAGGTATAATCTGAATCCTCATCAGTCAAATAGGTAGTTCCTTCATTTACGCAGGTAAAAACAGAAAATCCATCAGCTGACAAATCAAAATAACCTGCTGATCTGGTTCTAATTAATTGTAATATTTGTGAAATTGCTTGATTAGCTTGTAGTTCTCCACCCGAATCGCCACTAAATCTTGTTACTACTTCAATTCTTGTAAGGGTTTCAGTAATGTAACTTGATCTGTTAAAATCAGCTTCATTTGTACTGACTGAATAAACGTAAATGTATGGGTAAACTGATGTGCTTGGCACCCTGTTAAAAACCGGTAACACCGTAGCATTTAATGTAATGGTTCCGGTTAATCTGGTAATGATCGCCTTGCGAATAAATTGGATAGCCTCTAACATTATTTAGTCAATTGTTTAATTTTATTATCTAACCTAATTTCTAATTTATTTAATTCTTTTTTAACATTTGTAAAGAAAAATGGCCTTGCAGGCAAAACAACATCTTTAACCCCTTTGCCTTTAAACTGTGCTGCGTAACTATCATTAAACCCCAATGCCTTTAAATGGCTTAAATCTACCTTTCTACCTGTACCAAATTCAACGTATGGCGCATAAGGTGCTTTAGCAAATATGCTAACTCTATTTTTTCCTACCCTTTCAAAAAAGATACTTTGCATCAAATTTCCTGTATCTTTTTTAACATCTACTTTCATTCCCTGTACTGCAAATGCAGCTGTATAAGCCAACTCATTTGATAATTCCTGTGCTGCCAATTGGCCCAACTGTTGGATTTTTTTCTTTAATGAATTTAAATCCCCTTCATTAATAGTAATTCCATCCTTTTTAGCCATTACCCTTCAATCTTGGTAGCTGTTATTTTAACCCAAAAATTTTCTATGGTTTGGTACCCAGAATTAATCCTGTATGTGGAGGCATTTCCTTCTACCTGTAATATATCTTGATTCTGAATTAGATCAGCTGTTGGCCTTCTAATCATGATCTCAATTTTTGTTTCAAGTGATCTGATACCATTCTTTGCTGAAATATCCCCAGATGTTTCCAAAACTCTACACCAATATGTTCCAATCACAGCTGTGGTAGATGTCCACCCACCATAACCATCAGCAGTTTTTGTTAATCTGCTAACTATAATTCTTTGCTTTAGATCACCTGATGTTAATGCCATTATACAAACATTGCTTTATACCCATTTAAAATACTTTGTGCCGATGATGGTACATCTTGCACAATTGTTCCGGTAACGTAATCAGTTCTATTATCATAATAAGTACTAACCATCATTAATAATGCTTGCTTTAATAGGCCATCATTCATGCCGGCTGTAGTGTAATTGATTTTGATATTAACTGCATCACCTATTAATTCTACGATCTTATCATCTAACCCAAATACATTATATGTCAATGCCGTATTATCAATGGTACCGGTAACACTTTGGATTGATGCTATTGGGCCAAATGGCACATCAATTAACAAATCAAAACGTACTGATGGTAAATAATATGTTCTTGTTTTAGCCACAATATCTCTGGACATATAATTTTCGGCTGCTATCCTTGCAGCTGTAATCATAGTACCAATAAGCGCATCATCAGCAGATGTATCAATCCTAACAAAGTTCTTAACATCACTTGTGGTGATAATTTCTGATCCTGTAGTGCTATTTATTTTTATTTGGCGCATTTTTCTTTTTGCTTATAGCTTTTGTTTGGTAAACTATTTTTTCTTCTTTGGTTTCAACTTCGGCCACTTTAATTTCCTTTGTTTCTGCCTCCACCATTACACCAATTTTCTTTTCTAAATAATATTTTTCAAGATCCTTTGGTAAATAATAGGATTCACCTGCAATGTGCATAGTGCCTCCATTTAAAACAGTCTTTAATATTTTAACTTGTGCCATGTTAATCTATGTTTTCGGATATTTCCAATGATTCATCATCAATAACCGGATTAATATTTTGCTCTATTTCTTCTACTATTTCTTCTACTTTCTTGGATGATTTAATCGCCCATCCTTTTGATATAAACAATTTTTCAACCTCGGATGAAACATCAAAAATACCGTATGCCTTATAATAGTTAATACCATCATTGACATTTTTTAGCATTGTTATTTTGCCCATATTGTTTTATTTTTTGAACAAATATAAAAGAAAATGGCACCCGAAAATCAGGTGCCATTATTCTATTTGGATTAATTGACTAATTAGTCATTGATCGCTGCAATATCAGTAGAGAATGTACCACCAACAAAGGCCAATGGCGCATAGTTAGTTAATGCAATTCTTTCTACTAATCTTACAGTAACAAATCCTTCTCTTACGTTAATTCCATCCTCACGGAAAAATTCTAATGCAAGATTCTCACGCACCCACATTTGAGTTCCTAAAGCAAAGTTACCAACCAAATATGTTCCGGCTGTAACAGCAGTATTAACAACTACAGGTACCCCTAAAAAACTTGGTGTTAAACCTTGATATACTTGATCCTTTAAATACTCATTAGTTGTAGATTTCAATAATAAAATTTTAGTGAAATCTGTTGGTGAAAGCATGATATAATCAGCTGTATAGTTAACCAAAGCTAATTGATTAATTGCAACTGTTAAAACATCAAATTGATTTGCTGCAACTACTGCACCTGCAAATGATCCTGCTGCAAAAGCTGTAGCAATTGAATTGATACCCTCAATGTTTTGACCTGATCCATTACCATAAAGCAATTGAGTATCTTCAACTGTCAATAATTTCTCTGGCGCACGCGCTGATAAATATGATGTCAATTGAGCAGTATCGGCCAACATTTCTTCAGAAATACGGAAATAAGTACCAATTTTTCTTACGTTTGCATCCTCTGCTGTCAAATCAAAATCTGATTCTGGATATAATCCACCTTGTGCAATTGGTGCCGCACCGTTATCATAAGCAGTTTCACGCACAAAACGTACCACCTCTGATTGTGTAGATCCCTGTGCTAACAATTGGCGCACATGAACCGGTCTTGTAGGATCAAACTTAATACCTGCAACATATTGAGCAGGAATAACCTCACCTGTAAAGTTGTTAGCTACAGTCATATCACCTGCTTTGATTTCAAATGCAGCTGAACGACTATTGCCATTTACCATACCTTCTAAAGCACCTTTGCTGATTCCTTCGATCAAACCTTGCTTAAATGATTTCACTGTAGCGCCACTTGCTGTCTTTTTAGCAGCAATTTCAGCAGCATCAATGCGTGAATGAATTTCAGTAAATTTAGTTTCTAAATTTCTGATTTCACTTTTCAATAACTCATCAGCCTTTCCTGTTGCGCTTGCAACTGCTTGGCCCTCTGCTTTCTCGATTCTCGAGTCAATGGCTGAATTTAATTCATCCAATTGTTTTTTAATATCCTCTGACATATTCTATTTTTTTATACTTGTTTTTAAATAATTAAATATTTCTGATATGTCCTCACTTTTATCTACCGGCAATGTGGTATCTGGTACCGGCACTGTGGTAATGTCAATAAATAATGATTTCAATTTCATCAATTCACCTTCAATTGCGTATCCAAGTTCATCAGATACATTTTCTTTTTTGATCATTTTAGCCAAAATATCAAATCGCTTTCCTAACAGATCCTGATCAATCATTCCCTTTGCATCTGTAATCATTGCTAATGGATTTGCTGCTAATGTAACGCATGAAATCTCATATAGCTTTACTTCTTTTAATTCACGCACACCATCCTGTCTAAATGATTTTACTATTGGCATAATACCCACAGAGTTCTCATTGATCACCCCATTTTTCATCAATAACAAAATATCTTGGCCCATTCTTGTCATAGGTATTTCAGCGACAAAATATAAACCATTTCCATCCTCACGCAATTCCGTAAACTTTCCTAATGGCTGATCTATACGGTGCTGATTGCAATAACGCACCCTTGAACCGTTTTCGTTTAATGTCTTGGTGTATGCACCGGCTAAAATAATGTCATTGTCTGAATCGATATTATTAAACACTGATCCATAGCCTTTAACAATGCCGTTTGATTCATCAATATCCTCTAATCCTATGGATGTTTGTTTGAAAATCATATCGTTTTACTTTTTCTCAAAATTAGTTAAATAGTTAATCAAAAATCAAAAGTTAAAATTTAATTATGCTAATCTGCCACCATCCACATAACCATATTTATCAGTATCAATTAGATTTATTACTTTGCCATTAGCATTTTTTAGAGCTTCCAACAAATCATTAAATTCTAAAGCATTAAAATAATTTAATGGATTTTCAGCATTTGGATGCAAAACCATATATTCTTCAACTAATTTAAAAAGTTCTTCCATTATTTTATATTTAAAATTAATTCATCAAGTAATTGTATTGATTCTTTATATTCTACAGGAAACATTAATTCAAATAATGGATTTGTAAAATATTTATTTTCAAAAGCATGGGCCATTATTTCAAATGCTTGAAAATTTTTGCCGTATATCCCTTTATAATATTTATCTTGATGCCCAAATCCTATACTATTTTTAGTTAATGCCCCAAAATAATCAGCCATCCCCCCTATTAAACTATTAAATTCATCATCATTTAAATCAGGAAATTTATTTCTAAAAGTATAAGAACTATTTATTTTTTTATTTGTTTCATAAAGTAATTGCCTACGATCTGCTCCACGCAAAGACATACCAAATCTTTTAGCTTGTTTGTCCATTAATGATGTAATTAATGGATTAATTTCTGTATAAGTTACCCATTTTTGTTGGTAATGAATTACATGGCCTACCTCATGCGCTAAAACTCTACCTATACTTTTATCTGTAAATCTTGATTTTTTTATATAAATTTCAGCAGTAAATATATTTGCCTCACTTGCTGTAGAATTAGTTAATGTTGGTTTTTTAGTTAACAAAGATAAATAATCATCATTTAAATATACTGATTTAGGCGCAAATTCATCCCAATTATCTGGCCTCATTAATTCCTTTTGTGATTGTAAATTAACTTGCTGTGCCTCAACTGCAATTGTTGTAGCAACCTCTGGTGTAATTAATGCTTCTGTAATTGCGCTTTGTACCTGTGCCTGTGCAACTCCAAATCCAATATCTGTAATGTTTTCTCCTGTAGTCTGGGCATTAGGTTTTGGAAATACACTAACACCACATCTGCAATTGATTACATTACTTGCTGATCCTGCCGGATCCCCTGCCCATTTAAGGAATTGACCTTGTACAGAAAATTTACCGGCATTAGGTACCGTTTGCCCATTGGCTGCGCCATGGCTTGCTCTTTCTCTCCCATCTAATGATGTGTGCCATGTTTTCATTAGATCCCTGCCATCAAATACACTTTGAGCAGAAACAATGGTGGCATAATTAGCAGCATTTGTGGCCTCTGTCCTTACTAATCGCTTTGCTTGATATGTTGAATACCTGTTAAACTGCGTTTTAAGCATCTTGGCTTTCACTTTTTCGCCTTGATTCATGAATGCAGGATCAGACATTAGCTTTTGAGTAACTGCAATTAATGTGTTTTTAGCTGTGCCACTGACTAATGTAACCCTCTGCGCACCTACTTGTTGACCTACAAATGCAAATGATTTGCTCCAAATAGACATTAAATTATCTAAATCGCTTGCCTTATTTAGTAATTTATCCACATTCTTGTAGTACCATAAAGCAAAATGTAAACCAATTTTACTGTACATTTCTGTGTACATATTGATCAAATCATTTTCCTTAAAAAATACTGATACATCTGTGGCCGATAATGCCCCCTGTCTGATAAACATGGCAGATGCTTGATCGTATTGATCATTATAAAACTTATAAAAATCCTTTACTGATGATCTTTCTGCCTTGGTTAATTGCTCACTAAATTTAGCTGTGTAATTTTCTTTGGCTGCCTTGATTTCCTTTTCTTGCGAATAAAGAGAATTGCAAACAGCTAATCGCTGATCAGATGTAGCAAAATCATTTACCACATTTGGATCAATTACACATCTGCCAATGAAATCATTTAGATCCTCATTTACTCTCGGTGATGGTAATGGCATATTATTTTAGATCATAATCAATGTCTAATGCCTTTGGATTCTCCAACGCATCTATAGTAACATTCTGTGGCGCTAATGATGTTGGGATAAAATAATCATTCATGTAGGCATTTACTTCATCTTTGCCATAATTCATTGCATCCCTTTTCTCATTTGGTGTAATCCACCATGCCGCTGATAATTGTGATACCAATTTGTCCACTTCTTCTTGCATTTCACTGATCATAGTGAAATCAAAATCTAAATACAGATTGGCACCAAATTGTGGCACTAACCACCGGTTTAATTCATCCCTAATTTTAATTAGTTCTGGGATTACTGCATTTTGATA
>ENA-OSIY01000636-OSIY01000636.1-marine-metagenome-genome-assembly--contig:-NODE-636-length-19519-cov-6.547372_pt1 | contig 19519 bp, 27 predicted proteins | sample MGYA00237884_ERZ534233 | MGnify/ENA primary metagenome ERZ534233 (study PRJEB26412, sample SAMN06343840) | marine metagenome | isolation source: estuarine water | place: USA: Columbia River Estuary... | reverse complement strand
AGATCTACACCTCTCTATTCGTCGGCAGCGTCAGATGTGTATAAGAGACAGATATTGAAAATGCAATTTGGGATAATGATAGTTTTAGAACGGATGAAATAGATGCTAAAAATAAATCTCTACAAATAGGTCCTTTAGACCGAAGTAATATTATAAAGTTATGGTAATATATGGAATGTTTTTTGGTGCACACCAATATTCAACCGCATTAATAAAAGATGGTAAAATTTTATATGCCGTTGAAAATGAACGAATAACAAGAGTAAAACACGGTTATAGTTGGTTTGAATCTCCAAAACCTTCATTTACAGCAATTGAAAAGGCATCCGGAATTAAGTTAGAAGATGCTGATTATATAGCCATATCAGATCCTGGACAATTTAGATACGATTTAGGAATGTATAATAATTCTCCTGATAAAGTAGCTAACTATTATTTCTTTAAACAAAAGATGAAATCACTTAACAAACCAATAATGTTATTTGACCATCACCACTGCCATGCCTCCACAGGTTATTACTTAAGTGGGTTTGAAGAAAAAACATTAGTTCTTACTATGGACGGTGGAAGTAATGAAAGAAATTATACTACGGTTTGGTTAGCTGAAAAAGGAGATATGACTAAAATACATCAAAACTTAGAATCATTAGAAGGTTCTTTAGGAAGTATTTGGTCTGAATTATGTAAACATTTTGGTTATACACCCGTTAAAGATGAAGGAAAGATAATGGGACTAGCTCCTCAAGGTAAATTAAATCAAGATTTTTACAATATATTAAATGAAGTTTGTAGATACCAAGGCAATTTAAGTTTTAGTACACCTTGGAATTTTCCAGTAGCAGAATGGGCTTTTAAACAATGTGAGGGTAATGGATTTTTCGATACCCCTAAAAAGAAAGCAGATATAGCATTTACAACACAAAAACATTTTGAAGATCAAATCTTACCTTATATTAAAGATCTTAAAGCAAGATATCCTGAATATAAAAAGTTAGTATTATCTGGAGGATTATTTGCTAATGTTAAAGCAAACCAACGTATAAATGAAGAATGTGGGTTTGAAGAAATATTCATCGCACCACCAATGGGAGATGAAGGTTTATCTTTAGGTGCTGCAATTTTAGCATCATATAAATTAGGTGAATGGAAACATCAACCTATTAAAGACGTATTTTTTGGATTAGAATATAGCGATGATGAAGTAATGAACGCCGCTCTTAAATTTAATATTAAATCAAAAGGAATATACACCAACCATACAGAACTTATATCTTCAGAATTAACAAATAAAAAAGTATTTGGGATATTTGATGGTAAATTTGAATTAGGACCTCGTGCATTAGGAAACAGAAGTGTTATAATGGAAGCAACAGATCGTTCTAACCATTCATATTTAAATCAACGTTTTGGAAGAGATGAAACAATGCCTTTTGCTCCTATAGTATTAACTGAAAAAGCAGAAGAGATATTTGATATTAAATCATCTAAATTTGCTTCTGAATTTATGACGTTATGTTATAATGTAAAAGAAGAATGGAAAGAAAAAATACCAGCTGTTACCCACTTAGATGGAACTGCTCGACCTCAAATTGTAAAACCGGATATCCATCCTGTTTTTTATAATATTTTATATCATTATGATAAGCACACGAATATTCCTGTTTTAATTAATACTTCGTTTAATGGGCATGGAGAACCTATTGTAAACACTCCTGAACAAGCATTTGCTCATTTAGAAAAAGGTTCTATTGATTATTTAATTATAAATAAAGTTTTATATGTCGCAAATTAAATGGCCCGAAGTTATTTTTAGATACCATGATTATTTCTTTGGTCCCTTTGTTGAAATAAGTACAAAAGAACCTGAGAAATGGGGAGAATTTTTAGTTAGATGCTATGAAAAAGTAGGTGATAGACTTGAATTAGTAGAAACTGCAACTCTTCAAGGTAATCAATTTTATGAATCTAATAGAAAATTTTATACTAATTGGTACATTGAGGTATTAGGGTTTCAAAATAATAAAATAGTAAGAGTAGCATGGGATAAATTTGATTTGTTTGATAGAAATGTAGCTATATGGTTACAAAATAAACATAATAGTGCTCCTGATATAAACTTCCATCAAGAAATAATTCCAGTAATAGAAGAATTTGTTAATAAACATAAATGTCATTTAACTGTAGTCTCTGATTTTGCTCACTCATTATCATCAAGTAACAAGGATATTAAGTTTATTTCCATGTTAACGGCAGATGATGCTCGAACTAATTATTATGCTACATACCGTATTGGAGTATATTGTGGGGAAGAAAATAATATTATTGTCCCTTGGGATGATTTAAAAACTCAACCAGTTTGTACTTCTAATAGAATATTTTATCATGACCACCACCCACGTAACGTTATTGCATTAAATCTTTCTTCAAAAGAAATTGCACATGATATTCTATTTGGGTTTAATCATAACGATTTAAGTTACAATTCATATTATCACAGTGGTGAAAAAATATTATCTTCCAAAAAACAAGTTTGGATACCCTAAATTTCAATCGTATATTTACAGGGAATAAAAAATGTTATATTTAACAAAAAAACAAAAATTATGAAGAAAATTGTATTCGCGTTGTTCGTAGCAACAACATTAGTTGCTTGTGGCAGCGGTGCTTCAACTGAAGTAAAAACAGATTCAACTGTAGTATCAACTGATACAACAGTAGTTAAGACTGATTCAGTTACAGTGAAGTAATTCACGACGGAGAGATGGCAGAGCGGTTGAATGCGTCGGTCTTGAAAACCGAAATACTTGAAAGGGTATCTGGGGTTCGAATCCCTGTCTCTCCGCAAATTTTAAAATTATTAAGTTATGTTTTGGATTTTTTATTTATTATGTGCTACTTATTGTATAATTAAACTACAAAAAACTTATAAAAATAGGTCTTTAGATGGCGTTATAGGTGTTTCTCCTGGTTTAGATACTATAATGGTAGTTATGTTATCTCCTATATTGGCTGTTATTGACATTTCTTTAACTTGGCTTAGACTTTATAAAGAAGCAGAAGAGGCAAAAAGAAGAAATGAAAATATCTATTAATTCTCTACCTGCGTGATGAAATAGGTAGACATGCAAGACTTAAAATCTTGTGAGCCGTAACGCTCGTGCCAGTTCGACTCTGGCCGCAGGTACTTTTAATTTTTCTCACTCATATTTATACTTATGATAATAATAGATGGTTTTGTAAAAGATACTGATTTGCTACGTCAAATTCAACAATCAGAACAATTTTGGAAATTAGGATACCATTGGTATGATGGTTGGTGGAATAACTCCGCTACTACTCTTCGCCAAACCCTTATTACTTATATTTGGCGTGATAATTGTCCTCTTCGTGAAAAAATTGGATTAAGTGGGTTTGAACATTGGGTAGGTATATATAATGCAGACAAAACTGTTAGCAATGAGGGTGGTGATTTTTCATTAATATCTCATTTTGATAAAGATGAAAAATTATGGGAAGAAACAGGAAAAATTGTTAATCCTATTCTTGGTACTATTTTTTACCCTGATCCTTGTAATGATGAAATAGAAGGTGGTTATCTTAAAGTATGGAAAACCCATGACACTGATTTCAATGCTCCTTACGAGTTAATTGAACCTAAATACAATCGATTAGTTATATTTGATGCTAGTCAACTACACGCAGTTACTCCTGTAACTAAAGGTACCCGTAAAGCAATTGCTATTAATTTATGGGATTCTCCCCTCTCGGATGCAAAAAATATGTTAAAATAATTTGGTTATCTAAATAAAATTTCGTAAATTTACTTATATGAGTAAACATACGTTATTTGTCGAAAAATATAGACCTGATACACTTGATGGCTATATAGGTAATGAACATTTTATTGCTGATTTACAAAAATGGATTACCGAAGGTAATTTACCTAATCTATTACTACATGGTTCTCCTGGTACAGGTAAAACCACAGCCGCTAAACTAATAGTAAAAAACATTCAATGCGATTTCATTTACATTAATTGTAGTGATGAAAATGGTATTGATACAATCAGGGAAACTGTTAAACAATTTGCCTCCGCCGCTACATTCCAACCAATTAAAATTGTTATATTGGATGAAGCGGATTTTCTTACTATCAATGCACAAGCAGCCTTAAGAAATATTATTGAATCGTTTAGTAATAATACTCGATTTATTTTTACATGTAATTTTGTTGAACGTATAATTGAACCACTTCAATCGCGTTTGACGTTATATGAACTGAGCTCTCCTCCAATTAAACAAATGGCCAAACATTTAGCTAGCATTTTAGATAAGGAATCGGTTGCGTTTGATACTAAAGATTTATCCGTTATAGTTAAAAAAACTTACCCGGATATTAGACGTGCTCTTAACACAATTCAAGGTTCAATTAGAAATAATAAATTAATATCGACCAATGTTGGAGAAGCAAATTATCCTCAACAGATTTCAGAGGCATTAGATAGAAAAGATGCCTTTGCTACTATTAGACAAATTGTAGCAGATAATAATATAAAAGATTTTAATAATTTATATAAAATGTTATTTGATAAACACGATGATCCTGAATTTATTATTACTATAGCTGAATACCAATTTCAATCTGTAACAGCCCCAGATAAAGAAATTAATTTTATGGGCTGCATTGCTAAACTAACAACAATATAATATGGAACAAGAAAGAATTCAATTAAATCTTTCATTAGACAAAACACAACCACTTTTATGTGAGAATTGTGAAGGTAATGTATTTCAAGAAGGAGTTGTATTGCGTAAAGCATCTAAATTTCTTACTGGCACTGAGAAAGATGGTATTATTCCAATCCCTACTTTTTACTGTGTAAAATGTGGACACGTGAATAATGAATTTATTCCTGAGGAATTAAGAACACCAACCGCTGAATAATGACAATCTTTGATTGGCTAAACGAAATAACATCATCAAAGCGTTCTTGGGATGAATTTACTGATATAGATAGGGAATCATTTAATCCCTATATGGTTAGTAGATTCATTTCAATGAAACGTGAGTATGTTGACATAGTCAATATCGCTCAGAAATATGTTTTACCTAAACGTAAATTATATGAATTTTATTGTGGGTTGCTTCCAAAAAGTAAATCATTTTTTCGTTATGTCAAATCAAATAAATCAATTAATCAAGAACAGGTAAACGCATTATCGAAATATTACATGTGTAGTACACGTGAAATTATTGATGTACTTCCACTTTTGGAGGAGCAAGAAATAGAGCGTACCTTTAATGAAACTCAAGGTTATGTGGCTACTAAAAAAACTAAAAAGAAAAAAGATGCTCCAAGTAAACAAAACAATCGAACGTCCAAAAGATGATGTTACTTGGGAAGTAATGGAAGATTTAACTGCTCGTGCTAAACGAGGGTTAGATAAATACAATACCACCCTAGCTAATAATAATCATCAAAATATGCTTCAACATGCCTATGAAGAAGCTCTTGACTTAGCCCAGTATTTAAAAAAAGAAATAACAACATTAAACACAGTTCAAGACTTGGTTAAGAAGCATCCAAACAATGCAGAGTTAGGAATGAAGATAAGACAAATATATGGCTAATAAAAAACTTACAGATGTTGAAAAAATAATTAAAGAAACTAAGCTACCTGAAATAAATCACAGTTACCAAAATAGTGTCTCATATTCTCAGTATTCAATATACAGAAAATGTCCACACCATTGGTACTTACAATATATTAAGAATTTAGCACCTTATCAAGCTTCAATCCATACAGTGTTTGGAACTGCTATGCATGAGGCACTACAGCATTATTTTCAGATAATGTATTCTGAGAGTGGTGCTGCTGCTGATAGAGTGGATATTGTAGCTTATTTTAATGAACGATTTAGAACTGTTTACAAAGAAGAGTATAATAAAGTTAAAACACATTTTTCATCTCCCGATGAAATGAAAGAATTTTTTGAAGACGGGTGTGTTATACTTGATTGGTTTAAGAAAAATAGAAATAAATATTTTTCAACACGTAATGTTAGGTTATTAGGTATTGAAATGCCATTGATGGTTGGTTTAACTAAAAATATATTTCTTAAAGGTTATATTGATTTAGTTTTATATGATATGGATATGGATAAAATAACTATTTATGATATCAAAACATCTCGTAGTGGTTGGAATGATAAGAAGAAGAAAGATGAATCTGTAATATCTCAAATATTATTATATAAAGAATTTTTTGCTAGGCAATATAAAATTGATGTTGATAAAATTGATGTTCAATATTTTATTGTTAAACGTAAAATTTGGGAAAATAATGATTATACAATTCCAAGAATACAGATGTGGGCACCAGCAAGTGGTAAGATTAAGCGTAAGCAAATCTTAAACCATTTTGAAGAGTTTTTGAGTGAGGCTTTTTATGAAGATGGAATTTATAGAAACCATGAACATCCGAAAAATGTAAGTAAAGATGCTTGTATCTATTGTCCGTTTAATGATAAGCCTGATTTATGTGATAAAAATATTCCTCAAAAGAAATTTTTTGAAGTAGCGTAGTTTTTGTAGATGTGTATATATTTATATCAAAATAGGCTATGGAAAAGAATAAGTTACAACTAACAAGCGTAAAAGTACATGAACATTTATTTGATGAATTTAAAGTTGCGTGTGTGCGTACAAAGTTTTCGTTACAAAAATTAACAGACAGAGCAATACATCTGTATCTCACAAATGATGATTTTAGAAAACAAATCCACAACCACAGTACTTTAACATTATCAGGTAGTGTAGTTAATAATTAAAAAAACTCAAAATTAGGTTAATGAAAGAAGGTTATATCCCGCAAGGCGAGAGAAAGAAAATTCTATTCTTGTGCGATGATATCAGAATGCATTCTGGGATCGCAACAATGGCAAGAGAAATTGTAATAGGAACATCCCATCGTTATAATTGGTTTAACGTTGGAGCTGCTATTAAACATCCTGAACAAGGAAAAATAATTGATGTATCTGATGATACAAATACCCATAACGACATTACTGATGCTAATGTGAAAATTTTACCTATTGATGGGTATGGGACACCAGAGTTAATTAGAGATCTTATTAAACATGAAAAACCAGATGCATTGTTTTTCTTTACAGATCCTAGATATTGGATTTGGTTGTTTCAAGTAGAATCTGAGTTTAGAAAACAATTACCATTTATTTATCTTAATATATGGGATGACTTACCAGCTCCGTTATATAACGAATCATATTATGAGTCATGTGATGCTTTACTTGCGATTAGTAAACAAACAGAAAATATTAATAAGTTAGTTTTAGGTGACAAAGCAAAAAATAAAATTATTGCTTATGTGCCTCATGGTATTAATGAAAAAATATTTTTCCCTGTAGATGTTGATAATAGTGAGTATGGTAATCTTCAAACAATGAAAAAATCACTATATGGAGATAAAAACTTTGAATATATTATTTTCTACAATGCTAGAAATATTAGAAGAAAATGTGTCTCTGATTTAATAGCAGCATATCAAGTATTTGTTGATGGACTTACTGATGAACAAGCAGCAAAATGTGCTTTAGTACTTCATACTCAAACTGTAGATGAAAACGGAACAGATTTAGTTGCCGTTAAGGATTTATTATGTAATGAACGTTCAAACATTATTTTTTCTAACAATAGAATATCATCTCATGAACTTAACTTACTTTATAATCTATCAGATGTAGTTGTTTTACCTTCATCTAATGAAGGATGGGGATTATCACTTACCGAAGCAATGATGTGTGGTAAAATGATTATCGCTAATGTAACTGGTGGTATGCAGGATCAAATGCGATTTGAAAATGAAAATGGGGAATGGATTAACTTTGATGAAAATTTTTGTTCAAACCATTTCGGCACATATAAGAAATGTGGTGAGTGGGCAATACCCGTTTTTCCATCAAATAGTTCTCTTGTTGGTTCAGTTCCAACCCCATATATTTGGGATGATAGGTTAGATTTTAGAGATTTAGCTAAAGCATTAAAAGAAGGTCTTGACTTAGGGAAAGATGAAAGAGAAAAAAGAGGTAAAGCTGCTCGTGTGTGGGTTACAAGTGATGAAGCGATGATGTCTGCTCGTTGGATGTGTAATAATGTTATTAAATATATTGATCAAACATTAGCAACTTGGACACCAAGAAAATCATTTGAATTAATTAAAATAGAAAAACAACCAGTTAAAAAATTACGTCACAAATTAGTATATTAAGTTATGTCAAAACCATTAGTTGTAATTAGTTGTCCCATTGACACCTTTAGTGGATATGGTGCACGTTCGAGAGATATAGTAAAAGCATTATTTAAAACAGGTAAGTACGATATTAAAGTATTACCGCAAAGATGGGGTAACACTCCCTACGGAGCATTAAATCCTGAGATTGCTGAGGAAAAACAAATATTGGATAATTATTATCCTGCTCCTCAATTACAATCACAACCCGATGTTTGGGTACAAATTACAGTACCAAATGAATTTCAATCAGTAGGAAAATATAATATTGGTATTACCGCAGGTATTGAAACTACATTATGCGCTCCTACATGGATTGAAGGTATTAATAGGATGAACTTAACATTAGTTTCATCTGAACATGCTAAAAAAGTATTTGAAAGTACAGGATTTGAAAAAAGAAACAAACAAACAAACCAACCAGAAGGAAATATAAAAATAGAAAAACCAATTCAGGTATTATTTGAAGGAGCAGATTTAAATAAATATTTCCCTATTCCTGATGAAGAAATACCTGGAGATGATTTGGTTTTAGAATTAGATGAAATTAAGGAAAGTTTCTGTTTCTTATTTGTTGGGCATTGGTTACAGGGAGGTATTGGTGAAGATAGAAAGAATGTAGGTTTAATGATTAGATTATTTTTAGAAACATTTAAAAATAAAAAAGATGCCCCTGCTTTGATTTTAAAAGTATCTCATGGTGCTTGTTCAATTATGGATAGAGAGGAAGTATTGAAAAAAATAGATATTATTAGGAATGAAGTAAAAGGTACTTTACCAAATCTTTATTTGTTACATGGTGAATTAGAAGATACTCAAATGAATTATTTATATAATCATGAAAAAGTAAAAGCAATGTTATCATTTACCAAAGGTGAAGGATTTGGCCGACCATTACTTGAATTTACATTAACAGCAAAACCACTATTAGCATCAGGATGGTCAGGACATTTAGATTTCTTAGACCCTGAGTTTGCCAATTTATTGCCTGGTGAAGTTAAAGCTGTAGATAAATCAGCAGTAAATGAATTTTTATTAGAACAAAGTGGTTGGTTTAATATAGATCAAGGACATACTATAGGAATGATGAAAGATGTGTTTGAAAATTATAAAAAATTCATCCCTAAAGCAAAACAATTAGCTTTTAGAAATAGACAAAATTTTTCATTAGATAAAATGACTGAAAAATTAGATACAATATTTGAAGCTTTTATTCCTAAAAAAATAGAATTAAAATTACCTAAAATAGATAAAATTGAATTACCAAAATAATACAGGTGCAGTAATATACACCTATTCAAATAACACTTATAACGTAAACATTGTATGGAAGACAATTTAATATTATGTCCTAAATGTGGTAGCGATGCTTGCTACAAAACCCCAATAAATGAATTTCACTCAAACTATGTTTGTTTTGGATGTGGATATCAAACATCAGACTTAATTAGAGAAGGTGAATTTAACTTTGAAGAATATGACCAATCATTACCCTATTTGTATGTTGATATAAAACGTACAGACAGTGAAGGACGTGTTTGGTATCCTCAATCAGTTAATATTGAAAATCAAGGAACTGTTTTTGCTTATGGTAAAAACAAAGATGAATGGAAGTGGGCAGGGGTTGTAATGGTTGAAATAACTGAAGAAGAAAAATCTAAATTTAAGAAACCAGGAACCGAAGATGAATATTATACTCACAAAACAGATATGAAATCTCTTAAATTATTTGAACAAAACAATTTTATGGATGCCCTAGAATATATCGGGGTATTTAATGATTAAAACCAAAATTATGGCTACTATTAGTTTTGCAATTACTGTTCATAACGAACATAAAGAATTAGATAAACTCTTACAGCAACTTGTAAAAAGTATTAGAGAGGAAGATGAAATAGTGGTACAAATGGATATCACCGCTACTGAAGAAGTAAAAGCAGTAGTTAATAGTTACAAATTAACAAATTACTTTCATCCATTAAATAAAGACTTTGCTACATTTAAAAATAATCTTAAAAGTTTATGTACTAAAGACTGGATTTTTTTCATTGATGCTGATGAAACATTAAATTATTATTTTTCTAAAAACATACATGAATTTTTAGAGTTAAATAAAGGAATAGTTGATTTAATAGGTGTTCCTCGAGTTAATAAAGTAAATGGTTTAACCCAATCTCATATTGATAAATGGAGATGGTTTGTAGATGATAATGGTTGGGTTAACTGGCCTGATTATCAAACACGTATATGTGCAAATAAACCTGAAATTCAGTGGATTAATAAAGTACATGAGCGCTTAACTGGATTTAAAACATCAGCTCAATTACCAGCATTAGAAGAGTGGTCTTTAACTCATATTAAGGATATTGAACGACAAGAAAACCAAAATAAGTTTTATGAAACTATATAGTAGTTATCTACCTATAGAACGTTACGAAAAAGAAATAGGTTGTTTAGAAAAATATAAAGATAAATCTATTACTGTATTTAACGATTATGTTCCTCGAGATGCGAGTGAATATAGTAATGTTAATTTAATTATACTAAATGAACCAAATGAACTATTTGGTTTACATTCATTTGCTAAAAATAATTATAATGCATTCTCAGCTATATTAAGCTGGGATGAAGAATTATTAGGTGACACTCCAAATTATAGTTTATTTTTACATGGTGAAACTAATTTAGATATTAATTATATAAACACATTTGAAACTAATCCTGAACGTGAGTTTGGAATTACTTTTTTGAGTGGTATTCTTGAAATGTTAGACGGACATAAATTACGTCAACGCATATTAGCTCAAGGTGATAAAATACAGATACCTAATAACTGGTGGAAAGTATTAGATGATTTTGATAAAGAAAGAGGACAACGACCAGGATATTTTGAAACAAAAATAGGACCAAACGGTAATCCAATTGAGGGTGATGGCAAAAAACAAATATGGAACACACATAAGATGTTTCATGTAGCCGTTGAAAATTCAAAACACAAACATTATTTCACAGACAAAATATTAGATTGCTTTGGTACTAAAACATTACCAATTTATTGGGGTGCTCCTAATATGGGAGATTGGTATGACGAACGTGGTGTTATATATTTTAATGATGAAAATGAATTGATAGAAATTGTTAATAAACTTACTCCTGAGGATTATTATAATAGATTACCTTATATAGAAAATAATTATAGATTAGTTAAAGAACAAGGATTCTTTTTTAAACGATTAGAGAAATATTTGGACAGTTTAATAAAATTAAATAATTTATAGTTATGAAAATAGGTTTATTTGACCATCATGATTTTCCATACCCAACAAACGGGATTGGAGGTATAATTAGTTTAAACGAATTATTATTTAATGAATTGGGAGTATTAGGTTTTGATGTTACCTTGATTTGCACAGATAAATCTACATTAGAACCAACATTCAGTAATCAACATATTATTAAATTACCATTCCAAACATTAGATGATATAAGATGGGGAAAAGTTGAAGTAGAAAATTATTTCCAAGGAGATATATTTCATACTCACACTTCCTCTACTCATCATTGTAATTTTGATTTTAATAGTTTAATGAAATGGGTTGCTACATGTCATGGGTGTATGGAATGGGCTGGTTCGCTTAATCAGGTATTTGTTAGTCATAATCAATACTTACAACATAAACGAGATAATTTATTAGAATCTAACATCAAAAGAGCATTTGTAGCTAATGGGTGTGTAGATGAAGAAAAATATTATTACCAAGACGGTTCTCATGATAGATTAGTTTGGTTAGGTAGAATAGATGGAGCTAAAGCAGAACGTCTATTACAAATAGCACCTTTAATTAATGAAAAAATTTACGTTGCTGGTGAAGCAACACTAGAATGGTGCGGTTTAAAGGACGCTATAATCGCATTACCTAACGTTGAATACGTTGGATACATAAGTGGTGAAGATAATAAACGAGCATTTTTAGCAACCGCTAAAGCGTCTTTACATTTAAGTACATTCGAAGATCCATTCCCTCTTTCAATAATAGAAGCACAACATTGTGGAATACCTGTTATAACTTGGGCTAATGGAAGTATGCTTGAATCAAATTATTCAACAAACAATATTCATCTTAATATAAATTCATTTGTTAATTATGTTAATGAAGGTCTTTATAAAACTTGTGGTGAACATAAACAAATATCTAAATGGAGTCATAATAAATTTTCAAAATATAATTATGCAAACACTTATATAAGCATATTTGAAGAAATTTTGAATCCCAAAATGGTTTACTTAAATTAAAATTATGGAAAGAAAATATTTACCCACATTATCAGAATTAGTAGATAGATTATCTATTAGTCAACTTAAAGAAGTATTCATCGCTGATCATAAAGATGAATATGCTCAAGAAATTAATGACATAGTACATGACATTCAAATTTTATTGGATGAACAAAATGGAAAAGTAACAGCTGAAACAATTAGAGCAATTGTAGTATTATCACAAATGAACTTACATATTTGGCATAACGAATCAAATTATCGTAAGGGAATTAAAGATGGTAATGACTTAGAATTAACTCACGGTTTAAACGGAATTAGAAATACTGCTAAGAACAAAATACAAGAAGTTGTTGGTGGTAGAAAAGATTATAAAATTGACTGCTTAGCCGCAGATTTTAAAAAATGGGAAATTAGTTGGTAATATGAAAAAACCTAAAATATTAGTAGTTGGAGATAGTTGTATGGACGTTTACATTTATGGTAAGTGCCTTAGAATGTGTCCTGATGCTCCAGTACCCGTAATGGTTCCTACAGAAACAATAACATATCCAGGTATGGCTGGTAACGTTGTTAGGAACATTGAAGCATTAGAAGTTGAAGTGACTTCTTTAACTAATGAAGAACAAATCTATAAAACCAGATATGTTGACTCAAAAACAAACCATATGTTTGTTAGAATTGACACTGGTGAAGAACATATTGCTCGTGTTAAAAATCTTGATACAATTAACTTTAAAGCATTTGATGCCGTTATTATAAGTGATTATTGTAAAGGATTTTTAGAAGAAGAGGATATCGCTTATATAGCTGAAAATTCATATCGTACATTTTTAGATACTAAGAAAGTAATTAACAATATCTTTGCTGATAAAATTAGTTATATAAAAATAAACGAAAATGAATTTGCTAAGTGTAGAGGACATATATCACAAAAGATATTAGCTAAAACTATTGTTACCCTAAGTAGTCAAGGATGTATCCATGATGGTCAAATTTATTCTGTTCAAAAAGTAGATGTTAAGGATAATACTGGAGCTGGAGATACATTTTTAGCTGGTTTGGCTGTTAAATTCTGTCAAACAGGTGATATTACAAAAGCAATCAATTATGCTAACAAATGTGCTACTTATGTAGTACAAAGAAAAGGAACAACAGTCGTTAACCCAAAAGAAATATAATATGGAATACAAATTTAGTGACGTAATTAAAGATGTAGCTATTATTACCCCGTTTAAACATTATGATTATAGAGGGGAGTATATAGAAACATTCAACCAACAATATTACGAAGTATTTAAGTACAACGCAGGTGCCCCTGTTAGATGGGTACAAGATGACGTTAGTACATCAGTTAGAAACACATTAAGAGGCTTACATGGTGATAAACATACATGGAAGTTAGTTCAGTGTTTATACGGTAGCATGTTAGCTACTATTGTTGATATGAGAACTGAATCTCCAAGTTATTTAAAGTGGATTCAAATACCAATTAACGATAAAAATAGAACTCAAGTATTAATTCCTGCTGGATGTGCTAATGGACATTTAGTAATGAGTGAATTTGGTATTTTTAGTTATAAACAATCTGAATACTATAATGGTGCAGGAAATCAGTTTACTATTAGATGGGATGATCCATCTTTAGATATTACTTGGCCTATTGATAATCCAATTTTATCTGAAAGAGATAAATCAGCAAAATTATTAGAATTAAAAGACACTGTAACAGCATTTTTACCTAACGTTGATGATATTATTAAACAACATGCATAAAGTATTAGTAACCGGTGGAGCAGGTTATATTGGCTCCGTATTAGTAGATTCACTAATAAACAGAAACTACAACGTTACTGTTGTAGATAATTTGATGTATAAAAACACATCATTAACTCAGTATTGTCATTTAGATAACTTTAAGTTTATTAAAGGTGATGTTCGTGACTGGAAAATGATGGAGCCGTTAGTTAAAGAAGCAGATATTATTATTCCTTTAGCTTGTATAGTAGGTATGCCTGCTTGTAAAAAATATCCTGAGTTAACTCAAGATACAAATCAAACAGCACTTGAATGGTTAGCTCGTAATACTAGAGATGATCAAAAAATTATTTATCCTACAACTAATAGTGGTTATGGTATTGGTCAGTCTGATCTTTATTGTACTGAGGAAACACCGTTGAAACCAATTTCATTATATGGTGTTACTAAAGTTAAAGCTGAAGAGGCATTATTACAAAGAGGTAATGCTGTAACACTTAGATTAGCTACTGTGTTTGGTATGTCTTCAAGAATGAGATTAGATTTATTAGTAAACGACTTTACATATAAAGCATTTAAAGAAAAATATATCGTATTATTCGAATCACATTTCAAACGTAATTTCATCCATATTAGAGATGTAGTTGGAGCCTTTTTATTTTCAATTGATAATTTTGATGTAATGAAAGGCCAACCATATAACGTTGGTTTAAGTACAGCTAATATTAGTAAAAAAGAATTATGTGAAACGATTAAAACATTTATTCCTGATTTTTATATAGCTGAGTCTGAAATAAATGAAGACCCAGATAAACGCAACTATATAGTTTCTAACGATAAATTAGAATCATTAGGTTGGAAACCATCGTATTCATTAGAGGATGGAATTAAGGAATTACTTAAATCATATCCTATAATTGACGCCTCAAACAATAATTTTACAAACTTATAATATGTTAGAAATATTAGAAGCTCTCTTTAATGAGAAAAAAAATAGAAGTAAAAGTGATATAGCCGGTCATTTACCTTATTTATTAGAATTAGTAGAAGCAATTAAACCAAAAGTAATAGTTCATGCTGGCATTAGAGATGGACATTCAGGGGCTGCTTTTGCTTTAGGTGCTTATAAAGTAGGTGCTGCATTAGTAGATGTAGACATGTCTGACTATCAAAATATACCTGAATCAAAACATAACTTTCAACAACTTAGAGAACAATTACCTTTTTGGACATTCAAACAAGGTACTACTGAAGTAGTATTTCCACAATTAAGTGAATTATTAGGTAAAGTAGATATATTCTTTACTGACACAAGTCATAATTATGAAGATACTAAATTTGAATTTGATAATTATGCTACTTTATTATCATCAACAGGTGTTATAATAACACATGATATGGATCCTTGGGATTGTTTTCCTGATCAATCAAAAGCAGTTGATGACTGGTTAGCAGTTAACCCAGAGTGGAAGCATAAAACACAAAAGGGTAATAATGGCATGACTATATTTTATAGAGACGAATCACATCTATGTGGTGTGAAATGTGATGTAGATTTAAAAATGGGACGACTTACAGACTAATATGAAAAAAATATTAATTACAGGTGGAACAGGATATCTAGGTAAAGCAGTATGCTCCGTACTAAAATCCGAATACGACATTACAATATCAAGTAGTAAAAACATGAAAAGTATGTTGTATGATTGTCAAGAAGAATATGATTATCTAATTCATATGGCCGTTAAAACGGCGGCTGGTGGTTATTGTCAGAACCATTCGGGCGAACAATTCCTAGTTAATACAGACATTAATAACGCTTTTTTTCAAGGATGGAAAAATTGCTTCCCAAATACTAAAGTAGTTACGTTTGGCTCATCTTGTGGTTATGATGCTAATGTTGAAAAAACAGAAGCAAATTATCTTAAAGGTGAAGTTGAACCTGGATACGAAGTATATGGTAACATTAAACGTAATTTATTAGTTGGTTGTAACGCAATGAATAAAGAATATGATATGCAATTTAGTTATCTTATTCCTTCTACAATATATGGACCTAATTATGATTTAAATGATAAACATTTTATATTTGATTTAATTAGAAAAATAGTTAATGCTAAACAAACTGGGGAGGATGTTACATTGTGGGGAGATGGATATCAACGTCGTGAATTGATTTATATCGATGACGCTGTTGAAATAATTAAACGCGCATTAACTTGGAATTTACAAGTATGTAACTTGTCTTCAGGACAAGACTACTCAATTAGAGAGTATGCTCAAATAATTTGTAATATAGTTGATTATGACTTTAATAATATTAAGTTTGATACTAACCAGTTTGTGGGTTCGTTATCGAAGAAAATGATTAATACACACTTATCAGATTTTCAATTTACAACATTAGAAGATGGATTAAAAAAAACAATTGAATATTATGTCAGTAGGAGCAGTAGTAGTAAATAGAAATGATGGATATAAAGACTTTGAACGTGGAATTATCCACTTCAAATCAATGTTAGATACATTTGATGAAGTAATTTATATAGATTGGAACTCACCTTCGGGTTCATTTTTTTGGGAAATTAAAGATCAGTTACCTCAAACGGGGAAATTGAAACATATTATGATTCCACCCCACATCGCTTCTATATTAACACATAATGATCCTACGGCTCAACAATGTAATGAGGCAATAAGTAGAAATATTGGTATAAGACGTTTATCAACTGATTTTATAGTATCAACTAATATTGATATTATACCTCCTAAACGTGAAGAATTAGATAAATTAACTGCTGAAATGGGAAGCGAATCATTTATTACTGTTTCAAGACGTGAAGCGCCTAAAGAATTAGTTTATAAACATGGTAAAGATGGATGGCGTGAACTAAGAGATGAACTATGTAACACGATTCCTGAACGTCATTTTTCAGCTCAAGTTACCCCTAATGACAAATACTCATTAATTAACTGTTGTGGTGATTTTCAAATAGCACATTCTAAAGTATGGCATTGGATTAAGGGATTTGAGGAATCAATGTTGTATCAATGTTTTTGTGATACTAACGTTCAAAAGAAAGCAGCAATAAATGACTTTAAGTTAGCTGTTGCTTATCAACCCGCTTTATTCCATATGGAACATGGAGCTTATTTTACTAAAGCAGACGGAACCAGAGTTGCTGATCCTGAAAATAAGGGAGCATTCAAAGGTGAAACTAAAGCATACAATGACGCTTGGCGTTATGTAGAATTTTTTAACGAAACAGACAACGATGAGAATTGGGGTTTGGGTGCAACCGAAATAGAATATGAAACTTATTAATGAAACTAAAGTATTTGTAAATGGTAGTTTTGATGTTTTACATTATGGACATCTTGAATTACTTAAATTTGCAGCTTCATTTGGAAAATTATATATAGCAATTGATTCAGATGAACGCATTAAAGAAAAAAAAGGTGATAATAGACCATTTCATAATGTTCATGAACGCAAATCAATGTTAGAAGCAATAAAATACGTTTCCACTGTATTTATATTTGATTCAGATCAGTCTCTTATTACATTAATTAGAGCAGTTGATCCTGACATTTATGTTATAGGAAGTGATTATCAAAACAAACCAATAGTAGGAAGACAATTCCTTAAAAATATAAAATTTTGGCCTCGTCAAGAAAAATATTCAACAACAAAAATTATGAATTATGAGTTACAAACAACCCCTCGTATTTAACGCTAAGGAATGTAAGGAATGTAGTGTACCCAAAGGATGGGGACATGAGATTATATTTGAAAACAATGACTTGTATTGTGGTAAGTTGCTTTGTTTTAAAGCAGGTGCAAAATTCAGTATGCATTACCACATGATTAAAGATGAAACATGGTATGTTAAGGAAGGTGAATTTATATACAGATATATTAACACTGAAACTGCTGAAGTAATTGAAAAGCACTTACGTGAGGGTGATAGTGTAAGACAATTCCCTGGACAACCACACCAATTAGAAGCACTTACTGATGGTATCGTATTTGAAGTATCAACTGAACACTTCGATAGTGATTCATATCGTGTATGGAAAGGCGATTCTCAAGTATCTTAAATATTTATTACAAATAATAATCTCATGTGGCAGGCAAATATAGTAATAGAAAATAACACCTCTTACAATTTAACCATTGATGGAGTTGGTCCTGGTAATCAAACCATTGGACCAAACGAACAAGCATCTTGGTCTTCAACTGAGGTTCATAATACAAAATCATTATTGTTTTGGGTGACACCAAATGTATGGTATATGCAAGGTAACCTTTCATTTGGTCCTGAAGCAGGTGTTTATGTAGATAGAGGTTGGATGGCTAATGATGACCAAACAATTGAAATGATTGCTGTTGCTAATGGTAAATCTTGGACTCAATCAGTAAATGGAGGTGAAACATTACTTGCGTGGAATGAATTTGAGCAAGGAGGAGATATAAATTTAACTTTTAATAAAAAATAACAATGGGAAAATATAGTTTAAAAGAATTTTTCGTAAATGAGGACGAATCGGATGCTAATGATGAAAGTATGTACAATCCTACAGTAAATGAGATTAATACATACAAAGCTAATCTTGGCGACCAACAATTCAACGTGGTGTTTGATGTTAATAGAAATGAAACTAAAAAAGGTATTAAGGTTAAATTTTTTCCATTAGAAAATGGTAGAGAAAGAGAATTAATATCTAAAGAAGAATTAGATAAAATTTCAAACGATTTAGCAGTTCAATTATCTTCTAAGTTTAATAAATTTACTAGATCTTTTAGTGATGATATAAATATAATAGCTAAACAAATAGACTACCTGTCTGCAAGCGTGGTTAATATATTTAATCTATTTACCTCAGAAGTTGAACAGGAAAATAATTTTTTAAATAGAATAAAGAATAAAACAAAAATATTACAGATATACTCTAGCAGCCCTGCCAATGACCTCTTCTACGTCGGAAGTTCATTTGATAGTTCTGATTATATTGACTATTCTAGAATTGAAAATCAAGAATATTTACCATTAATTAGAAATGGAGCAGCAACTTTATCCGTTACCTCAAGTCAAACATGGCCGGTAGATAGAGTGTATGTAGATGAATCTAGTTCCAATGGTTTCTATGGGAATAATCATTCAGTATATTTAG
>ENA-OSIY01000635-OSIY01000635.1-marine-metagenome-genome-assembly--contig:-NODE-635-length-19531-cov-58.940064_pt1 | contig 19531 bp, 17 predicted proteins | sample MGYA00237884_ERZ534233 | MGnify/ENA primary metagenome ERZ534233 (study PRJEB26412, sample SAMN06343840) | marine metagenome | isolation source: estuarine water | place: USA: Columbia River Estuary... | reverse complement strand
AATAAACAATAGAAATAAAAATATATAAAGGCTATTAAAGATATTATACTGATTAACATAAACCCATTATATCACAAAAAAACCCTCTATATTTCAAGAGGGTTTAATTTTACATTTCCAAAGCATCTTTCAAAATTGACTTTTTCATCTTATCTATTGTCACTGCATTTGTAACATCTTGATATTCTTCGTGATGATAAAATATTACATAGTGTTTATTGATATCCAATCCGAACTTCTTCTCAAGATTTTCAAAAAGTTTGACATATAAATCATTACTCTCAGGCAAGCAACCATCCAGGACTTCATAATTTAAATGCGAACTAACTTGCGCACCAGATGTAACCCTGTAAAAATCTTTATCATCATCATAATGTGCATTTTCAAATCTCTCACAAAGAAGCTTAATAAGATTAGATTTTCTATTAGACCTCTGAGCGGTAACAGATTGCCATTTCTCAATTTGAAATTTTAAATGAGTGTCAAGGTCTTTTTCGCATCCCTCATCACCATTAAGTAAAATTCTCCTATGTTTTTCTTTTTCTCTATCAATAAATTCATCAGAAAGAGCATATTCGCAATGATTCTTCCTGCGCTCTTCAATAAGATTTTTAGTCTCAATAGAATCTAAAGGCAAAACAGATACCTTATAGTTAAATTTCTTGCTATTACCACTCTTAGTATTATATCTAGAAGAAGCAATTGAATATGGCGACTCTCCCTTGCGTAAACCTTCAAGCATAACTACGTGATCCCAAATTTCTTCTACATCACAATAAATTTTAAAATCATCTGTATGTTTATCATGATTGCTGGAAGGGTAGCCACAACATCGTCCTAAAAGACCTTGAACTACGGTAGAGGAAACTGTATCTGATGAATCAATTACCATACGAATATACTTTGTAGATTCAAGAGTTTTACCTTCTCGTAATGAACCTCTTACAATTGCAATAAGAGGCTTTGAGAGAGGAGTCGAAATCTCAAGAGAAATATCAGAGATATTTTTATTTCTCGCACAATAATCCCTAATCTCAAATAAATCAGGGTAATCCTTCTTGATAAATTTCTTTAAATTAAAAACATTTTGAGACCCAGTAGTGCGCAAAATCATCACACCATATTCAGCTTTGGCAATTGTTACATTAAAAAAATCTTTCATCCTATCTTTAAACCAAGGAGATGCCTGATTCTTAACCTCTTTAGCAGTACAAAACAATTTATAAGATTGTTCAACACGATTTTTATTCAACATATGAGATACTGAAAGATACAAAGGAGAATTTTGCAAATAAACAAACTTAAATGGCTCATAGTCCTTTACAATTTCATTCAGCATGACTTGAGAATTAGGAGTGGCCGAAATTTGTAAAACAAAATTATTCTGATTCTTCCAAAGTTTCTTGTTCTTACCTAAAGTGATACCGCACTCATGAAGAAAATCCTGATAAGGCTTCATACGAGAATCATCTGAACAAAGGGCAATATGACATTCGTCTACAATAAACAATCTTGCCTTAATATCATTGTTTAAATGGTTCTTTCTCTTTATATAATGAGCATGATGAAGTTGTTCTACTTCGTCTGTCAAGCCACTCTGTAAAAGACGGAAATCTAATTGTTTAAGTAAATCATTATTGCTTGAATTGATAGAAAAATATATCTCTCTATGTTCTTTATTAATTCCACGATATTCACACCAATTAATAAACATCTTAATTAATACAACAGCAGAACCAGTCTTACCGCTCTGACATTCACCTAACAAAATAGGAGATTGGCCAAGAGATTTATTATCAACAAATACATCAAAACAATTCTTAGCTGCTTCAATCTGCTGGTCAAATATTTCCAAACTACCAACAAACTTTTGACCATCAACCTCTTTAAAAATGCCTTCCATGCTACACTCCATAAATTTGATGACTTATAGTATCATGTTTCAACGTAATATCAAGAAAAAACATCTCTATTCAAAGAGATGTTTGACAAGTGAAAAGGCTTTAAATATTTCTTTTTTGTTATATAGCTTCATTAAATAACATTGTATCATATAAACTTCATCAAAGTCTATGCCAAAACCATTTTCGTCAAGTTTAGTGAAATGATGTAGAACTTCCAAAGAAATTTCTCTCATTTTACTTAACTCAGGATCAGGAATTTCATATACAAAAGTATTATCTTTTATTTGTTTTTCAATATTTTCAACTTCTTCATCAGTAAATTGATTTACTAAAGACCCATATTGTCCTTTAGACATCAAATCAAGTATCATTAAACTAATATAATTTGTTTGATCAAAATTATAATCAAATAATTCAATTTTACTTTGACTTTTTACAAAACCTAATGCGCTAAATGATGTGTTTTTATAATTTAATAATTCATTCATAAATTGATTCTACCCGATTTAAAAAAATAAACATCCTCTATATTTCAAGAGGGTCTGGCTCAATTTCTTTAGGTTTTTTAATTTTAGGTTTTACAGACAAATCATTATATGTAATTTTCTCATCCCTATCTAGTGGATAATCAGGATATAAATTATTATATATATCTAAACAAATATTATAATTTTCAGTGAGATCTACATTCATATCAAAAGATCTTATATAATCTGTTTTATCAATACCACCATTATATATACCTAATAACTTAGCAATTAATATCAATGTATCTTTAATATAACGCTTCTTGGGTATATCATCATCAAAACTAATTATTCCATTAAAAACTGGATACAAATGAGAATAAATCTGTCTCCTAATAAATTCCAGTGACGTATCTGCTACATCATTAATTTCATCATTAACTATAACAGATTGAGGAACATAGCTATCATACATATGTGGATTTTTATTTAGATTATAAGTTGTTGTTCTGAAATATTGATCAGGTAACATATGATTAAAAATTAACAATGGAATATTATTATTATGACAATAATTTATTTTTTCTACATCTCTTTTTAAAGCAGCTTGCCAATCCTCATATGTTGTTTTTGTTCCGAAAGAAACAAATCCATAATGTTGCCCACCATTTACTTCAATAGCCAGTAATATATTTCCATCTTCTACAAAAGCAAAATCTAATTTTAAAATTTTGATTGATTTCCCAGGATTTAAAATCGAAATTGGTTTTTGGCTTATAATTTTTATATTATGCTCATTTGTAATATTTAAATTTTTATTTATATATTTTTCTCTTACTGATCCTTTATATGGAAAATATTGATTAATACCATTTTCATCAATTCTAAATTCAGCATTGTTTAAAAAGAAATTTAATTTTTCTTGGGTATTTATATTTGTAGAATTTGTTTGTAATAGATTTTTTAATTCATTTATACTAAAGACTTTATCTTTTTCAATTTTATCATTATTAACATAAAAATCAAAAGGAATTATTAAACTCTTTTTGTCGGATCTTGTGTTTCTTATGTATATTTTCTTCCCATCTATTATTCCAAACCGATCAGGATTAGATAAAAATGAATCTAATTTTTCTTGGGTATTTATTTTTAAATTATCTGTTTGTAATAGATTTTTTAATTGAGTGACATCAAATGTTTTATCTTTTTCAATTTTATCATTATTAACATAGAAATCAAAAGGAATTATTAAACTTTTACTTTTGCGGGATGTGTTTCTTATGTATATTTTCTTCCCATCTATTATTTCAAAACGATCAGGATTAGATAAAAATGAATCTAATTTTTCTTGAGTATTTATATTTGGACTCTTTGTATTCAACAGTTTTCTTAATTCACCTCCACTAAAAACTTGATCTTTTTCAATCTCTAGATTATCAACATAAAAATCAAAAGGAATTATTAAACTCTTTTTGTCTTTTTTTGTGCTTCTTAGATATATTTTATTTCCATCTATTGTTTTAAATCTATCAGGATTAGATAAAAAAGAATTTAATTTTTCTTGGGTATTTACATTTAAAGAAAATGTTTGTAACAGATTTTTTAATTGAGTGGCATCAAATGTTTTATCTTTTTCAATTTTATCATTATTAACATAAAAATCAAAAGGAATTATTAATCTTTTTCCTCCGCCTCGTAGGCTTCTTATGTATATTTTCTTCCCATCTATTATTTCAAACCGATCAGGATTAGATAAAAATGAATCTAATTTTTCTTGGGTATTTATATTTAAATTACTTGTTTGTAATAGTTTTATTAATTCATCTACATTAAAAACTTTATCTTTTTCAATCTCTAGATTATCAACATAAAAATCAAAAGGAATTATTAAACTTTTGTTTCGGCCTCTTAGGTCTCTTAGATATATTTTCTTTCCATCTATTATTTCAAATCTATTAGGCTTAGATAAAAAAGAATTTAATTTTTCTTGAGTATTTACATTTGTAGAATGTGTTTGTAATAGATTTTTTAATTCATATACGCCAAATTGTTCACCATAATGAACAGGCCTATTACCTACCCAAAATCCACCAATAACAGGATTACTTAATAATTTAGGAACACCAGCTGCTAATCTATACCACATAAGAATAATCCTTAAACAAAATTAAATTTCTCATAAACAATTAATCCCATAACAAAAAATATATCCCCTCTATATAGCTTTGTATAACAAAATCACAATACATTAAGTTTCCCCCGGTTTTTTTCAGCCTCATATCCTAAAATGGCGGTTCTATATTACCTATTAGTATCTCTCCTCAATACCTCAAATAAACACATACATAAAAAACTGTTACAAAGTACCCATGGGAATTATCTACATCTTAAAAAATCCAGCTTTCAAAGACATGGTAAAAATTGGTATCACAGATAGAGATATCAACCTAAGATTAAAAGAACTAAATAATACATCTGTACCAAAACCTTTTGAAGTACTTTATGCTGCTAAAGTTTATGATGCTAGATATGTTGAAGGACTAATTCATAAACTATTCCATGAAGATAGAGTGGATTCAAAAAGAGAATTTTTCTATACAGATCCAGATAAGATTATTATAGCAATCAAAATAGCAAACCCATCTCAAATTTTAATGGACAAAACTCTAACAAAAACAGCAGAAATTAAGAAAAATAATACAAAGACTGGTAAGAGAAGAAAAGCTATTAATTTTAACTTTGATATGATTGGACTTAAACCAGGAACATTATTGCATTTAAAAGATTTTCCAGAGATTACATGTATAGTGAAATCAAAAAATACAGTGATATATAAAGACAAAGAAATGTCCCTGACTAAAGCTGCCTTAGAAACTAAAAAATATCCTTGGCAATATATTCAGGGACCAAAATTCTGGACTTTAAATAACACTCCCCTAACAATTTTAAGAGAGAATAAAAAGCGTTAACCTACTTTATATTGTCTAGTAGAATCAGATCTATAAAATTCTCCCCTACTTGGACTGAATCTTACTAACAAATTATTAACTTCTTCATCTTTGTAAGTTTCTGTAGGATTTTTTAAAGCTTCTGTATTGTTGTTAAATCCTAAGAAATTATTACCTATATTACATTCGCCTTCTATGCTCTTACTAAAATCAATTAAAAGAGTCTTAGCATTATTAATTTTGTCATAGTCAGCTTTATATGCTTTCTTGCTTGCTTCACTACTATCAAAACAAACATTGCCATCTTTATCAGACCATACATAAGATTGATAGATAATCTCATTATTAATTTCAAATACAGCAAAAGCAGCAAGAGGATTTAAATGACCATCAAATGCACAAGAAGCTGCATAACTCTCTGGATGCTGACAACACTCTGTAATCTTTCCTAACATCAAGCCTCTTGGATCTTCTCTTGGTAAAAATCTTAATGTCATATCTCCCTCTTTAGAAACAAAATCACTCCAAGAAGGCATAGGAACTTCTAATCCCCTTAAATAAATATCCTCACATCCACGATACAAGATTTTCTTAGGACTACTATCATCCATTTTTACATTAGGAACATCAAAGTTATCAATAAAATCCAAAGCAAACTTAGTGGATTTAGGTTGTAAATTCTCAAATAAAACTTTGGCATTACTTCTTTTAATTAACTTGGATAATTTTGTAGGATCATTCTCCTTAGCAAATTCTTTAACAAAACCAGACTCTAAGAAATTCATATCATTATCAACAATAGAAATTTCATTATCCCAAGCATCTGCAACAAACTTAAGATTCTTGTCATCGAAACCAAGATAATTAATATAGTAATCAGATAAACCATCATTCTTAGTTGGAGTTTTAGTGGGTAATAAATTTCCTAAATCATGAATAATTGTAGCTTTTAAACCAAGATGGGGAATGTTCCTAAATCCCTTTGTAGGCAAACCTTTAGATTGACAAACTTTAAAAGCATATTTATCCAAAACTCTATAAGTGTCATTACCAAATAAAGCAATAATCTTGCCAGCATTTTTAAGATTTTCGTTAAATGATTCAACCGTCGTATTGTAATTAGTTGGAGGAAGAGTAATCTTGTTGTTGAAATTTAACTTGATGCCATAAACAATAGGAATGAAATTATCAGAATCGTTTAATAAAGATTCACCAATCCATTTTAAAATATCATCAAATTTGAAATTGGGTATATTTGCAATTTTATCACCATTTTCAATTTTTTCTTTAGCTTCTGGATATCTTTCTAAAAATTTACTAATAGCATACGCAGCTAATTTATTTTTCAATATATTAAAATCAACTCTTAATACACTGTCAAAATATGCACCCTTTATTAATTTAGCACCACTTAAACCATCTTTAAAAGCTTGAACCTTATCTTCTCTAATCCTCAAAGCACCCACCAAAACATCAGGATCTTCAGAAAATAAAACATTAAAACCACCAATGTTTATAATTTGCTCTTTAATAACTGATAAATCTTTAAATAATAAATCATATCTTCTATATAATGTATCAACTTCATCAAACATGTTTTTCTTAATTGCTCTAAAGGTATAAATATTATTTTGATTCTTAATTGATTCAAAATTATTCACTCCAGATGCAATATTCACAATGCCACAAATTAGAGAAACATCATCGTCTTGTTCATATAAAGCAGCATCAAAAAGATCAACCATAACTTTTGGATCTCTGCCCCTAGATTCCCATTCTTTAGCAATCATTAAAAATATCTTGTTGTATTCAGGACTACCCCAAACAATACCAGAATAATTTTTACTCCTACTTATACTTTTTCGAATGGTGGCAACTCTATCTCTATCCTTATCATTAAAACTCCAACCAAATGCAGAAACTTCAGTAGGGGTGTAACGATTTAAATCTATTTCAGGACGCTCTAAAAGAAAATCCATATTGCCAATGAAATCATCAGAACTAACTAAACGTTTAAAATATTCTTTTGTTTGAGAATTTAAAAGTCTATTTTCAATTTGCTTTACACGATTAGCGATTTTATCATCAACATTCTGACCAAATAGATATAAGATTTTTCCATTAAACTCTAAAGCTTCTCGGAAACCAAGTATATTTTTTAATTCATTTATATCACTACTGAATTTTGGATTTCTTTGATGATTAAATTCTAATAAATCTTTAAATTTAATATCTCTCAAGAAAGGACAATCATTATATATTTTTATTAATTCAACATTATTTATTTCAGGCTGAGAAACAAATTCCTTATCCAAACTATTAGACATGTTATAAAGATTTGATAAAGTCCGATACTCTAAATCTAATATCTTAGAACCAAGAATAGGAGCTAAATTATTAATGTGATGGATTAATATACCATTATCCCAATTAAGATATTTTTTAAATTTCTTGTAATAAGGCAAATAATCTAAGATATATTTATTAGAATCTCTCTCTTCGTAAGCATCACCCAACTCTTCTTGTATCTTAGAATTGTAGCCAGATAAAAGGGTTCTCTCTAAATAAATTTTATCCAGTTCTTCTTTGTTGTAAAATTGATTATCAGAACTCTCACCATTCTTTATATAATTCTGATAAACCTCAGGCATTTTAGGATCATTATTTATAATTTCTTTCTGATAATTTAAATCAAATAATCCCTTTGCACCACACAACTTGTAAATAGGATAAATGGAATCTTTGTGATAAGAATTTTCACCAAACTTAACATTTCTTTGAGAATTTATATTTTTAATAATATGCTCTAATAAATCAGGCATCAAATTTTTATATAATACTAAATCTGTATTACTAAAATAATCACTTTTCCCTATAAAATTCGCCCACAATGCTTCTGGAACTAAATTTATCCTCGGCAACATATGAACATCAACTTCGCCGGTGCTTCTAAATAAAAATAAAATCTCCTTAGCATCTTTTTTGAAATTTAATGATTTGTATAGATTTAATATAGTTGAAATCTCTTTAGAATTTCCACCAACACTCTTTAATAATTTCGCAGACTCTACATATGGCTCCAAATAAACTTCAATATTTTCAACATCTTTTTTAAGCAAAGTATTTAATAACTCAACATCATCCTTTAATTCAGGAATTTGCTCTGCTACAAAATTCTTAAGATATTCCCTACGATTATTAAACTTCTCAACACGACCACTAAATAAATCAATAACCTTACTAAATAAAGCTACAGTATCACGATTAACAACACCATCTCTAATATCCCTGACAATATTATTAACCTCTAAAACATCTTCCAAAAACAATGGATTCTTAAAATAATTGTAAAGAGCATACTTAATATCCTCATCACTTAATTCACCACTTAAAACAGATTCAGTAACAGAACCCAAATTGTCACTAAGATTTTTTAAACAACGAAAAACATCTCCGCCACCTACAGATAAAAGAGACATACAAGCTCTTACATTATTTATCACAGGATTTGAATCTAAAACATTGCCCCTATGAATAATCCCCCTTGTATCAAATCTCGTAGGAATATACTCATCATGATAATATTTATTTTTATCATATATAGCATTAGGATTAACATCTTCTACATGAACAATATCATTATCAGGAGAATCAACATCATCCCCTAAATCCTTAACATCATCAACAGCAGAATAACGCAATAAACCAGATAAATCAACACCGTAATTTAAAAAGCTCTCAGATTCCCTATACAAACCATCACTATCCAAATGACCAGATAAATCCAAAAAGAATTTACTCTGACCAACTAACCAACTCTGAGCAACCCTACTACCAATGCTGTATCTTTTCATAATTAATAATCCCTAACAAGATAATACAATAAAACTATAAACACACCCTACACAAAAAAAAATCTGCCCCAATAAAAGAGCAGATTAAAAAAGCAAAAAATTATTACTACTTCTTCTTCTTAACCTCTACAAAATCAATCTCACTCTCAAAATCTACAGAAGCAACTACAACCTCTTCAACAACCTCTTCAACCACTGGCTCAACAATTTCCTCAACAACAACAGAACCAGACTCTACACTAAAACGCAAATCCCTCAAGCTCTTCATAACAGATACAAAAGCATCAACATCAACACTAAGAATCTTAACCTCAAAACGCAAAGCTGGATGACAATAAGAATAAATCTCATCCAATAAAGATAAACAAGATTCCCTATTTACAACAACCTCACGTAAAAGAATTCCTAAGATATTTACATTAGAAAGCAACTCACCATTAAAATAATAAAGATCAATACGCTTCTTCTCAATACCACCTAAAAGAGAAACAATATTATTATAACTAGACAATAAATCAACTACCACAGGAACATGAGCCTCAACACTAGACAAATAATCAACATACAAAAGATCATCACCGGAAATAAGATCAACCGCTAAATTATACTTCTCAATAACTGTCATAATTTTTACCTCTCTAAAATATATACAAACAATAATATCAAATATACCTGCGTAAAAATAATATTAAAAATAACATGAATAAATCTTAAAACAAATATCCTAACATTATATTAACAAAAACATAACACATATAAGAAAATTAAGGATACAAAGCTAAATATACCATAAAATATAAAGATTTAATACCAATACAATACCAAATATAAAAAAAGCCCAATTATCAAAATAGACAATAAGACTAATTAACATATTCTACATAGCTTTCTGATATTCCTTTTAAATAACCCAGTAAAACCAAATAAGAAACCCAGTAAATAACCGAGTTAAAACCCAGTGGAGACCTAAGACCTAAAAACATAAATCACTTACCATAAAACAAAATTCTATTCCCATTTAAAACAATAAACATACATTAAATAAAATCCTATTCCCATCTCTTGCTACTTAAAAAACACTAAAGACAATAATAATAGATAATGACAGAATAGGGGTAGAATAGGAAAAAAACAAAAATTTAGCCTATACAATAAAAAAGAGATTTAAATTAATAACTAAAGAGAAAAAGATACAAAGGGGATAATTAAAATAAATAACCCATAAGAGATAAATAAAAATAAGGGGATAGATAATTTAAAATACCACTATAAGAATTAATAAACCCATAGACAATAAAACAACTAAGGGATTATATAAATTCATGACTGGTAGAACAATTAGACTACTACTGGAATATTTAAAACAACCTTGAAACAACTACTGGATTCTTTGAAACAACTACTGGATTCTTTGAAACAACCCTAATATTCTTTGAAACAACTACTGGATTTTATCGGGGGTCTTTTTGTTCAATCAGCTTTTTTAATCTCAAAGTGTGAATAATTATCTTTCTACGTTTCAAATAGATTTTCCTGCAAATTCTTAAGTATATTTCAAAAACCCCCAAAAATATAAAAATCGAGTAATATTGCCCCTAGAATAATATAAAGTCTCTAGGGGGTTTTTCGAGTAATTTTTAGGTTCACACAGTCCTATTATATCACACTTTAAAATTCGAGCCTATTTTTCAGGTGTAGATTCTTTTGTTCTTATTAATCTGTGCTGTAGGATTTAGGTTCAATATTTTTTAAGATACTCTGGTGTATTTTTCGAGCCTAGTAATTTTTGGTATATAGTTTTAAGTTAATAATATAAGAGTCTAGGAGTGATAGGATATTTTTATAATCTTCTTTTTCGAGTCTTATTATAAAAAACCTAAGAGTGATTACAAGTTTAATTAATTCTTCTATAGCATCTAAGTATGTTTCTGGTTCATTTTCTTCTATATTGTTTTCGAAAAATAGCTTGGGGAAACTCTTATGTATTTCTCCAATTGTTCCATAAGATAAATTTAAAAATTCTTCAGAACTACTTGTATCGAATAATGTTATTTCTTTAAGTATAAGTTCAATATTGAGAAGATTTTTATAAAGATTGTCTAGTGTCGTGCTAATATCCTTAAGTAGATTTTTCGAGTTATATTCTTCTATTAGACTATTCTCGTATTCTCTTTTAAGTTTTAGATATACGTTGTTAAAAACCTTACTCATGCGTTTATTATACAGGATGAATTTTAGATATGCAACTTATGGGAAAACTCTTTGGGACTCTTGTTAATGGTCCGGGGTTAAGAGATATTATTTGGTTTCAGGGATGTAATTTAGGATGTCTAGGTTGCTTTAATCCTCAGTCATGGAATTTCAGGGGTGGGGAATATCATAGTGTTGTTGATGTTTTAAATTTTATAAGTTCTCCTGGTTTAACAATATCTGGTGGAGAGCCTTTCCTACAAGTTGATGAGTTATATAATCTCTTAAGTGTTTTAGATTTGCCAGGGGGAGTTATTGTATTTAGTGGTTTTGATATAGGGGAAATATTAGAAGATTCAGATAAGAGGAAATGTTTGGATTTTATTGACTTATTGGTTTATGGGCGATATGATAGAGATAAGAGAATTTCGAGTGGTTTAAGGGGTTCTAGTAATCAAGGATATTATTTTAATGGTAGTGGAAAGATAAGATTCTGTGATATAGGGGAACAAGAGATAGAAATTAATGATGGGATTGTAACAGGTTTTCCAATAATCAGTAGTAGGCTTAAGGAATTAGGAATAAGTTTTTCGAGGACTTAGGAGTATATTTATTGTACATTAGATTATATGGGGTTTTTACTCTATTATTTAGTGGCATTTTAAAAGAATATCCACAGCCGAAAGGAAAAAAATATGGCAAGGAAAAAAATTGAAGATATTAAGGCAGTGGAAGAATCTGCTGTTATTGAGGAACCTATTGCAGAGGTCGTTAAAGAGGTTGTTGAATTAAAGCCTGTTGTTGAAAAAGACAAGTATAAGGTCTTCGAGTATGGTGAAGAGATTGGTGAATTTTTCGAGGATGACAAGAAGCTTAAGGATTTTCAGGGCGAGAATTTAATTGAGTTAGAGAAGCTTAAGATTGACTGGAGTATTCCTTTTAACGATTTTGATTTGTTACTTTATAATCTTGGATCTCTTGGTCAGCATTATAGGAGTTGGACACAGTATAGAATTCAAAATGGTTTATCTCCTCTTGACCCACCTATTAAGAACATGATACAATATTATAGGGTTGCAATTAATGAGTTAGATTATAGTGACGAAGAAGTTATTGTAGCCGTTCATAAGTTCCGTTATTCTTTCTTGCTATGTGATTAAGATTTTTTTAATTTAAAGGGGGGAGAAAGGAGAGATCTTTTCTCCTTTTTTTTATTTGTATGAGACTTTGGAAATATCGTAAGATTGTATTAAATTATTTATATAGTAAGACAAAAGATTATTATTTATCTCAGGAAATTACTAGTGATGTTTATTATAATATTTTAACTAGGAATTATAACATTAAAGAGGAGACTGAAAAGAGTTATTTAATTGGTATCGCTCATAATGCTTTGATAGATCGTTACAGGAAGAAGAAATTCGAGAGTTTAGATCTTTTGTTAGAGGAGCCAAGTTACAGGGAAAATTTCGAGACAAATGAGTTAGAGGATATTGTAAGGGAAATTTTATGTAACGATTATAAGCTTTTTAAATCTTATTCTGAGGGTGAAGATTATAATAGTTTGTCAGGTGAGTATGAGATTTCTGTTGTGGCCCTAAGGAAGAAGATACAAAGAATAAAGGAAAAGCTAAAAAAAGATCTTAGATTAATTGCATATTTCGATTAAAGGGGAAGAATAATGCATGACGTTAAAGTCTAGAAGGAATTTTTATATGATTAAGAATTATATTTACAAGGGTTTAGTTCCAGTAGTAATTTCTTGTGCTGTTTGTAGTGCATCTTTTTCCCAGGTACAGAGTAAGAGCTTTTTTGTTAAGCCTCAATATTCTGATGGTAGAGTGAATGGTTTTACAGCTGGAGTAGGAATTGATGGCCGAAACAGTAATGCATTGGCTCTTTCTACCCTAGGCAATTATACTGTAATGGGTAAGACCTTTTCAACTGTTGGAGTCTTAAGTACAGATAAGTATGGTAAGAAGGCTGCAGTTGGTGTTGGTGTTCTTGTTCCCCTTGGCCGTGTTGTAAATGGTGTAAGTCTTTCGGCTGGCGCTTATTTCGAGGGAGTAGATCTTGCACGTAATTTTTCGAGCACAGATAAGGTCCGAGCTCTTGTCACCGCTTCTGTAAAGATTGATGATTTTACTAAGATGTTGGGATTCAAGTTCTAAAAAATAGAATATAACACTATGATTAAAAATAGTGTTATTTCTAGTTGTATATTAAAGAGAGTTAAACTTAAGTGCGGGGTTTGCGGAGATAATTTTCACAGTGATATTTTCGAGTATGAATGTCGTCGCTGCAAAAATTTCCCAAAAGCTTATAAGAGGATCCAGGTCCTTTTCGTCTTAAGGTTAATTCTCTTTATTATTTTATATCCTATTTTTTCAGGGATTATTTTTTATATAATTGGTTTTTTCGAGGGTAGTATATATTTGAGGTACGGAGGCATGCTAATAATTTCTCCCTTTTTGCTACCTTTTTTACTCAAACGCCTCAAAAGTTAGATAATGGGGGAATAATAAGGCATGAAACTATTAGACCTCACCGCTATTGACAGACTCATTGATTTTAATTCAGAAGAGTCGTTGGTTAGATTTTTCGAAGATGACAAGGTTTACACATTAGAAGAGTTCCGTGATCTTTATAATGAGAACAATTGGAATCTTTCTATTGACGAACATACTGTAACATCTTCTGGCAAAATCGTAAGAACAGATGATAATATGTTGGTCTGCGAAACGATTAATGAAAAACCTTAATACATTTTTAAAAGAGATAGATTATAACGATCCTAGAAATTTAAAAGATGTAGAGCTAGACAGATTAATTAAAAAGTCTATCTTAAACATTAATAAGAGTGACTGGATTTGGACATTATTTTGTTGCCAAGGACATAAATATAGTACTAGCAATTACAGTTTACCATATGTTGTGTTCGTAGTGGATAATAGCTGTAAGGGTAAGTTTTTCGAGCATTTACATAGCAGCCTTAACATAAATAATAATACAAAATTCCCACTCCTTGGTCCAGAGCTTGAAATTCATTTTGGATACAGTAACGAAGATTATTTTATTGTTACTGTATACTTTGAAAAAATCTCTAAAAATTTCTCTAAAGCACGGAAGATTATAAATAACTTTTGTAACAATGTCTAAAGTAAAGAAGAATATATTACTCATTTTAAACAGGGACTGGGATTTCTTTTACCTAGTTCCTGGAGTTAATTATAATGTTATCAAAAACTATGCAATTAAAACCCTAGATAATGAGTTAAATAATCTTTTTTATCAAGATCTAGCAAACCTTAAAGAATGGAAAATAGAACCACTAAACATCTTACTATATAATTTAATAAAAGACAATAGGGATTTTAAATTAACATTCTTAAATTCCATTAACATCTTGTATTATATTGAAAAAAATGAAAAATATAGGGAGTTGAGTGGTATATTTTATTCTATAACAATTAATGCCCTTTTTTGTTATGTTTTAGGTCATTTTAATGGTAATGATGAAACGTTTAGGGATCTATTAGCTGAAGACTTAAAGAATCTTAAATGGAGATTTGCAAGTGGTACAGTTTTGTGATACAGTAGGACATGAATCTTTCCTTATGCTGTATTTCTAATGTATTGGCGGAACAGGGTATTAAGTTTCGCACAATGACATATAAATCATTTCTTTCAAAGCCCAGGAGTGAATCATTACAAAAGCTTTCAGAGATTGTTAGGAATAATTTCTCTGTATCTGAAAAAATTGTTCGTCATTGTAAGGCTGCAGGAATTAATGGTTATAGACTTTCATCTGATTTGTGCCCAGTAATTAAGCATCCAGATGTAATGTTAAATTTAGAAGATTTGCCAGAGTATGGTTTTATTAAGTATGAGATAGATAAATTAAAAAAAACTATCAAAGATACTGGCATTCGAATATCAGCCCATCCTTCAGAATATATTACTTTAACTTCCGAAGACCCTAAGGCATTACAAAATTCAATAACAGACTTAGAGGCTCATGCTGACATATTTGATCGATTAGATTTACCACAATCCTATTATTCTCCATTAAATATTCATGTTAGGAAAGATGGTGACCCGATTGACATTTCCACTAGATTCTTTACCAACTTCGATAGACTCTCTGATTCAGTACGCAAACGACTTGTCCTTGAAAATAATGATAATGCAAATGGTGTCTGGTCTATTAAAAATCTCCATACGTATTTCCATCAAACGAGAGGAATACCAATAACCTTTGACAATCTTCATCATAAAATTCTTCACAACGATATGACAGAAGAGGAAGCATTTAATCTTTCTTATTCTACTTGGAGCGTTCAACCAATCTTTCATTATTCAGAAGGGAAGAATAATACTCGAGCGCATAGTGACATGGCTCTTAGTCTTCCAGTAAATTATAATAAAGATGTTATGTTTGATGTAGAATTAAAGAATAAAGATTATGCTATATTGGATATCTTAAAGAGGATTAAAGATGGATGATTTTTCTAATTTCGCTAAGCTGATTAAAAATGATAAAAATCTTAGGAATTTTATTAAAGATTTAAATTTAGAAGATGAAATGAATGAACCTTGGAGTTGGGCGGCACCTTTTCTTTTCTATGCTAAATACTTGATAGATACAAACAATTTATTTAATACAATTGCTTTTTATTATAAGATGCCATTCAACGACCCATTTGGAATAGACACTGACAAAGATTATCATTATTCAGTTTTAAATAATCTTGATTTGTCTTCTCATGAAAACACCCTAGAAACAATTAAAATATTACAAGAGATGGCTTTTAAAGAGAGTGCGGATGGTTGTTGTATCATTGGAACTTCACTTTATAAAAATGATGCTGGAGAAGATTATTCTATGTTATTCTCCCGCATTGAAATGGTAAACAGACATTGGATTAATAAAATAAATACAAAAGACATTAAGAGTTTTAAAGATATAATTAACTTTCAAAAATACACCAACGATTCTTTTGATATGTCCTATGGAAGGATTTTACCACGTAACTTCGCCCTTGAAAAATAACCCTAGGGAATGATGCAAATAATGAAAATTATCTGATTAATATCTGGCTCTCCAACTAAATGTGCTGTAATATAAGACATCACAAGTTCGGAGAGTCAAGATGATTGTTAATGACGTTGCGTTTAAGGTCGAGCGAGAAGGTATTGAGAACGAGGTTGCTTTCAATATTCGCCAAGAGAATGTTGCACATATCTTTTCTATTCTTCGCAATCAACTCTATGCTAATAAAGTTCTTGCTGTTGTTCGTGAATACAGCACCAACGCTTACGATGCACATATTGATGCCAAAGTCGAGCGTCCTATTGAAATCACCCTGCCAACATCCTTCTCACCTACCTTTATTGTAAGAGACTTTGGATTTGGTCTTTCCCCAGATGATGTTCATAATATCTTCGCTTCCTACGGTGCATCAACCAAGCGTAATACAAATGAACAGGTGGGAATGCTTGGTCTCGGTAGCAAATCCGCATTCTGTTATGTCAATTCCTTTATGATTATTTCACGTCATAATGGAACCGAATACACCTACCAAGCATACATCGACGAAACAAATGTAGGAAAGGTTGCTCTTCTTTCCACCAAGCCTACAGATGAGACAGGTCTTAGTATTCATATTAATATTAATTCTGCTGTAGACTATTCAAACTTTAGGTCTAACTGTGTATCCTTCTTTAAGAATTTTAATCCAATCCCTAAATTCTTGGGTGATACTTCTATTGCCAATCAAATCGAGTCTGCAAGGTTGGTCAATCCAATTCTTGAGGGCGGAAATTGGAAGATGTATCGCCGGGAGTATTATGGTGAAGGTGATTTGTCTGTCTTGATGGGCAATGTTCTCTATCCTGCTACCTTGGACTCTTTGGATTATGAAACACGAAAGTACATCCAGAATTCAAGAAGTCATATTATTCTCACCGCAAACATTGGAGACGTAAAACCATCTGCATCCCGTGAAAACCTTGAGATGGATAATAAGACAAAAGATTTTATTATTAACTCTATCTCTAATATTCAAGGTGATATTAAGAATACAATTAAAGAATCGCTGGAAGAGAAGAAATCACTCTGGAGCAAGTCTATCCACAAGCGACATATCGATGCTCAATTCATGCATATTGTCAATGTCTCCAATCTTACCCAAGCCATCCCTACAACCTTTAATGAGAAGAAATTGAAGGAATATGGAATCAACTATGTAATGATGGAGACCAGTGACAAGAATTATAAAAAGAATTCAGACATCGCTCCACAAGAAGGTCACGTTCTCTTCATTGACAATTCTAATCTTAAGAGGAATTCAATCAAGCCAAGAATTCAATCTTATTGTCTTCAGAATAATGTCGCTGGCTTCAACACTTTTAAGAATGCTAGAAAATTCATCTTGTCTTTTGAAAGCACCCAGATGGCAGAAGAATTTAAAGACCAGCCTGATTTCGAGGGAGCGACGATTGTATATTTGAAAGATATCCCATACATTCCAGCACCTAAAGCCAAGACTGTATCAGGTAAGAAGACCATCAACGCTCAATTTTATAAACTTAATCCGGGCTTGGGTAAAACCAATTCTGATTGTTGGACTGCTGTTGATGAAGTGGAAGATAATGCGGTATACTTGCCTTTGGAATATTTTAAATCTACTTCCAATTATGTCCAAGACCCGTTGTATATCAGGGACTATACTCACTCTATTAATAAATTCTTGATTGAGCATGGAGAAGAACCTATGTCATTCTACGGAGTCAAGAAGGCAAATCTTAAGAATGTTCCTGATACGATGCAATCTTTTGATGACTACGTGGAAGAATTTAAAAGTTTGGTCATGACAAGATATACTGAAGAATATAATAACTGGAATACTTATTATAATCTTGAAGGTCGATGGAAGGCTTTGTTCTTTTCTAATATGAATTCGTTCCCAGAAGATATTAAAAATCGACTCCAAAAGATTCAAGAAGACTTTTATAATCTTGAGAAATTCACAACTCTCTTGTATGCATTGAGGTTTGATATTTCTGAGAAGCCTTTTGATATCAAGGAAGAATATATTAAAAAGTTCCCATTGCTTGTCCCGGCTATCAATGGTAATATCAGTCTGATGGCGGATATTATTGGAAAAGAACTCTAATATCCCCTTGCAGTCTCGGTAATAGTTTGGTAATATACTATGTCAATCGGCGGTAAGGACGAAAGACAAGTCTCGACACCTTATCACACTTAGAGGAAAAAGAATGAACCCAACAGCGAAACTTCTTAATGATGACCCAATTTCAGGTTTCATCACGGTATTTATTGAAGGTAAACAATACACCATCAATGCATCCAATCCGGCATTCCCCAACGCTCTCAAGGCTTACAAGGAATCTGATTGGCAAGGACTGGTAGACTCTATCCATCCTGCTAATAAACTCCATCGTCTCTATTTCCAGTATGAGAATATCGAGGTGAAGGATGGCAATGTTTATATCGACGGTGATGCAGTAACCTCTATTGTAGCAGAGCGTGTTCTCAATGCTCTTGCTGGTGATGTTGATGCAGTTCATATTTTTAAATTTATGACCCGTCTTCAACTCAATCCATCAAAACGTGCAGTGGATGAACTCTATACCTTCCTTGAGCATAAGAATCTTCCTATCACAGATTCTGGAACGTTCCTTGCTTATAAGGCTGTTCGCTCCGACTACTCCGACAAGCATACAGGAACATTCTTCAATACTGTAGGTAGTGTTCTGACAATGCCACGAAACAAGGTAGATGACGATAAGAATGCACCTTGTTCCTACGGTTTCCATGCTGGTACTCTGGAATATGCATCTGACTTTGCAAACCATTATGATAAGATGGTTGTTGTAGAAATCGACCCGGCAGATGTTGTTTCGATTCCTACAGATTGTAATTTTCAAAAACTCCGCACCTGTCGCTATAAGGTTGTGGCAGAATATGAAAAGCCTCTCGTAGAAGATAAATATACTTCAAATTTCGAGACAGAGAATGATGTATATGTCGAAGGTAAATGGCAACCAAGGACATACGAAATGCTCACTGTAGATGATGAAGAATATTATCTTAATGAGACAGACAGTTGCGATTATTGTGAAAGCGATTATTGCGAATGCGA
>ENA-OSIY01000633-OSIY01000633.1-marine-metagenome-genome-assembly--contig:-NODE-633-length-19543-cov-5.588051_pt1 | contig 19543 bp, 24 predicted proteins | sample MGYA00237884_ERZ534233 | MGnify/ENA primary metagenome ERZ534233 (study PRJEB26412, sample SAMN06343840) | marine metagenome | isolation source: estuarine water | place: USA: Columbia River Estuary... | reverse complement strand
AATGCTGAAGAAATATTAATAGCTCTTTGAGCAGTTTTAACTATTCTTTTTTGATTATTGGAAGTTTTAATTGAAGCTATCTTAATACGGGGCATGATAATTTCCTGAAATATTAGTTATTATATAATTCTCTTATACTTGGCTTTTCCCTTTGTACAATAGATATATGAGCTACAGGGTTTTAAAATTTGAGCCTGATATTAAAATATTAACCCCCAAAGAAAATATTTTGTGGGTCGGTCAACTTGAAAATATGCAAGTTGAAATTAATAGTAAATTAAAAGAACTCAAAGAAATATGCACTTATGATAATAGATTTACTTTGAATCAATGGCAAGCTTATTTTGACACAGTTCCATATAAATGCATTACTAACTATGAACACGATTTTGTAATGGAATTTCTTTTTGAAACTGAAGATTTTATAGTAGCTTGTATTCAACTATTTGCTTGTGATATTGAAACTTCTTATTATTCTTTAGAAGTGCCACAAGATGAAATTTTATCTTTACTTAGTCTATTAAAATTAAAGAAATCTGGCACTGTTTTCCCCACGATTTTGCTTGAAAATATACAAATCAACCAAGAAGTCATGGATGAAGAAAAAAAAGAAAATCGTAATGCTTTAGCACAGTTAAGACAGCTTAAAGAGATAGCGTTGCATTGTCAAACATACGAAGTGAACGTAAAATGGGATATAAAAGAAATAAATGATTCTTTATAATATCATTTGAGGGAATATATTAATGAAAATTCTTTATATTGGTACAGATGCAGAAGGTCCGCTTCCGCTTGTAGATTATCAGAACGATTGTCTATTGATTGGACTTAAGGAGCTTTTTGGTGATGATGTTGTTGATGTTAAGCGAAGAAAGCACTTATATGCAGATTACCCACAAGAACTAGTGGCGCAAAACTATGGTCGAGGCTTTACAATTTGCCGCACTATAGATGAAGACAATGCAGATAGAACCGACATTGAAGAAAAGATTAAAAATAAGTTCTTTGACCTGGTTGTATATGGCTCAATCTGGCGCAATCAAGACTATATGAAGTTAGTGCTTGAAAACTATCCAAAGAATAAGATTGCTTTAGTTGATGGCGAAGACCAACTTTTATTCCACCACACTGTAAAGCACGGAACTATTTATTTTAAGAGAGAACTGCAATACGAATCAAATATGCAGCATGAGCAATATTTTGATAAGGTGATTAATATTGGATTTGGCTTCCCTACTAAGAAGGTTAAATTTGATACCCCTAAGACTCAATATATGGCTCAATCTATTCCAGGAAATCCACGCACATATATTTACAACACTGAGGCAGATTATTACAAGGATTACCAAGTTTCCCAAGTTGCTGTAACTATGAAAAAGGCTGGTTGGGATTCACTACGACATTATGAGATTATGGGAAATGGATGTATGCCACTTTTTGATAATATTGTTGAATGTCCTCGTCACACAATGATGCACGTTCCTAAGGCATTGTTGGTTAAGGTTATGTTCTGGAATGCAACTGACCCTAAGTGGCTTGCAAAAGAATATCCATACTATCTTTCAGAACTTCAGAGATATTTTATGAAGTTCTGTACTACTAAGGCTGTAGCTCAGAGATTTATTGATAAGGTTAATCTCCACGCATAAAAAAATAAAACCCTCCCGAATAAGGAGGGTTTTTTATTATCCCCATTTCTTTTTAAAGTTTTTCTCTAAATCAAATGTATGCTTCATGTACTCGCCTGATTGATGTAATATTTTGTGTGATCTTTGCCCCAGGTGATTAACAAGAGATCCGCCTACTAATGCATGCTTACAGCCCTTTTGTTGTAACCGCTTTGTAATATCATTGTCTTGGAAGAAAAAAGAAAACTGTTCATCTAAAGGAAAAATCCATTCTCTTACACTTTTCTTCATAACCCAACACCATCCGCAAAATGTGTAAACGATATCAAAGCCTTCTACTATTTTTGTGATTGGTGTGTATCTATGTTTAATTTCCCAATAAGGATTTAAACCGAATTGTTCTGTGGGAGATTTTGGGGATGCTGTATCAAGGTTGTGGCTTTCGAACGCCGCCTTCATTTTTGTCCACCACCCTTTATTAAACACTACATCATTATTGGAAACTGCTGTAAAATCGCACTCACAATATTCCGCCCCGATGTTCAAATATGTGTTGTAATTGAATGGAACTTCAGGAACAATATAATGATCTACTTCATACTTATATGTAGAGTTTTTATTTGATTCTACTAAGATGATATTAAACTCATTACTTTCAGAATTCTTTAAACTGTTGATTGCATTTTGTGTCATCTTATATGTTTCGATGTCACATGTATTAGATAGGAATATTACATCTAGCTCTTTCACTGATTCTTACCTTTTTGGCCCCGATTTAAAAAGCCCCATTACATGTTATAAAGAATGTCTAGTGAAATGATAAGGAAGAGCTTTGATTGCTTTTTCTGTTTGTTTATCTATATAGGATTTAAATAACTTAGAATCTATATGATATCTTTTTACTGGATTTTTCAACAACCATTTATCTTGTTCTTTAGTTGGTTTCGTTGCTATTAAAATATCATCAACACATATTTTGATAGCTCCAGCTTTTAATAATATATCAGAAGAATAATCAGATATATACGGATCAATATTTAATTTTGCTAATATATATCTTTCAAATAAATAATGTCTAGGAAGGGTTGGAGAACAGCTGCCATCCGTGAACAAGTAACCTATATAGTTTTTATCTATAGGGTAAATACTTAATAGCTTTTCACTTTCTTCTATGGCTTTTTTAATCAGGGTAGAATTTGAAATACTATCAAGAGACATTATTTCATTTATTTTTTCTATTTCACTTTTATAGAATTTAAATGCATCATATTTAGCAAAAGAAGAACAGGACAATATGTTGTACTGTTCTTCAAGTTTGCTAAGTTCTTCTGTGTCATTTTTTGAATCTGCCAATAACATCTCATGAAAGAGGATGGCAGCAAAAGGATTAGTCTCCAACCCGACCTCTATAATATGGATGGCCTACTGTACCGAAGTATTTTTTATAATATTCATCTGCTACTTGTGGAGGTAATTGTTCTCTTAACTCTTGCATATGTTGAGATAAAACATTACCATTTTCAATATCTTCTAAAGAAACATTATTTAAAGCTACTTGTCTTGGACTATAAACTTCAATGTTAAATCTCAATCTATTAAGGTTTTCATCATATCCTGCAATCTCACCTAACGAGCTTTTGATATTTTTAAGTACTGCAGGGGTAAGTTTTTCTAACTCTAAGTCTACTACATTACCTCTTTTAACAACTCTTATCCATCCAAAGTTTTTTCTTGCAAATGTTCTAGCATCAACTAAGCCTTTTATTAAAGATTCAGTTTCTAGGTTGTGTCTTTCTGGATTTTCTTTGGGAGATTTTCTATTTCTTATATATCTTAAATAGTTTGGCAAATAATGTTCTTGATTTTGTTCTGCTAAATGTCTGCGATAATCTTGCATATGAGCTCTATGAAGATTGTTTTCTAAAATATCTTCAGCTGTGAATTTATTCAACACTTCAATTTCTTGGTAAGGATTATCAACATTAATTTCTTCTGTATCATAACCAAGTCTTGTTAATATTTCTTGTTCTGCTAAATCGTCGTGACCAATGTAGCCCACATCACTGTCAGCATAATGTGCGTTGCCATATTCGTCTACCCAATATTCACCAGATTGAGCATGCCAATCATCATCGTCATCTTCATCATATTCGTTGTAAGCCAAGCGAATAAGATTGTCAATAGAATCAGCTTTTTTAAAATTGCCTAACTCGTCTGCTAATTTTGCTTGATAAATCTTTACATCAAGAGCAGTTTTGATTAACTTGCCATCAATAATCCAGTAAGATTTCTTTTTTCTTTTGTTATATTTTGAATAAGTGATAGCCCAAGCTGTGGATTCTCTATCTTCTTTGGATTTATTAGGATAGAAAGATTTATCTGAGAGCATCTTATCTACCATGTCGTCAACTGGTTTTGGCATAATGTTTTCCTAAAGGGTAATAATCATAATTTCAATTGTATTATAAATATTCCCTGGAAAACGAGTCAGACGAAAAAAAGCTGGGGGACAAAAAGGACCCCAGTTTTTTTTAGTTTGATGAAGTTTTCCTAACCTTCTTCTACAAACTCAACCCCTAATTGTTTTAAGTAGTTCCAATAAGGCTCGTTATCTTCTGGTTTTGGTTCAGGCCCAGCAAGCAAAGGAATAACTTCTTCTCTGATAAAATTCTCAAAACCAATTGGATCAAAATCTAACTCAATCCATTTAAATGAACCTTTAAGTGCTGCAGTTGAATTATAATTTACTGAAAATAGAGATGGAGAAAATACAATCAAGCCAAGTTGATTGATATTATCCAAAGCCAATCCATCTTTGAATGGATTTAAAATTCCATAAGCATATGCGTTTAGCTGCAAAGCATATTTTTTATTTAATGTTGGCTCTACATCACAAGTTTTAAAATCAATTACAGCAGCTCCATCTTCTCTAGTAAGAATAGAATCGATTTTGCCATTAATAGAAACTTCAATATCTGGATAGTTAGGATTACGAATAGGCTTACATTTAATCCAAGAATCAGAATGTGTGATTGTGCCTGATGGTAGATTTTTATCAATTGTAGAAATATCTACATTTTCATAATTCTTTTTAATTAATGAATCAATGACATTAAAAATTTTAGGCATTGAAAATGGTGGTCTCTTAATACCTTGTCGATATTTTTGATAGAAGCCCCATTTTGATTCAGTATATAGGAATGCAAAATCCGATGGGCTGATATAAATAGTCTGCATCTTAACCTCTTTTGGTTTAATGTATAATCTTATCACGTCAAGTAATCAATGCAAGAGATTGACAAAAATCATTTATTAGGTAAAATATATTTGATGATAAGTCATCGATATCGAAAAGAGGTTATATAACATTATGTCAGATGAGAATGTAGAAGTAGTTGAGGTTGTGGAGGACGTTGTTTCTGATCAGCCAACAGTCTCCCACGAAGAGTACCTTGAATTGGTTTCTATGCGCCAGTCAGTTCTTGAGCTTAAGGCACAGAAGTCAGAGGTTCTTGAGTTTGTAATGGTTGCACAACAGTATGCATCCCAGCTTCAGGCTGCACAAGAGCGTTTGAATCTTCTCAATGATGCAATCACTGAGAACACAAATGCACTTCAAGAGCGTATGCGTTCAGTTGTAGAGCCACTCGGAGTTGCTGGCGAGTTTACAATTGCAGACACCGAGCCACACTTCGTCACCACAACAGGACAGGCTGAGGTTGCACCAGCTGAGTAGTTTTACTCATAAACTTAAAAGAGCAGATCGAAAGATCTGCTTTTTTTATGCTTTTATGATTGGATAAAAAGATTCTGAAGTTATTAAACCAACTTTATTTGATGAAATGTCTACAGATACATCCCAAAGTTTTGTAAACATCACTCTTTCTCTTTTTATTTGTAAATAATCAGATACACATTCTACAAAGAAATCATTCAGTTTCCATAATTCAGGCACTTGATCTAAATAAGAAATCATATTTAAAGTTTGTTTTAAATATGAAATGTAAGGGTGATATGCAAAGTCTTCATCGTCTCTGAAATCAACAATAATTATTCTGCTCATAAGCTATTCCTTTTTTGTTTTAGCTTTTTTCTTTGCTTCCTTTATTGCTTCCTTTTCATTTTTTTCATTTCTATACGCTTCTTTGGGATGTTTGAATCTTTTGATTTCAATTTCGATTCTTGGATTTTCTTTGTCGTAATAAATCATATGTTCATCATTATCAGCCCAATGAATCCACATATCGTCTTTAACAATTCCGTGAGCTTGAATAATATCTCCATTGGCCTGTTGATACCCACATTCATCACCAACAATCCAAGAATCCAGATAAACTTTGATCTTAATTGCTACACCAAAATCTAATGGTTCTAAAGCTTCTTTTTTCCACACTGATTCACAATACTCTTTGCAATGCTTTTCATATTTTTCATACAACAAAGAAGGCAAAATTTTGGTAAAACCACCTCGTCTTACTACTCTTTGTGATGTCTTTTTTGTTGAGGGGCGGCCAGGAATTGAAAACTTCAAGATTAATTCGTTATTATCTAAGTTTTCTAAAGCCTTTTGTTTATCTTCTTGATCAGATAAGTCAATTCTATACTGTAAATGTTCCATTACAGTATTTATACATATCAATAAGTTATAGCTGAAGTTCTTCTAAACATTGTTGCAAAATTTACTTTTGCAGTAATTGTTTGATTAGCGCTAATAGACAAATCTACTGTCGGAAGGAACATAAAATCACCTAAGTTAATTGTTTTGTCATAAATTCCATTTGCATTTCTGCTTAAAATTTTAACAAACAAACTATTTTTTGCTGCTGAAAAAATACCAGGGCTTTGAGCATTGTAAAGTTTCAATACTTCATATTGTTCTGGTGTCAATACAATAGTCACAGTGCCTGTGACTGTATATCCATGGATTGAATATAAAGGATTTTGATTTCCAATAAAACTATTTGATCCGGAAACATAAAAATGTTTTTCATTTAAAATAGATATATTGAAATTGCCTTGTTGTATTAAATAATTTTCTCCAAACATTCCAAACTGAACATCATAAAATTTTACAAGTCTGGCAATAAAGTCATAATTAGGCGCATAAGTTTTAAAGTTAGTAACATCATTAAATGCTTTCCAGCTTTCTAATGTAGATGAGCAGTTAGATGACTCAGTAGAAAAATCAAGCTGAGCTCCTTGCATAACATATTCAAATTGATCTATGTCAGCATTGCCATAAATTGGCTCTTGAATTAAGTTCAAAAAGTTTAAAACTAAATCAAAAGTATCATTGAATAAATTTTTTGGTTCAATTAATAAAATAGGACAGTTTAAATTATATTGATAGTATGTTGGTGCTATATCAACAATATGATTTCCAATATCCCCTTGTACGAATTTCTTATCAGAGACTGCGTGATTTAATGTTTCATTGTAAGATTGCAAAATTGTAGGCAATCCATCAATAGTTACCACATACCAAGTACTAAAATAATCTGCTGGCATTATTGGCATTATGATAACTTTCCTCTTGCATAGTCTAACAATGGTTGCAGCTCTGGAGTGTTAGATGTATTCAAATATTGTGTCAAATAATTGTATACATTGTAAATTTGAGATGGATTTAAATTTGCAAGATAATATGCCCATCTTGTTTGTGAAATGCCTGCTCCAAGCCTTGCAAAAGCTGTAAATGATACAGTCATAGTATTTGCTGATTGGTTACTGTCAATTTTCTTATTGTCACTTGAAAAAATTGAGTTTTGTCCTAATTCTAAATATCTGTCTCCAACTAACAAAGAAATATTTCCTTCATTTGGAATCGATTCATAAGCATCATGTATTGAATAAATTTCAAATGTCCCACTTACTGAATGAGTTTGTGGTGAGAAAAATGGATACTGATACCCAGTGTTAGCAACATAAACTTCAGAATATCCTATCTTTATATTGATTGTTCCAGACTTGATATAATAATCATTTCCATCTACATTAAATCTAACATCATAATTTTTAGCAGTTCTTGCTATAAAATCTTCTGAATTGTTGTTTGTTACTGGCAAATCAATTGTAAATTTTGTGTCGTATTTGCAGTTATAATTTAAAGCACAAGTAATGTTATTTCCGATGTTGATTGTTGCTGATGTAAGTAAATTTTTATTGGTGATAGTAAGACCAAGTTGGGTCAAAATGTATTGTAACCAATCCAAATCATTTGTATTATAAATATCTTCAACAGAATAAAAGAAGAAGTTAAGAAGCAAATAGTAATCATCTATCAACAAATCAAATACATCTTTGTATGTGACATTAGTGGTATCTACTAAATAATTGTTAGATGAATTTTTGATTATCAAAGCATCACCTGATACTGTACATGTATCTTTTCTTCCCAATTGGTCTATGACTAATACCCCTGCTTCTCCCTGAATTAGATCTTTAGGGACAGTTGTCAAATCAGAAGTATTTGTAACATTGCTTGCTAGAATATAAGATGTGCCAGAAACATTAGTAAGTGCGGTTTTGAGAAAATACCAAGCTCCTACATATCTTGAATCTATTATGGCCATTATTCTTTACCAGATCCACGTTCATCAAGTTGAGATAACATTTCAGGAGTGACATTAATTATCAATCCTCTAAGCTCTGCAAATGATGGTGTTATTTTTCCAGATTCAACAAGCTTTTTAAGTTCTTCTAAATCTTGTATTTTTCTACCAATAGTTCCAGAATTCAAAACTCTATCTGTATGTTCTTTAAATTCATATAGAGGAGATGAATACATATTATTAATTTGACTTCTAAGGCCTTCTAATTGTTGTCTTGTTTGAGCATCGCCCTTGACTGCCAACTGTTGAGAAAGAAATTGTTCCCTATCTCTAAGTTCTTTAAAATGCTGTTGATGAGCCCACATTGACTGTCTATTAAAACCATTGTTATAAAAACCAGGCTCAGGATTTTTATCTCTTGTAACGAACTCAGTTTTGGCTTGAACTAAACCTTCAGATAACTTCACATTAATTATTGCACAATCAATAATTTTAATACATCTATTTACATGATCATCGAAATTTTGTTTAATTAAATCATAGTCAGTAATTTTTCTTAATTCTTCGGTAGGTGTACAGGTAGCTTCAATCATCTTCATAGCTTTACATCCTACATTTTCTCTACATTCAGAAGACTTGTAGATGATGTTTGCAGCATCAAGTTTTTTCATTAGATTAGAAGGATAATCTAAATCAGTATCATCTAATGATAATGCTCTGGTTCCTAACATATCTGCAATAATGTCAGTGGTGAACATTTTCCATTCTGTCTTGAGTTTATAAAACTCATATTCTCTACATGGACCGATAGGAGCGCATATATATCTTGCTGGACCATTTTTTGCTTTTGGATATTCGTAAATTGGCAAAGTTCCTGATGGTCTAACCCAAGGTCTACCTTTATCTTCAATCTTTTTGTCCATTGTAAGGCGAATACCAAAATACTCACCTATAAACATAACTCTACGTTCAATAATTGGTTTTCTTATGATTCTAACTTCTACTTCACCAGTTTCTTCATTTACTGGAGAAACTATTTGCTCTTCTTCAAAACCTAATAACACATCACAAGGTAACAAAAAGTCAATTTCAAATCTGTCTGTTGAAGTTGGATTATCTACAGGACAAGGTATTTTTACTGGAAAAGGAATAGCATCTAAGTTGTAATCTTCTCTTAGAACTTTACACATATTCATTTCTTCATTAGACAAGAATTTTAAGTCAAACTCTTGATATCTTTTATCTTCTGGTTTTTCAAAAGCTCTACCAAGTATTTCTGCTACACCTGGACAACCTGCATCTCTTAAATCTTTTCTAAATGCATTCAATGGCACGGAAGGATCAAAAACATTAGAAGCAGCACCAACCTTTAATAAATGCTTGTAATAGTATCTAATTTTAGCCCCGTAGCTGTCATTTGCATCTCTTCTGGATACAGACACTTCTTCAACAGTTTGTTCTTCATTTTGTTGATCTTGTTGTATTTGCTCTCTGGTTCTTTTCTGTCTTCTTGGGCCTTTTTTAATCTTGATACCTAAGACATCAAAGATTCTTTCATTATCATATCCATTTTCAATACATTCTTTAAGTTTTGATAATGCATAAATTCTTCTATCTTGATCAGTTTCAAGTTTTTTGCCATTTTCATCAGTGTCAGGATAAAAATAATAAAAGATATCATCTTTGGTAGCTTTTTCTAGTCTAGATGGTTTTTCTGCACCGATTTGAGGCTCCGTAACTTTTCTTCTTCTTAAATCTTGCGGAACGTCAATAATGTCATACTCTGGGAAAGACCTTAATATTAAAGAAAGATTCCATCGCATTCTTAAGTTTTCAGGGATCAAAGCAGCCCATTCTTCTTTGTTTTCAATGTCTGGATGAATTTCAAGAATTCTGTTCCAAATTCTTGCTTTTGAATTAAGCATCATAACTTTTGTTTCAAGTGATGCAATTGCTGCTTTAATTTCTTGCGATTGTATAGGTGTCAAAGCTATTTCATCATTTTGTGCAATTTCTTCTTCTGAATTTTGCAATATGAAAATCATTTGCTTCATTGTGAAAGCTGGGTTGAATAATTTTGCAGCAGTGAAAATTTCATTCCACCAGTTTTTCACTTCTAATTTCTTTTTCTGAACTTCAATTGCTATGAAATTCCTGATTGTAGTAATTTCTTCTGGTTTTTTGTATTCTAACAAAGGGGTTACAGCATCAACTGTTCTTACATCAACTCTATGTAATTTAACCAATTGTGGAATAAATACAGTGCCAGTTCTTTGGAGCAACTTGTCAATAATACTATTTACAACAGCATCAGTGGGAAGATTTGAACCTTCAGATCTAATTAATTCGCCAGCTAATTTTCTAAGATTAACAATAGCGCCTCTGTAACTTTCCAAAAATGCAAAGTCTTTTTCAATCTCTATTTGTTTGTCAGCAAGTAATTTGTAAACTGATTGTTCTGAGATTTGACCCTGCGCAAATTGTTCACCAATTTTTTCGTCAAGCTGCTTTGAAATATAAGCTACTTTTTCTTCCAAGGTATTGCCAGGAATTTCATTAGGCTTGGTTTTGGGACTTATATCAATAGCTAATTTTATTTTCTTATTGTTAAACATTTTTGATTCTCGGAAGACTTTTGAGGTTATTCAATTTTTCTTTTATAGAAGTATTAGATCCTTCAAAGAAGAATAAATAGGTACAGACGTTTGTTTTTTTTGGAGGAAATAACAATGACGTTATCTTTAAAATTATTGCTCACAATGAAGTCTGCAATATTAGCTTTGTTTGTTTTAACAACAAACAAACCTTCGTACTATGTTTATTTGAATAATCCAGAAACTGTTACATCTACTGGAATTTTACATAAAAAAACATTTGAAAAAAATTCCCATGTAAGATACTTCTTTCATTACTTGAATGGGACTGACAAATCTCAGCAATTTTCAATAAAGAATAAAGAAATTGTCACCAATTTCAAAAAATCTATAAATACAGACGAAAGACCAGAGTTTGCTGGAGCATTGACCGTCAAAAACTTTCTCAAAGCAGAATCACAAAATTGCAAAATAAATATCACTTCAAATGTAAATCCTGAAGAAACTATTTCTGGCATATTAGAGGGAGATTTTCAAAAAGGCGATTCTATTACCTATAAATTTGGAAATAATGATTTAGATTTAAGTAGCTTTGATATTTATCAGAGCGAATATAATTTTGATATACCAATTAATATAGGTTTTGACTCCGCAGTTCAATTTAAATTAGGTGGTGGAATTGAAAATACTGTCAAAGGTCAATATGGATCAAACATAAATATTGTTGTAAATCCAAAAGAAACTGGCATTTTAAAAATGACATTCTCTCCTCGTGGGGGTGCTGGGTTGCTTGTTTTCTCAAACAGAGGTAAAATATTTATAACAAAACTAATGCCAGCATTTAAAAAATATGATGCTTTTATGATCAGTGTAGAAAAAGGCAAGAAAGAAACATTTACTTTCATTCCTTGTGGTGGTCTAAACTACCCAATAAATCTCGACTTTTCATTGCAGCAATTTGAATTAAATCCTGACATTGCATAGGAGTAAATATGTTATCGTTATTAATTTTTATTGCTTTTACAGTTGGATTGGGGTTTTTGATGGGAAAATTTGCAGAGTCAAAGGGATACGGATTCTGGAATTGGTTTTTCGCTTCTTCTCTTATAGGTATTATTTGGTTGTTGGTTATTCCAAATCTTTCCAAAGACATGAATATTTCTGCAGAAGAAGCTGGTCGAAAGAAGTCGAGTTCAAATATGGCTGGTGTTATTATTAGTATAATTGGCCAAGTTATTGCAATTGCTCAATTTGGTTCAGTATTCAAGGTATAAAAAATGACAGAACGAAAAGTAAGCGGAACAATTGTAGATTCAATCACGGCACAGGCACAAACTAAGGCTGCTTTGCTTGAGATTGAACATAATAGTGGCAGTGCTCATAACTTTCAATATCAAACTGTAACCATTGAGCGTGATGGACAAATGGTTCAAATTGAAGTGCCATTTGATGATATTGATCTTCTTGATGATTTTGAAGACGAAGATTTGACAGAAGAGGGTGAAAGAAGTCTTGGGGTAATTTCCTCTGACCATGACACTACTTCTGGAAATGAAGCTGTAAAGAATGAAAGAGAAAGATTGCCTTTAGGTAAGATTCAACTTGATTCTTTAAGTGATTACACTATCACTTGCCCATACACTGGCAGTACAGAAGTTTATCAAGTTAGTACTGGTGTTTTTGCCAGCTACAAAACTGATCAACCATTTAGAGTTGAGTTTAATTTAGCAGACTTAAATCCCGATCAATCTTGATCGGGATCTTCCATATCTGAAATAATTCCAAATACTGGGCTTGATAAATCTTTTATCGAGTCCATATTTTTTTCAATATCTTCTAATCTTTTTTCCACTGCTGACAGTCTATTCTTGATATCTTTTGAATGCTTACTGTTGGATTGCAATATAGCTCCACAAATCTCAGCCAAATCATTTATATCGATTTCTTTACTGGCAACTTTTTCCATTAATTCATCTAATCTATTTTGTGTCATTATCTTCTCAATCTTGGTTTAGGAAAATTAGAGTTGTTGCCTGATTCTGGAGCAACACTGATCAATTGTATCAAACTGTCTATTTTTTGTTTAGCTTCGGCAGCTTCATCATTTTCTGTAGCAGCTTCAGCAACTTTAGCTCTTATAGCGTATAATTCAACTAACAACATATCTCTATCAATATTTATATTCAATTATGTCCCCTATTTTACCCAGTTTATTTAAGATTGTTTTGTGGAAAAATCTTCTTGCCAGTACTATAATCCAAAAAAATATAGTAGCGCCTAACAAGTTTTATTTTACAGATGAATGCAAGATAGAAATTCCAAAGTTGATTGAAGTTGTAAATAATGAAACAATCGTAAAAAAAACTTGTTTACATACTAAAACTTTTGAAGATTCTTATATATTGTCTTTACCAAAAACGAATTTAGATTTATCAAGCAATTTTTTAATTCCTTACTTTACTTCCACAAAATTTAGATGTTTGTCTTGCAATAAAATTCATGATGGTAAAACAGATAAATGTTGCTCTCTTGAAAAATCAGTTATATTTTTAGAGCAAGCAAAATTGTACAAAATAGAGATTCCAAAATTGTCTGATGTAGAAAAATCTCTTCAAAATTCCAGGGAAGAGTTTGCCAGATTGCATTTTGTAGATTTCTTAGATACAATAATGCTGAGATGAATGAATTAAGACCAAATAGAAAAATTAAATCTGTTAAAATTAAACATGTCAACAATCACGAAGAATCTGTATACGATTTCCATAAACATATAAATCTGATTGTAGGTTCTTCTGAAAATGGTAAATCAGCTTCAATACGAGGCATTGTTTTTGCCATGTATAATATTTATAATAGTGATCTTGTAAACTGGGATGAAAAATTTGCACAAGTTACTATTGAATTTTTTGATGGAGCAATCATCAAAAGAACCAAAGGCAAAGATGTAAACCGAGTTGAGTTTAAGTATCCAGGCCAAAAAGAGTTCACAATATACAAATCCTTCGGGGCAGATTATCCTGAAGAAGTTTGGAATTTTTTAGGCAATCCTCCAAAATATATTGATTCAAAACCTATTGCTTACGCTGATCAACACAGTAAAACATTTTTAGTTGATCTAAAACCAACGCAACTTCCCTCAGTATTTTCTCAATTAACTGGTGTTGAAGATCTTGAAGAATGTTCGACTTTGTGTAATTCCAAGATAAAGGGTTTTGAAAAATCAAACAAAGCCCTTGACAATGAAATCAAAGAATTAGAATTAAGACTTGAATCTGATTTTGTTGGCCTTGATGAAAAAATCTTGCTATTAGAAAAGCTACGTACTCTTCTTGATGAAATAAGCGAAACTGAACAAAATATATCTGGTTTATTGTCAATTCAGAAAGATTACAAAAGAATCAGTAAAGCAGGTCAAGAAGCTGTCAATGAAATTACTCGTTCTAAGAAAATCATTGAAACTATGCCAGACTTAAGTTCACTCAACAAAGATTTTAGTGCGCTTGAATCAATGCAAATTATGCAAAAGAATGCAGATAAGACTGCAAGTAAAATCGCTAAATACGATAAGCAAATCAAGATAGATAAAGTTATATCAAATGGTGATTTTGCAGATCTTATATTTTCATGTGATCAACAATATTCCTTGATTCTAAGTATGGATAAAATCCTCAACACTGCTAATAGTCTTCAAGATAAAATATCTAAAAAAGAATCCACTATTAAAGAAATTAAAACTACACTTAAAGAAACTACTGATGAATATGATTTAGTGGTAGAAGAAGCTATTTCCAAAGGCGCTGCATGTACCCAGTGTATGAAAATAGGTGGTGAATATGTCGGATAGAAAGAAAGTGTTATTTGTAGGTGACAATCATATAAGTGGAAAAACACCAGCAAATAGAATTGGAAGTTATCTTGAAGACACTGTAAACAAACTTAAAGATTGTTTGAATATAGGTCGCGAAGAAAAAGTTGATGCTATTGTTTTGTTAGGAGATCTTTTTGATGTCAGAGAAGTTACACCCGAAGCAAGAAACCTTACTTTAGCAGCATTAAGAAGTCAAGAAAATGGATTACCTTGGCCTTTTCCTGTTTATATTACTGTTGGAAATCATGACATTCAATCTTCTTTTCCATTAGACAAATCAAGTTTAGGAACATTGATAGCAGCCGGATTTTTGAAAAAAGAAGATTATGTTCCAGAATTAGGAATCGCATTTGCTCATTTTCATCCTGACCTTGACAAAAATATTCTTGAAGGATTACTTGTCACCAAACATGCAATAATCTGGGCTTGTCATGCGTCTATTGGAGATAAGCCTGATAGATTTGAAGAATATATTATTCCTTTTGAAAACATACCAGTACATCCCAACAATTCATTGATTATCTCAGGGCATATTCATCACCCAATGTCCTGCACAAGATCTGATGGAAAAAGATTTATAAATCCTGGAGCTATTGGTAGAACATCAGCTACAAAAGACAGCTTGACCAGAATATTAAAAGTTTATTTACTTGAATATGATTTGGATGGAACAATATACGATGAAAAATATTTAGATCTACCATCTGCAAAACCCGCTGAATTAGTTTTCAAGTTAGACCAAATAGAGACTACAAAACAAAGTAAAACAGAAGTTAAAGAATTTATCAAATCTATTTCAAATATGAAGCAAAATAACTGGTTACATTTGCACGATGATGACAAGTTGAATATTTTAATTTTAGACGCTAAAGAAGATGGTTTAGAGGATGATATAATCGCAATCATTTCAGAAACATTTAAGACTGTCAAAAGTGTTTCTAAGGAGGAATCAAATTAATGGAAGAAAATCTGGTTGAAGAATACTCTGAAAGAATTCAAACTCTCAAAGAATTAATCTCAAAAGCTAAAACTACTTTGGAATTAAGAGAAGCAGAAAGAGATAAGCTTAAATTGGAATATTCTAATCTTGACAATGATTGTAAAGAAGAGTATGGAGTTCCACTTAAGGGACTGAACAAAGAAATATCAAATAAACAAACTTTAGTTTCTGAAAAACTTGCTGAAGCAGAAACTAAATACGCTGAACTTATGGAAGCCGATAATGAATCGGAGTGAGCTTGAAAAAAAATACAAAGCATTAGAGAATGAAATTAATCAGCTTAAATTTACAAGAGATGCTTTGATCAAAACTATTGAAGAAAAGAAAAAGCAACTTGAAGCAGACATTTCTGAAAAGGCTAATCTTCAAAAGGCAAGTATTTTCTACAAGACCAAGGCGCAGGGGACAAGAGAAGGTTGCATATCGTTCATTAATAAAAATATATCCCCTTTAATTAAAAGAATGTTTGGGGATGATTATGATTTTGGATTTTTTTATAACGAAAAAGCTCAAGAAAAAGGCGAAAAAGTAGGATTTAATCTAATGCCAACCATTACGAATACAGTTAATGGAAAAAGAGTTACCACTTACTCTATGGATTCAAGGGGTGGTGGAATATTAGAAACCATTAGTGTATTTTTGAGATGGGTTTTTATTCAAATGGATGGCTATAGAGGTCCATTGATTTTAGATGAATCATGGTCTGCTGTTTCATCTGATGATAAGATGGAAATGCTTATTGATTTTATTAAAGAATATGTTGAGATTACTGACTCTCAATTGATTTTTGTTACCCATAGAGCTGAGAACTTTGGTAAAATTGCAAATGTAATTTACCTCGTTCAAAAAGAGAATGGTGTAGCTAAATCATCCCAAATATCTTATGAGGAAATTGTTGAAAGACAATTGTCGTTTGTGAATAGAAATTGAAAACTAAAGACCCAACATACGAAATGATTATGGATGTTTACAAAAGAGATGTTCCTTTGCAATCTGAAATTGCTAATCCATTTTCAGCCAATAAAAGGCAACGTAAGAAGACTTTGGTGCCTAAAACTCCTAATGGCTTGCCCGAAGATATAAATACCTGGAATAGTCGAAATTTTGTTGATTATTTTGCAGAAGAATATCATAAGCATTTTTCAGGCACATATAAGAAAACTTATTCTTCTGATTGCTCTTTTATCAATCAAATATTTGAGTTTATGGAAGCAAATGAGTTAGACAGAAATGAAAACACTAAGAAGTTTATAGATTGGAGTTTTGTCAATTCTCAAATCGTTGCAAGTAAAAATGGTGTGTTTTTGCTTGCAACGATCAAGAATCATTTGAATGCTTACTTCCAACAAGCGGTTTTAGATACAAGAGAAAAGTCTATCCAAATTGATATTTTCAATGACATTGTTAAGTTAGATAAAAATGGTAAGACAAGAGAAGTGTTTATCACTTATGGTATTCCCCTTGCTGCCACTTATTTTGTAAACCATAAAAATATTTCTCCTAAGAATGTTATTTCTGGATTGCAACAACTATTTTCCACTTTTGCAAATGGTGATAATGAACAAAAACTCTTTGTAAGTAAAGTAATTCAAAGATCTATTAGTAGAGGTCCATATATTGATGGATTTGAGCTTCTTGATTGGAGAGATGTTTTTAAAGAAGTAGTAGAGCCCTTCAAGAGTGAACTATGGTATAGAGAGGAAGATTTTTCCGGTAAACCACAATATAAGCTCGAAAAATTCTTAAATGAAAACTAATGTACGGAATCAAATACCAAAATGTTATAGAAGAACTTGAACTGCTCATAAGATCTAAGCGAACAGTGTTAAATCTTGTCTGCCATGAAGAGAATAAAGTTTTATCGGCTTTGGAGGAAATATGCTCCAAGGCCGATACTTCTTGGGATTTGATTAAATGGGATATTGTTTCAGGATTACATTCTACATTCCCAGAATTTTTACCAACAAAAGATTCTGAAAAACAACTTGATCAAGAAGAAGTATTGAGTTGGTTTGAAAATCTAATAGTTCCAAAAAATAAGTTTGTCATCTTAGTTATGAAAGACTTTAATAAATTTTTAGGTTCTAACAACTACAGAGGGCAAGTTGAAAATAAAGTTGTTAGACATATTAAGAATCTTTCTCAAATATTTACCACTCAAAACAAAACTATAGTTTTCTTGTCATCTAATTATGATATTCCGGCTGACTTAGATAAATATATTCACTTTGTTGATTGGCCTTTGCCTGAAAAAACTGACATTGAAAATAAACTAAAAGATCTTTTGACAAGAGCTTCAAAAAGAAAAGATTTAGTTGAAAAATTCCAAGTTGAATACTCTAATGAAGATTTTGAATTGATTGTTAATTCATTTAGAGGCTTGACTTTATCAGAATGTGAGCAAATTTGTGCTTACTGTATGATCAAATATCCGAAACTTATGCCTGATGTAATTTCTATACAAAAGAAAGAAATTATAAGAAAATCAGGATTACTTGAATGGATATCTTCAGATATTGATATGGAATCAATTGGTGGTCTTGAAAATCTCAAACAGTGGTTAAGTAAAAGAAAAGATGCATTTTCTCAAGACGCTATTGACTATGGCTTACCATCAAACCCCAAAGGTTTGATGCTTGTTGGAATACAAGGAGCTGGTAAAAGTTTATTCGCCAAAGGTATCTCTTCATTTTGGAATTTCCCATTGATAAGGCTTGATATGGGTAAAGTTTTTTCAGGCATTGTAGGATCTTCTGAACAAAATATGAGGCAGGTTTTTAAGGTTGTTGAATCTGTGGCTCCTTGTATCCTTTGGTGTGATGAAATAGATAAAGGTATGTCTGGAGGCAGAAGCTCAGGCTCAACTGATGGTGGAACTACAGCTAGAGTTTTAGGATCTTGGCTTACCTGGATGCAAGATAGAGAATCACCTGTTTTTGTAGTTGCTACAGCTAATGATGTAAGTCATCTTCCCCCTGAATTGTTGAGAAAAGGTAGATTTGATGAAATATTTTTTGTAGATTTACCAAGTGAATATGAGCGAAAGAAGATCTTTGAAATTCATCTTGCCAAAAGAAACAGAGATGTATTGAAATTTGACATGGAAATGTTAGCAAAATCATCATCTAATTTCACTGGAGCTGAAATAGAAAGTTCTATTGAAGCAGCTATGTATGAAGCTTTTAGTGACAACAAGAGAGATATTCTTACAAAAGACATTTTACTATCTTTGAAAAATACTGTTCCTATTTCAGTAACCATGAAAGAACAAATTGATTACCTAAGAAGATGGGCTTCTGAAAGAGCTAGAAATGCTTCAAATTCTGATATACTTTACTCTAGACCAGTATATGACGAGGATGATTTGTAATGAGTGAATTTGAAAAATTATTAGGATTGGATGTATCAGCCTTAAAACGCAGTTCAGCTTTACTTAGAAAAGAATCTGGCTTTGGTTGCCCTGAATGTGATTACAAAGGCTATTACACAAAATACAATGGGCTCACTTACATGTGTTTTTGTGTTAAGGAAAGTTTCCTTATAGAACTATTTGTCAAAGCATCAGTGCCTAAAAGGTATTTAGGCAAACAAATATCAGATTGGAATACCCACACTGATGATCACGGTAATGATTTGGGTATTTTGCAATCTATAAGTGAAAACGTATATAGACTCATGCAATCTTATGAAAAGCATTTATCTAATATTTGTTATGGCAATCCACCTAAAATTTTACATTCTATCAATAAGAGAACTAATTTTCATAGTATTTGTTTTTTGGGAGCTAGTGGTTCAGGAAAAACATTTATAGCTAGTGTTTTAGTTCAATCTGCTATTCGTAAAAAACTGACTGCAAAATACTATGATTGGACTGATATAGTTCCTGTCTCTTATACACATCT
>ENA-OSIY01000631-OSIY01000631.1-marine-metagenome-genome-assembly--contig:-NODE-631-length-19594-cov-7.462161_pt1 | contig 19594 bp, 18 predicted proteins | sample MGYA00237884_ERZ534233 | MGnify/ENA primary metagenome ERZ534233 (study PRJEB26412, sample SAMN06343840) | marine metagenome | isolation source: estuarine water | place: USA: Columbia River Estuary... | reverse complement strand
TTTGTTTCTGGATAATACCCACGGATATAGTGAAGAAAAAGATATGGCGATTGTTGCGTGCCATTTTAATTGGTGCGATTTTACCAACCCCAAAAGAAATTTGCACAGGTTTATTAGACAAATGCAAATTGATAAAATACCGCTGTATGGTATAGAACTTTCTTTAACAGATAAATTCGAGACCACTGGAATATCCGGATGGGAGCAATTACGAGTCGGAGAAGAAAACGTTTGGTTTCAAAAAGAAGCGTGTATTAATTTGGCAGTAAAGAAACTTGTGCCGGATAAATACAAAAAAATAGCTTGGATAGATTGTGATTTACAATTCACAAACAAATATTGGTATCAAGAAACGGTAAAAAAGTTGGATGATTATAAAGTCGTTCAATTGTACACCTATGGAATAGACACAGACAGATGTGGTAGGTTGACTAAAAAAATTCCCGGATCGGCGTTTTCTTATAAAAACAAGCCAAAATTAGCTGAAAAGAATTTGACCCACGGGTCAAATTGGTTTGGATACACCGGCGGAGCGTGGGCGGCGCGAAGAGAATTGTGGAATCACGGTGGGCTGTATCCATATGAAGTATTGGGTGGAGGGGACACTATATTTTGTTCTGCCGTACTAACACCGGAACTAAAATTGCAAGTCAACATACCAAATGGTGAATATGATATATGGAAAACGCAAATAACTGCATATGTAGAGAACAGTGTGTCTTATATTGGTGGGAACTTTATTCACGAGTGGCACGGACAAAGAGTAAATAGAAGATATTCGGACAGGTATTCATTGTTAAAAAATGTAAATTTATCCAATATAGTACTCGATGAAAACGGGATTATTTACAACCCCGTAGATAATACAGTGAAGTATAAAGTTTTAGATTATTTCAAAAATAGAAACGAAGATGGTGATATTGAATACACACAAAAAATAAACTCTAAAACTGTTGTATATACATGTATTATAGGAAAGTATGATCGACTAAAAGAGGTCGCTTCTGTAGAGTCCGGAGTTTCTTACATATGTTTTTCGGATCAGCCAATACAAAGTAACACTTGGACAATAAAACCGATACCTAAATTTTTGTGTCTACTTGATGATGTAAAGATAGCTAGATGTATCAAAATTTTGCCACATTTATTTTTGGAAGAATATGAAACTTCTGTTTGGGTGGATGGAAGCATTGAAGTATTGGGAAATATCCATAAGTTTTTAGATACTTACTTAAAAAATTACTTTGCTATATCAAAACATCCGGACAGAATTTGTATATATGACGAGGGCGAGGCGATTGTGCATTTAAACAAAGACACCAGAGAAAATGTGGATGCACAAACCGCCAAATACAAGTCTCTTAACTACCCAAATAATAACGGATTAATTATGTCGGGAATAATAGCTCGAAAGCATAACCACAAAAAGTGTATAGAGTTGGCAAATGTGTGGTGGGCAGAAGTACGAGAACACTCAAAACGGGATCAGATGTCTTTCAACTATGCTGCCTGGAAAGTGTTAGTTTATATAGATTCTATAAATCCACAGATATTTGTAAGCGAATATTTCCAAATATGGAGCCACGTGCATAAGGGAAATGTCATAGTAAAACTCAGAAAAGACTATGGCGATATGAAAAATTATATATGTGGGAGAGAAGTATGATATATTATTCAAATCCATATGACACAAGTAGGTGTATTGGAAAATACAACAACGAATTTCTTCGTATTCTTCCATCCGACGACGATTTTGCATGTTTTACTGACGGCGACACGATGTTTACCACCTCAAACTACGGAAGTCAGATCAACGACGTAATAAAACGATATCCAGACATTGAGTATTTTACATGCTACACCAATCGACTTGCTTGCAAAGAACAATTAGCGCCGGGAATAGACCAAGAATCAAATGATATGGCATACCACAAAAAAATAGGTTTCACTTTACAAACTATATACGGAACACGTTGCAGGGACATTACAATTTTACCGGGCAACAATTATGTTAGTGCCTGTATGACTATGGTAAAAAAGAGTCTGTGGAAAAAAATTGGAGATTTTTCGGAAAAAGGAATGTTGGGTATTGACAACGACTACCATAGACGTATTATAGAGTATAAAGAAAAAATATACTTGATGGAGGGTGTCTATATATACCATTGGTATAGATGGCCAAATTCAAAAAACAAAAATCATTTGCTATGAATTATAAATATTTAGATGTTGGATGTAAAATCGGAGCCTCGTTTTCGAGCGTATCTAAAAAATTCGGGTATACTCCATCACAGGGTCTCGGTTTGGATATAAATAAAAACCACGTTGATAAATTTATCCAAACCGGAAATCATGGAATTGTCGGTGATGCACGAAATCTGCCGTTCGTTGACAATAGTTTTGAATTAGTTATTCTAAGTCACGTTCTTGAACACATGTCGGATGAGCAAACTGGGTTCAAAACATTGGATGAGTGTATAAGAGTTGCATCAAAAACAGTATTTGTTTGTCTTCAATTTTTTGATGAAGACGATTACTTACATTCGCTTGGATTGAAGACTTTTTATTCAGAATGGCTTGGTCATAGAAATAAAGTTACATTGAGCGGGTTGAAATCTTATCTTGGGGACAGGACTTATGAAGTAAAAATGATACGAAAATTGGAAGATAGTTCCGCTCAAGAGATTATTCCAATTTCTGCCCCAATTGACTCAATGGAATATAATTTGCAACTCCACGGTGAAAAAAATTCGGTTAAATTTGATAGAGATATTTGGAGAGAATTTCAGATAACAATACAAAAGTAATATATTTCTGCGATAGATACAACGATAAATGGCATATCCAATATAAATGAAAACTTTAATAATTGGTTATGGAGAAATAGGAAAATCTCTTGAGAAGGTCTTGAGTAAAAAATACGAAGTATACGTTAAGGACGTAAAATTGATGCCAAATATACAATCTGCGCATGTTATGCACATATGTTTTCCATACAGCAAAAAGTTTGTGCAAGAAGTAAAGAAATATCAGAAATTCTACAGTCCAAAATACACCATTATTCATTCGACAGTTCCCATTGGAACTTCCAATAAATGTAATGCATATTATTCTCCAGTAAGAGGCGTACATCCACATTTGGAAGAAAGTTTGAAGACCTTTGTAAAATATTTTGCACCAAAAAATAAATATCTCAAAAGATATTTTACTGATGCTGGTATACCTATTGAAGAGGTTAATAAACGTGAAACACTTGAGGTTATGAAGCTATATTGCACAACGTTGTATGGTTTAAATATCATTGCAGAAAAAGAGATATGGAATTATTGCAAGAAGCACGATTTGGATTTTGATGTGGTATATACCAAGTGTAATCAAACATATAATGACGGCTACAAAAAGTTGGGATTTCCGCAATATAGCAAATATGTCTTGAACCATCGCGATGGTAAGATAGGTGGGCATTGTATAATACCAAATTGCGAATTGTTGAATACAAATATTGCCAAATTTATAATCCAACAAAACGGGTTGTTGTGATATTTTAAGCAAAAAATCGCCATTTGTGTCAAAATAAGTATTGACATGATACAAGGCGTGCATAGTGTTAGATTATGAAACTTATTTTAGCAGTCATGGTTGGTATAAGCGGCTCTGGTAAGAGCACATATGCAAATGGCTTGAAAACATCACTCAAAGCAGAGTTGGTGGAAACCGATGCTATTCGCATGGAACTGACTGGCAACGCCGAAGATCAAAGTCAAAATGGTCGTGTTTTTGAGATTGCTAAAAAGCGTGTAAATGATTATCTATCACAAGGTAAGAATACTATTATTGATGCCACAAGTCTTAATATCAAAGAACGCAAAGATTGGATTGATATTGGCAAAGCAAACAATGCTGAAATAAGAGCATATTTTGTTGATACTCCTGTAAGTGATTGTAAAGCACAGAATAGCAAACGTGAACGCAAAGTACCAGAGTGGGTTATTGACAAACAAGCCAGCAAGTTGTTTGGACCAACCAAGTCAGAAGGTTTTGATAGTGTTGTTACGATTTGATTATTGACAATCTTTGCTGGTTCTGGCAATATAATTGGTATGTATCATGCAATTTATGCAGACCGTAAGACATCAACCATCCATCTATGGGATGACATTCATGGTTATACATCGTTCAAAGATGAACCATATGCTTACAGGAAGTCTAGGAATGGAAAATATAAATCAATTTTCGGTGATAGTCTTGAAAGAATTACAAAATTTAATTTTCGCGATCCTACTTTATTTTCTTCTGATATACCAGTAGATACCAGAGTTCTTATTGATGCATATGGAGATAGTGATGAAATTAGTATAAATCATCGCAGAGCATATATTGACATCGAAGTTGATTCGGTTGGTGGCTATCCAAATATCGAAGATCCAATCAAAGAAGTAACTGCTATTGCTTTACTTGATGAAATTAAAGACACATATTATTGTTTTATATTGGACAAAGATGGTGTGGTACAAAATGAAAATAAAGACAACACCATCATTTTACCATATCTAAATGAAGAAGATTTGCTTGTTGCATTCTTAAAAAAGTGGGATGAAGTTAAGCCAACTATTGTAAGTGGTTGGAACATTGACGGATTCGACTTTCCATATCTGCATGCTCGTTTGGTTAGAGTATTGGGTGAAGAAGCAGCAAATGCTTTGAGTCCAATCAATATTTGTTATTTCAATAAATATAAAAACAAGATGACGATTGCTGGTGTTAATGCACTGGATTATCTTGTATTATATAAGAAATATAGCGGCAAGAATTTAACCAATTATCGACTAGATACAGTTGCTAAAGAAGAATTGAAAATTGGTAAGATTGAATATGAAGGTTCGTTGAACGACCTCATGAAGAGTGATATAAAGAAGTTCATTGAATATAATCTTCATGATATTATTCTGGTCAAGAAAATGAATGACCAACTTCAATTTATTGAGTTGGCAATGAGCATCTGTCATGTTTGTCATGTGGGTTATGAAGAGTTTGGTATGTCTTCCAAGTTTCTTGAAGGTGCTTTGCTCACATATCTGCGTCGTAAGAAATTGATTGCTCCAAACAAAAAATTAAAATTAGACGTTGTAGATAGAGATGATGATTTGGCTGACGATGTTGGGTTTGAGGGTGCATATGTAAAAGACCCCGTACCTGGTCGTTATGATTGGGTATGTTCTGCTGACATCAACTCGCTGTATCCATCTGTGATCATGAGTCTCAACATCAGTCCAGAAACTAAAGTGGGCATAATCAAAGATTGGGATAGTGAAAAGTTGGTCAAAAAATCCAGTGATAAAATCGCATTTGATAATGAAGTTTATACATATGAAGATTTTGGTAAAATCATTGTAGATAATAATCTGTCAGTTAGTGCGAATGGTATTGTATATGACCAAAGTAAACTTGGTTGTATTCCAGACATTCTAAAGACATGGTTTGCCGAGCGTGTAGAATATAAAACCAAGATGAAAGATGCCAGCACGCGAAAAGATAAAGAACAATATGTGTTCTGGAAGCGTCGTCAGCATGTACAAAAGATTTTGCTCAACTCGTTGTATGGTGTGTTGGGTTTGAGTATATTTCGTTTTTATGATTTGGACAATGCTGCTGCGGTGACATTGACTGGTCAAGAAATTATCAAAACCAGTGCCAAGTATGTGAATAACAAGTTCAACAAGCGTTGTGGTACAAAAGATAAAGATTATGTTATATACATAGACACTGACTCATTGTATTTGGACATAAAGTCGTTGGTCGATCATGAGAAAGTTCAAGACATAAAACCATTTGCGATTCAGACTATTGGAAATGTTTCTGGTGAACTGAATGATTTCTATAAAGTTATGATGGTGCGAATGTTCAATAGCACAGACAATCGTATTGTCATTGCCGCCGATGTTGTAGCACAATCTGCGTTTTGGGTCGTGAAAAAGCGTTATGCTATGCGTAAGGTATATAATATGGAAGAAAGTAAAGACATTGATGAAATTGAAATCAAAGGTCTTGATGTTGTTCGTTCATCATATCCAAAGAAGTTTCGCGATTTCATGAAAGGTATTTTGACAGATATTCTACAAGGCACTCCAAACAAAATAGTCAATGCCAAGATTGTAACTTTCAAAGATACAATGAAAGACTTTGAACTGGAAGATATTGCCAAGAACACCTCTGTCAAGTTTATATCCAATACAGAAGCCAAAATAAACTTTGATCCAAAACATCGCGAACCATTTAACTTTGAAGGTGGATCAACTGCTCAATGTAAAGCAGCATTGGCATATAATGATATGCTACGCAAATATGAACTAAATGATACAGAACCTATTTTACATGGTGGTAAAATCAAGTGGGTATATCTCAAAGAAAATCCATTTGGTTTGAGTGGCATAGCATTCAAGGACGATGGCAAAGATCCCAAAGTTATTATGGATTTTATTCATAAATATATTCATCGCACCAAGATTTGGGATGCTGAACTTGAAGGTAAACTAACAGATTTTTACATTGCCATGAGATGGGATATGTATAGTGAAAATGCGACAGTGATTGATCAATTTTTATCTTTCTAATACTATTGACAAATACCAAATAAACAGACAATATAATAACATACAATGAATAAATCAAATCTAATAAAGTTCATCGAACTATATAATCTTAACGGAACAGTTGAGCGCGTAAAGCTTGAAGCGGATGGCAAGAACATCAAGACCAATATTGTGACCGAAGACAAAACATTGGCGGGTAATATATCATTCAATGGCATTGCTTTGGAAAAGGGTGAGTATGGTATTCATGATACTGCTCAATTCAAGAAGATGTTGAGTATCTTGGATGAAGAAGTAGAAATGTCAGTGAATAAAGTAGATGATCGTGCAGTTAGTTTGACCGTTGCGGATAAAAATACAGAGTCATTGATTATTCTGGCTAATATGTCAGTTATTCCCAAGACGCCAACTGTGGCAAATCTTGGTGTATTTGATTTGGAGATTGAGTTGGATGATGCTTTTATTGATCGTTTCATCAAAGCCAAAAATGCTTTACCGGAAGTTAATACATTTACATTGGGTCTAAACAAGAAAGGTGACAAAGTTGAATTGATTGTGGGAGACAGCGACAACAACACCAATCGTATCAAACTGGAAGTAAAGCCAGTGGCGGGCAAAGATAAGCCAACCAAAGAAATCAGTTTCAATGCCAACTATTTCAAGGAAATTTTGAGTAGAAACCGTGATGTAACTGGCGTGATATATAAGATAAACACAGCGGGTATCAGTCATATCAACTTCAAGACACCAGAATATGAAGCCAATTATTATCTGCTCAAGACCGCAAAATCCTAAAAATAAATAATCATGAACTTTTTAGAAGAAGAAAAATCCGAACCAGAAGCTAATAATCATAGTATTTGGTGCGAGAGGCATCGTCCATCTAAATTAGAAGATTATGTTGGTAATGAAACTCTAAAAGCCAAAGTAAAACAATATATTGAAACCAATGATATTCCTCATTTGCTGTTATATGGTAGCGCGGGCACTGGCAAGACGACTCTTGCTAAACTTATTACAAACTCCATAAAGTGTGATATGCTTTATATCAATGCGTCGGATGAAAACGGCATTGATACAATTCGTGTCAAAATCAAGAACTTTGCTTGTAACATTGGATTTAATCCGCTCAAGGTTATTGTGCTTGATGAAGCCGATTATTTTACTCCCGCTGCTCAAGCAGGATTGAGAAATACAATGGAAACATTCAGTGAGCATACACGGTTCATTTTGACTTGTAATTATCATGAACGCATCATTGAACCTATTCAATCTCGCTGTCAATCATTTGCTATTCATCCTCCAACCAAGAAAGATGTTGCTGCCAATCTTGTAAATATTCTCAAAAAAGAAAATGTAAAGATGGATAAAGATGGTGTGATATTGCTTGTGAATACTCATTATCCAGACATTCGTGCTATTATCAACACTGCACAGCGCAATGTAGTTGATGGAGTATTGACATTGGCACGTGAAGATGTATTGGAAGGTGATATAAAAGCCAAGATAATTGAAATGCTCAAGAATGATGATAAGAAACAAGCATTTGCAGATATTCGTCAACTATTAGCAGACAACAGCATAAAGAGTTTTTCTGATTTTTATACTATATTGTTTGAGAAGGTAGAAGAATATGCACCCAATAATGTAGCAGATGCTATAATTATTATAGCAGACGGTCAGTTTCAAGATGTTTCTGTGGTAGATAAAGAAATCTGCTTTATGAGTACAATAATTAAACTGCTACGATCAACTAAATAAAAACATATGTATTCCGCAATATTACTGGACGAAAAATCTCAACTCAAGCTGGAAAAGCTTGCTGAAGATATCAAAGTGAATGGTGTGCGTTTGCCTATGCTTGTGAGAGACAATGGATGGAAAATGTATAATCATCATATGACAATATCTATGGGTTCATTGCCAGAACATTTGAAACAATATATTGATACTATTCATAAACTGGATGTGACACATATTGGTATCAGTGACAAGGCTGTTGCTGTTCGCGTTGTTGGATTTGATAGCAAGAATAAAATTCCGCATATCACATTGGCTGTAAATATTAAAGGTGGAGGCAAACCATTTGATAGCAATAAAATTGAAAATTGGACAACGATTGATACAATAATAAAGTTGAGTGGTGCAGTAAAAGAATTACAATGAAAATTACAGACGCAGTATTTTACACAGACAACACAACTGTTCGCCTTGAAGTTGGTGATGAAAGATATTATCTCACAAATGACAAGAAGTTTTATGACATGCATCCAATCAACATAATGGCAGAAGAAATCAAAGGTGCTAAACTCAAAGAAATCAAATCTGCTGCTAAAGCCGGTGGATATAAAAACGATATTGAAGTAAAGAAATGGTTGTGATTAGCGATAAATAATTTATTATATATTGACAATAACATATTTTAATCTATAGTTATAAATTGAAGTCCGCATTGTGCGGCTAGTAACTAAATAACAAAAGGTTGAAATATGAATATGCATAACGTAAGTATGCACGTCCAAGTAAATGGTCGTGCTTGTAAAGAATATACCCACAATGGTATGAGCTTCATTGAAGCTCGCAGCGGCACCAATTATACCGTTAAGATTAAAAACGATAATCCATACAGAATAATGACTGTTGTATCTGTTGATGGATTGGACGTTATATCAGGTAAGGCAGCAGCAGAAAGTGATACTGGATATATCATTGATGCACATGGTACTCTTGATGTAAAAGGTTATAGAATAAGCGATAAAGACTGCGCGTCTTTTATCTTCACAAGTAAAGGAAAGAGTTATGTTCAACAAACCAAAGGAGACGCAACAAACTGCGGTGTCATTGGATTACGAGTATTCGGCGAAAAGACAAACCGAATAACATTGCCATATATTTATCCGACATATGTAAATACCGGAGTATCATACACCACAACGACATTACCATTGACATCAACAAATGATTGGTATGTGCCAAATATAGGAAGCACAACAACAGCTACGGGCAATATATCATCATACAACTGTGCTGTAAATCTTAACAATACACAGAATGTGTCATTATCTTCACACACAACAACCAAAACAAGTGGTGTGTTGAGATCAACGAACTTTGACACAGCAACTGGTTGGGGTAATAAAGTTGAACAATCCGTAGAAAAAGTTAATTTTGAAAAATCTGACATGCTAACAGAAATGACAGTGTATTATGCCAGTATTGATGCACTTGAAGATATGGGAGTGGATATAAATCCAAAACCAAAGGTTGGATCTATGCCACAAGCATTTGGAAATTATTGCACTCCACCAAAAGGTTGGAATGGATAACAAAAAACCCACCGAAAGGTGGGTTTCTTTTTTATTATGCAGCTGGAGCAGCTTGGGGAGTTGGATTATAACTCAAAATCCATTTCAATGATTGTGACAATGTAGATTTTCTATCAGTTTCTTGAACAGTGTGTATTGGTTTTTTCTTTGATACACTCAAGTCGTATATATCTGCACTATTGTCATTTATCAACGCGACTTTCATTTTGGTATAATCAACATTGGATTTATTTTTTGCCGGTTTCTTTATTTTTGGTGGAAGATAATAAACCTTTTCATATTTAGATGCATTTTCAATTGTGTCCACAACAGTTTGTGGGTCTTTGAACTTGAATCTTGGACCGGAAGACAGAATCTTGATTGTATTCATCACTGAGTTTGTATCAGGATTTATACTCATGATATTTTTTGCTGCGTCTTGAGCATATGCCATAACGTCCTCAAACTTGGCAAACTTGGCAGCGGGTTCTTTATAACGAATGCGAATATTGACCCAAGCCAATGCTTGTAGCTGATAAGATGTTAGCCCAACCTTTTGAGCTTCTTCGTGTAGAATTTTGACCAAGTTCTGACGTACCACATCATCTCCAAACAGTTTCATCACAACGCTATTGACAATACCTTCTTGTTTCTTTTTGAGTTGAGCAATCTTTTTAGCAAGAGCAGTTTCTTCTGGAGAAAGTTTTGGTTTCTTTGGTTTGCCAGTGGCTTCGTCGATTTCTTTATTGGCATTATCTTCGGAACTCAAATATTCAATCCACTCGGATACATCTTCTTCTACCATTCTTTGCAATGGCTTGTCAAAAAATACTCTAATCATCCAACGGTCCACGGTTGCTGGATCAATTTGACCTTCCCATTTTTTACCAGGAAACACAAGATTCAAAAAGAAAGAATTGATTTTTGTTCCACCGATTTTTAGAACGCCACTTTGCAAATCTTTATACAATTGTTCTTTGTTGATACTTGTACCATTGGACAGATAGTATTTCACGAACAGATTAAAGTTTGGAATTTTTGCATTTGCGACGGTGATTTCACTAAAAACATCATCTTGTCCTTTGCGAGCACCTTGAGCGACTTTACCACCTTTATAGTCTTTTTTTGGAACCAACAGATCAGCATAGTTTGATCCTTTATTTTGGAAAGTCTTAAGATATTCTAAACTCTTAGCATCCATGTTATTTTTTACATTGGACGACAATTGCTTCAGCATATCAATACCTTCCGGCGTTTTGGAATCTGCGGACACCGCTGTGTATAACTTGGCAGCTTCTAATATATTTTGGTCCAATGCAGTGTTGGCTGAACAATATGCACACGCAGCCAAAAATAAACAAGCATCTATTTCTCCCATGTTTTCAAAAATCAACTTGTTGAAATTGTCATACCAATATGCATATGTGTCCAACTTTTGTTTCAGTTCCGGCGGAGCTTTCAGATAATCATTCACTTCTTTTTTCAAATTGTCCATTTCTAACTTGATCGGAATAACAACTTCAACCGATTTGTTATCAACATTGAAGCCAAGTTTGACAGGAAATGTGTCTTTGGATTTAAATTCTGGCGATACAAGTTGATTATAAAAATCAGGCCCAGTCATGGCTTCAAGCAACTGGGCAATTTCAAAGTCATCCAGTTCAAGCATTTCGTTTAGATTCATAAGTTTGTGTATAATAAATATATATCAAGAGCCATAAAAAGTCCTTGACTTGTTGTTATTTTTGTTCATAGTATAGTCATTATGAGTGAACGCAAACTAGCTTCTATACAAACCATACTTTCTTTGAGCCCAATAGTTGGTGCTGATGCAATTTTACTTGCAAAAGTACTTGGATGGGAACTTGTAGTAAAAAGGACAGAATTTCAAGTCGGGGACCGTTGTGTATATTTTGAAATAGATAGTGTTCTTCCTATCGCACAATGGAATGACCATCTAAGAAAAGAGCCAAATAAGCCACTGCGTATAAAAACTATACGACTTCGTGGACAATTGAGCCAAGGTTTGGCTATGCCACTTTCTATTATTCCAACTGGAGAATATGAAGTGGGTCAAGACGTAACAACACTTGTTGGTGTTACTAAATACGAACCTGTTGTACCTGCACATCTATCTGGTATGGCCAAAGGAAACTTTCCAGCATTTTTACATAAAACTGATGAAACTCGTTTACAATCCGAACCAAGAGTACTTGATGAAGCTATATCCAAAGGTCTTGTGCTCGTTGGCACACTCAAAATGGACGGTACAAGCTTTACTGCATACCGACGCGATGATGAGTTTGGTGTTTGTTCTCGCAACCTTGACTTAAAGGAAACAGAAGGTAATGTTCATTGGAGAATGGCACGCAAGTTGAAACTTGAAGAAATTCTTCGCAGTGAACCTCGCAATCTTTGCATACAGGGTGAAATGGCTGGACCCGGTATTCAAGGCAATCGCATGGGATTGAAAGAAATTGATTTGTATCTTTTCAATCTATTTGACATTGATACAAGCAAGTATGTTGGATACAATGAACTTGTTGAGTTTGGAAAAAAGCACAATATAAAAGTTGTGCCAATTGTTGGACAGAAAGATTTTGGTTTTGGTGAAACAACCACTGTAGGTAAAATGCTTGAAGTTGCGGCGGCTCTAAACTATGACAACAACACACCCGCCGAAGGCATTGTTTGGCGGTGTGCTTGCGAAACTTACAGCGAAGTTCTCAAGGGTAGAATGAGTTTCAAGACAATCAGTTCAAGATTTTTGCTCAAGTATAATGAGTGATAGTCACGGGATTATTATAATAACTGCATATAATAGTTTTATAAAAAAGTTTTTTACGATTTGAGTTGTATATATAATATGTATTTGTGATGAAACTCTCAACATATATTATATTATTATTGGCATCATTCTGTCATGTTTATGGCAGTGATATGGTGCATAGTTTCAAGAGTTCTTCTTTCAACGGAGCTAACTTTTCTGCATCTGCAATGACAATTGAAAACTTGGCGAGAACTCGTAAACAAACAATAAAAGACATTGCAGCATCAAAGGCTGAACAAGCAACAGCACAGGCTCAAAATACACCGTTAAACACGTTTATAAACAATTTACAGGCCAGAATATACTCACAGTTGGCGTCTCAAGTCACAGACCAGATATTCAATGCTGGTGGAGCAACATTTGGTATAATAAATTTGCAAGGTGGTGCAACTGTTACATGGCAACGCAATGGAGACTTTGCTACACTTTTTATAAACGACCCAGCAAGCGGAAGCACAACTCAAATAACCGTTCCAGTCGGTTCATTGACACCGATACCATCAGGATGAAGAAATATGTTATTTTTGTTATTTCATTGTTATTGTTGAGTGGCTGCGGTTCTATTCCTCGCAATCCAGCAATCCTCGACGTTCCAAGAACTCAAACTTCTCCCATGGAGAATGAATTGTTTTCTATTCCGGACATTGACGGTCCACGAATCACCATAGGTGTGTATGGATTTGCAGATAAAACGGGCGCAAGAAAAACCGCAGACAATTATGCATCATTTTCCGCCGCCGTGACACAAGGTGCGGAAAGTTGGCTCATTGATGCCTTGCGACAATCGGGGCGTGGTACGTGGTTTCAAGTATTAGAACGTGCAAGTTTGGATAATATAATCAAAGAACGACAACTCATTTCACAAACCAGAGAAACATTTCAAGGAAAAAATTCCGAAAAACTAACACCGATGTTATTTGCAGGTATTCTTGCTGAAGGTGGAATTATTGGATATGATAGCAACATTTTGACGGGCGGTGCGGGTGCCAGTATATTGGGTATATCAGCCAGTACTCAATATCGCAAAGACGTAGTAACAGTATCATTGCGGTTGGTGAGTGTGCATACAGGAGAAATACTTTTGAGCACCGCTGTAACAAAAACAATTTCCAGTGTAGCAGTGTCGGGTAACTTATTCAAATTCTATGAACATGGAACATTGTCAATAGAATCTGAATTGGGACTGACCGCAAACGAACCCAATACAATTGCGGTCCGCAGTGCAATAGAAAAAGCCGTGATAGATATCATTTATCAAGGTGAAAAAATGAACCTCTGGAAGTTCAAGAAACAAAACACAACACCATGAAAATAATAAACATAATAAAGTTTACAATACTCACAGCAGTCTTTGGACTTGCTTCGGCCATATATTCCCAAACACCAGGTGCTCTTGGTGCAATTGCGGGAAACTCGTCTGGCAATCAAATATATGTGAATCAAATCACAACCGGAGGAGACAGCACGTTCATACAAAATGGAGCATCCAATAGAATTGGATCTTTTGCTTTGCCAAGCAATATTACCGGAGATAATATCTTCATGGAATGGAGACAAATTGGAAACTCAAATAGTACTGATTTCTCTATTACAGGAGCCAACACTACGAAATTGTTGTCTGCATTTGCGGGAAACAGCAATGAACAGAGAATATACTTCAACGGTGCCAATAACAACATGAATTTCAAGTTTGATGGTAACACCAACAGACTTTGGATAAATAATGATGTTACTGTGTATCGTGACGGTGGAGAAAATACCGCAACAGACAAGGCAACATTGGCAAGTTCTGATTTACAAATCAAATTTGCAGGCAATAATAACTTGTTTGCTTATGCTACAACAACTGGACTAAACAATTATTTGAAGTATGATGTTACTGGCAATACCAACACTATTAAATCTACACAAATTGGCAGTGCTGGTACCGGAACTCGTCAATCGGGTCACTATCAAGATGTTACCATTCTCGGCGGAACAAATGATGTTATGATATATCAACAAGGCACCGTTCAACAATATTTCCAATATAGTTTGATTGGTAGCAATAACACTGTACGAGTTTCACAAACAGCAACGGCTGCTCCAACATTCACAGTCAACAACACCAATCAGCTGGCTCCTCAAGGACCGGGCAGCGCAACAACCGTTATAGGCAATCCGTAATAATGAACAAAATTGTTACATTGTTTTTGATGTTCTTTATATTGAACAATGTTTATGGCGTTGTGGGTAAATTGACAGAGGTGACTGGTCCTACACAAGTTAGTAGGGCCAGCACCAAAATTGAGGGTAAAGTTGATGTGGGTATAGAAATAGATGATACCATAGAAACTTTAAAATCGCGCGCGGGTATAACATTTGAAGATGGTACCAGAGTACAATGTACTGAGTTTAGCAAACTGGTTATAGATACATTTGTGTATGATCCAAGTAGTGGAAAAGGAAAGCTTGCAATGAAGGCAACAATGGGAACGGTGAGATATGCTTCTGGATTGATTGCCAAAAATAATAAAGAAGAAGTGAAAGTAAAAACTCCCACGGCATCTATATCAGTACGTGGCACAGATTTTTCAATGACAGTTGATGAATTGGGCAGAAGTCTTGTTATTCTTCTACCATCACAACCTCAGTTCGGACCCTCTGTGGTTGGACAAATAACAGTGAGCAATGGTCTTGGAACCGTCGTGTTGACCAAGGCATATCAAGCCACATTTGTAGCATCAAGTTCCGTTGTACCATCTTCTCCGGTAATTTTGAATTTTGACGACGAGAGCAAGGTGAACAACATGTTGTTGATAGACACACCAAAAAATGTCACACAGGCTGCAAAAGAAGCAAAGAAATCGGCGATTAATACAGAAAAAGAAGATGCTGGCGAAGATAAAAATAAAAAGATGGAAAAGAAAGAAACAAAGTCCGAGAGTAAATCTGCTGCTACATCAGTTGCTCAAGTTGAAGAAATTTCAACCGAATCTGCAACCGAAGCAACAAACTTACCAGTCGTCGTGGTTCAAGAAAACATTGTCACAAAGCTTGATATAACTGCTATAAGTCCAAGCACCAGTATTGCTGTTATGGATGCAATTGCAGAAAAACAATCTGTGCAACCAACATCAATTGTATCAATTGTACCAATAGCACCAATTATATCTATACCAACTTCTACAGTAAATAATGGATTTACAACTAACGGAACTCATGCTATATTGTATATAACCAATGGAAATAATGTGGTGTGGTATACTCTAAAGGCTGATGCCAATGCTATATTCAATATAACTCAAAACACCGAATCAAAGGAATATCCATTAAACTTTGGTTCCAAACTTAAAGTTAATATAATTCAAAAATGAAATCTCATATTCTTAAACTATTTGGCGTCGGTTTGCTGATATTAACTGCACTTGTTGTGATACGCATACAAGATTCATATCCAATAGAAGTAATGAGGCTCAAGGGATTGGACTATTATCAACGCACACAAGACAAAGTAAAAAGTGAAAATATCATTATTGTTGAAATTGATGAAAAAAGTTTGGAAGAAAAAGGACAATGGCCGTGGCCAAGAAATGAACTGGCAGATGGTATCAAGAAAGCATTTGAAAATGAAGCAGCAACTGTAGTGTTACCAATTATATTTGCAGAAAAAGATAGAATGGGTGGAGACGCAGCATTTGTGGAAATACTGGGAAAAGCACCTGTAATCACAGCACAATCTGCGGCAGTAAAGGGCAAAGGCGTGCCAGTACCAAGAGGTATGGCAACGATTGGCGGCAGTGCAGATGGATGGTTGTATGATTATCCCAACGCAATTGGACCGATAAAAGAAATAGGTGAATCGTCTGCTGGTGTGGGAATGTTATTGACTGCACCCGAACTTGATGGCGTGGTACGTCGCTTGCCGTTGGTTGTGCAAGTAAAAAAAGAAACATATCCAACTTTACCTTTGGAAGTGTTGAGAGTGTTTGGAAATGAACCGAGCTATCAAGCAAAAATCAATGAAGCAGGAGTGCAAGCCATAAGAGTAAAAGGCTCTGCTCCAATAAATACAGATGCTAGTGGTAGAGTGTGGATAAATTTCAAATACAAGTTTGATAATATTTCATATACAGATAAAGATTGGAGTAAAGTCAAAGGTAAGATTGTGGTTATAGCATTAACTGCTGAAGGATTAACAAACACAGTAGCAACTCCTGTGGGAACAGCATATGGACACGAAGTTAGTATGCAGACACTACAAATGTTGGTTGATGGAAATAGACTGGAACGCAAAGCGGAGTTTGATTTATATGAGTTGGCAGTTGGAACATTGCTCGGATTGATTCTTGTAACATCTGCTGCATATCTTGGCTATGTTTATAATGGAATACTTGTGTCATTTATGATTTGTGTGTCATTTGGTATTGGAATGTATCTATTCAAGCACAATGGCTATTTGGTTGATTATACTTGGACAACTCTCGCAGCATTTTTGCCGTGGGTTGGTGCAATATTTATGAGATTTGTGATGGAGTTCAAATTGAAGATGCAAATCAAAAAACAATTTGGTACATATCTTTCACCAGCACTGGTTGAAAAACTACAAAAAAATCCGGGTTTACTTAAACTTGGTGGCGATGAAAGAGAATTGAGCATCATGTTCACAGATGTCCGTGGATTTACATCTATTTCAGAACATTATGGTAAGAATGTGCAAGGTCTTACAATGATAATGAACAGATATATGACTGCCATGACCGAAGCCATTCTGAAAAATGATGGCACTCTAGATAAATATATAGGTGATGCTCAGATGGCGTTCTGGAATGCTCCATTGGATGATCCAAATCACGCCAAGAATGCTGTAAAAACGGCACTACAAATGTTAAAGAGACTGGATACATTCAATGAAGAAATATCTAAAGAAGGGGTTCCGGCTTTTGGAATGGGATTGGGAATCAACACTGGGGGTGTCGTTGTTGGCAACATGGGTTCTGCGCAGCGTTTCGACTATACTTGTCTTGGCGACCATGTAAATCTTGCTTCTAGATTAGAAGGTCAAAGCAAACCATATGGTGTAAGAATAGTAATTGGTCCAAGAACACATGAGCATGTACTGAAGGATTATCAATGCTTTGAACTTGATTGCATCGCCGTCAAAGGTAAAAAAGATGGTGTAACAATTTATACTTTACTTGAAAACAACTTGAGTGAAAGTGATTATAAAATAATTGTTTCTGGTCATTTTGCTTTTCTAAATGATTACAGAATGCAAAGATGGGATAATGCAATATCACATGCCAATGAACTCATGACACAGAATAAAGAACTAAAGAAGTATTATGAAATGATGATTGAAAGAATATCGGAACTTCGTACCAGCAATCTTGACAAAGATTGGGACGGAGTTTTTAGAGCAACAAGCAAATAAACCACAAAAAGTGGTTATAATAAGCTATTTTCTAAAAAAATATCACTTTTTTAGAAAAATCTGTTTGACTTTTCATTTTTTTGCCATCATAGTTCTATTTATCAATAACAAACATGAACTCGTATTCACACAAATCCCCAAACCTGACCTCCACGTGGAGTTTGTGCTTTATTACACAACCCGCACGCGGAGCCAATAAAGGCGATACAAAGCAGGGTGTGGCATAATAGGAGTTAAAGTTTAATAACTTTACAAAACCTAAAAAGCCCACCCTCCAAAAGAGAGTGGGTTTTTTGTTTTTGGAGTTTTTAGAAAAAAGTTAGAAAAAAAGATTGACAAAATAAAAAAAGTAAGTAGAGTAATAAGTATCAAATTTAAGTTAGGTTCTTTTAACAATTCAAATTTTTAGGTTAGGTTAGATGGGTAAAAACGCACCTGTAAGCGCGATAAAATAGCCACCGGACCATTTAGGTACCGTTTTGTGGGAATCAATATCATTATGTAGGTTAGAGATAGGTTAGATGAAAACATAATGTGAGGCCGAAGTATATAATGTTATTTATAAAGTTGAAGAAAGAAGCAACAAGACACGTATTTAGCGTGTTGAGTTTCTTTCTTCATATGTTCTGCGTAATATACAACCTCCTCGTGGTGCAGAATGGGACAAAATAAAAAAAATATTTTGTGCGAATAGTATAGTAAAAGAGTTTTTATAGATATTTATTATTAACTAATTAATCAAATAATATATGGCAGATGAAAAAGATTTATTCAGAGAGTTTATAACCGGCGGGTGGATTGTAGCCGCCGTTGGTGCAATGGGAATGCTGGCACGAAATCTTTTGGATGGTGTAGAACGAACTTGCAAAGAACAGTTCAAAAGAATGTTTGCAGCAGCAATGTGTTCTACAATAGCATGGTTTATTCTTGAACAAGTTGAAGTTAGTAGCTTGACAAAAGCAATAAGTTATGGTTTAGTGGGTGTTGTTAGCCCCGAAATTTTACAGGGCGTTATATCTCTTGTAAAAAAAATTGTAAAAAAGCCACAAGACTTTATAAACAAGAAATAATTTAAGTGCGGTAGTAGCTCAATTGGTAGAGCGCCATCTTTCCAAGCTGGATGTTGCAGATTCGATTTCTGTCTACCGCACCAATTTGCAAACGCCACGTCATTGGCGAAATTGAGGTTGACTCAAATGACAATTTTTTTGGCCAAAAAAGGTGAAGAAGTAGTAATTAAGCTTCTTGTGACCAAGCTGAAATGTAATACGTGATTCATTAGCACAGTCCGGTAAAGTGCGCCCTACGTTGAGTAGGGAGACGTGAGTTCAAATCCCACATGATTCGCCGCGACCTACATTTCTATTTATACAAAAGAAAATTCGACAAGCATCAGCATACTCATACATCTGTCTCTTATACACATCTGACGCTGCCGACGAATAGAGAGGTGTAG
>ENA-OSIY01000626-OSIY01000626.1-marine-metagenome-genome-assembly--contig:-NODE-626-length-19776-cov-8.178943_pt1 | contig 19776 bp, 18 predicted proteins | sample MGYA00237884_ERZ534233 | MGnify/ENA primary metagenome ERZ534233 (study PRJEB26412, sample SAMN06343840) | marine metagenome | isolation source: estuarine water | place: USA: Columbia River Estuary... | reverse complement strand
AGTAACGCTTGAATATCCGACCCATGTAGTACCGTTGTGAACCATAATGTCAATTTCGTCAATTACTGAACTATACCATAATTGTCCGTTTGCTGCCAATGCCATTGGCGCATCAGTTCCCGCTGTGTAACTCAAAGGTTCCCATAAGCTGGCTACATAATCATATGTAGTACCAGTCGGAGCAGTATATAAGTTAGTAGTGAATTCTGCAGTTGCAATTGGAGTTAATGTGGTATCTTCTAATGTAATTTCGCCGCCTTTAGAATGAGTAATTACAATTCGATTACTAGCGTCAACGGATGCTTGTACATTTACAAGTCCAGCAGCATTAATTGCTCCTGCTAGTGTGTCAGCTGCCGTAGTTGCTGCGGCTAAAGTAACAGTAACAGTAATTGCAGCAGATAATGTAGCAGATCCAACTAAACTTTCTTGAATATTAAATGCATGTGATGCGGCAGTAAATGTACTTGCAGTAAATGCAGAAGATGTAATTGTAGTTGCACCACTTGCTTTACGACGATATACTCTAAAATCTGCTTCTGGTTGTGTAGCTTCAGTTGCATTAGACTTAGTAAACAATGTCCCAACTGCTAGATTTAAGCCACCACCTGTGCTGTCTAGGGCATTCAATGCTGAAGCTGTTGTTGCATAGATAGGAGCTTCTGCTGCTTCCCATAGTGCAGTGCCTGCATTAAAACGCTTAACTCTCCAACGTGCGCCATTGTTTGGCTCGGTTGTTTTAACCCACACAGAACCTGTTGGGCGTGTGCTACCGGCTGTTTTCCACTGAGGAACTTCTGTGTGCTTGGCAATAGCCAATGCTGGTGCATGGTATGTCCCAGCAGTTAGTCCCAAGACGCTTAACACTGCAGGGGTGCCTGAACCGGCTGTAGCAATAACTACATCTACACCCGTTGAGTAAATGTTAACTTTGCCACTTACCACAGCCGCAGTAACACCAGTAATACCTGCAATTGCTGATGCAACGTCTGCGGCAGAGGTGCCGCTAATAGTGCAAGTGTTGCCGTTAATGCTAAATGTAGTAGCAGTAATAATTGTACCCGGTGTGGTACCAACTACTGTTGGGATGCTAGCCTGCCATTCGTTACTACCAACTTTTTCCCATACTCCTGTAGATGTTTTAACAAAGAGTTCAACTGGTACGCCAGTTGCATCAATTGCATAGTCGCCAATTGCTCCAACTGATGCTTTTGGCTCGCCACTGGTAGTGTTATTAATATCGGTAATAACAATTGGCGTTTTCTTGGTAAACATTTGGCCGCCTGCTGTTGCTGGGGCTGCGTTCCATTCAAAAATACCAAATGCTGTATTTTGTGTATCTAACCAATATGTACCGTTCGCTGGGTTTGCTGACGGTGCGTCTGCGCTGGCATTCAGTTGATCAAGATCAACATTTGCTCTAACCACAAATGCACGATTGCTAACACCCAATAAGCTGTAAGCAGCTTGTAGGCCATATTCGTTTTGTTCGCCAGCATGGATAGGGTTGTTGTTAGAGTCAGTCTTGAAAACTGGGTCTCCAAATGTATCCGCTAAATCCTTCTGACTTGTTAACAAATAAACAGTTCCGTCGTTGGCCATTAATGTACCCGGGGCGATGCCGGTGCCTCCGCCGTTTTGTTTGTTCTCAGCGGTTGCTACCACAATCAAAGGGACTGTGCCAGGTTCTGCTGGTGTATAAAATGATTCGTCAATTACGCTGACTTGTACGCCTGGTGAACTTAATGCCATCTTGGAATCTCCTAAGGTTTTTGTTCTACATGTATTTATAGTATTTGGTTAAAAATAGCTGCTAATACCATACAGAAAAGGGGGTAAAAAGGTCCGGTATAAATATGTTTATGGCAAGACCACTATGTATTTGCGGTTTAAGACCCGCCGCTATCAATTATGTTAAGAACGGACGTACATATTATCGCAAGCGATGTGAGGCGTGTCTACACCATGGTGGGATACGTAGTGGAGAACCTAAGTGGTATAGGGACGGATACCGCATAAAATCCGTGTGTGATAAATGCGGATTTAAATCAAAGTTTTTAGAACAGTTTAATGTATTTCACGTTGACAGCAATCTTAATAACAGCCGTCCTACTAATCTAAAAACTATTTGTGCTAATTGTGCTCGGGTGTTGCATAAGGAAGGGATTCAGTGGCGGCAAGGCGATCTTCGACCAGATCTTTAACTTGACTAAACAATTCATCTATAGAACCATTGTTGTCTAGCACAACATCAAACTTAGTTCCAACCCACGCTGTTTCACTGGCATGAATTTTCAAATCTTCCATTTTAGCTCTACTTAATGCCCAATTCATATTGCCGCGGTCACCTTTATTCACGCTAACTGCGGTGTCGTACCATTCAGGTTCAGGCCCACGGTGAACACGTACTACAATACCTTCAGCAGCCTTGATTGATTTAATTTCGTTAGGAAAACGGCAATCGCTAATAACAATGTCGTCTTTTGAGTTACGGAGTTTATTCTCTAAGGATGCTATCCAGATATCGTCGTGAAATGCTTTTCGACATACTTCTGTACCCCAGTATTGTAATACCCAACGAGGAGTTATAGAATATCCTAATCGATTACTCCACCAATCGTCTTGTTGTTCGCGCCATTCTCGGGCTTGCTTAGTACGCCCTTCTAACATAGTTCTGTCCCACCCGAACACATGTGCCACTGCATCTTTGAGGCTGTTGGCAAAACTTTCTCTTCGAAATCCATGGAAATTTGTAAGGTAGTCAGCAACAGTATCTTTGCCTGATCCAATAAATCCGCATACGCCTATGATCATAAGAAACCTCGTAAAGTTGTGCTAGTATATAACACTTTTATTACAAGGTCAAGAGATTTATATGTCGTATTTGTTCAATTTACAGTCAGCAGTTCCATTTGCGTAGTGCCAGTGCTTTACGAGTTGGCTTGCCGTTAGGCTTCTTCATAGGGCCTTTGTTACCACCCATTCTTGCACAGAAACTCTTTCGACGTTTGGCTGCTTTTGATCCAGGCTTTAGTTTACTAGGTTTTGTAGTCACAGCCATTTGTAGTTTAGATCCAGGATTTTCTCTGCGATAGCTGGCAACACCTTTTGCATTAAGTCCGCCTTTTTTGCTTTTACCAGCTGAACGTTTCCATGCAGCCGACTCGTCTAATAGTTCATGGTCATCCACCGATTCAAAATCTTCCCAAATTTGTTCTGCATCAACGCCATGTGCTTCTGCCCATGCTTCTACCATTTCTTCAATGGCGTCAAACAGTTGATCTGCATCTTCTTTAATCTTTTCGCAATCGTTTACACGTTTGCCTTTGTTCTTTCCAGTACCAGGTTGAGTACCAGTTTTTCTGTGTCCTGGCCAGCATTTCTGTGGACCCGCAACCCCTTCAGTTAATATTTCATATACTTTCATAGTTAACCAATGACAAATGTATAGCCAGTGCCGCCACTAACTAATGTTTCTAATTCTTTATCTAAGGCAGCTAGTTCTTCTTTGCCTGCCGACTTTAAATCATTGCCGTTTAATGCTCCGCCGCCCTGTGGTCCTGCAATTGATGCAAACTTAGAGCGTGCTTCACCTAACATCATTTTACAGTTAGCTAAGGTATAATCACGTATCCATTGTTTAGCATATATATCTTCTATGATAAGATAATCTGGCCTAAAATTCTGAGTGCGCATGCCAATCACTTCACCTTCACTAAACGGACGCTGTAGTATTCTAATAGTACGACTTGATGGAATCCATTGGAACTCAATGTATGCTCCAAACATTTTACCTATCATTTCTTGATAGCTGGCAAACATAAAATATGTAGCAATGCCTCCTAACATTGTTGAGTTTAGTAGGTACGTGTTAGTATACGCAAGATTGAAAGGCTCAAAGTTTGTTCCAGTTCCGCCGCCAGTTCTTGATCCCAATGTTCTTCTAAAAACAGACTGCACGTTAATAATTTCTTTAGGCAAAATGTAATCATTTTTGTCCTTTTCAAGGGTTAAGAAACTGTAGCTTTCTTCCACGGCATTTGGGCTGCGTTGACGGAATCGTGTTAATGCACGATCTAATGCTGTTTCATAATGTATAGGGTCAAGCTCAACGTCAATCATACCGTCGCCCAACATGGCGCGGCAATAATCAAAAACTTGTTGTTTAACTTGTTGTGGATTGTCTGACATTTGTATCTCCCATGTTATTTATCGCTAAATATTGTACTATGCCACGTTTATCCCTTTACAAGCCCGAGAAAGGCAACGATTACAAATTTCACGATCGCAGCATATCTGAGATGTTTCAGGTGGGCGGCACTGACTTATATTTGCACAAATACCTAGGACCTAAAAATCCGCTAACAGGTGAAAGCACTGCGGATATGCCTATGTATGACGCTGTAAAAGAAACAAACATACAAGACTTACTATTCCTTGAAAATCGTGACAGAAAATACGACAGTTCAATTTACACAGTACGTGGTGTGTATAATGTAGCAGACATTGATTTCAACTTGAGTCAGTTTGGCTTGTTTATTGACAATGACACAGTTTTTATGACGGTGCATATTAATGATTTCATCAAGCTGGTTGGCCGTAAACCATTAGCTGGCGATGTTGTAGAGTTACCACACTTGCGAGACGAGTTTGCGCTTAATGATGCTGACCAAGCACTGCCAAGATTCTTTGTTATCAGCGAAGTTGGCCGTGCTGCTGAAGGATTTAGTCGTACATGGTATCCACATTTATATCGATTAAAATTAGGTAAGATTGCTGATCAACAGCAGTATTCAGACATTCTTAAAACTCCCACAGATAAAGATGCAAACTTTACAGGAGATTATAGTTCAACAACAACATATGCAGTTGGAGAAATTATTCGCTATCAAGGCACACTGTATCAAGTTACCGCAGCTACTATAGGTAGAGCGCCGCCTAATGCTGGTTACTTTAGTGTATACTCTGGCGCTACTATACAGAGTATTTTGAGTACACAGACAAAAAGCCTTGAGATCAATGATGCTATTCTTGACCAAGCAGAAGCCAATGCTCCCAAGAGTGGTTATGAAACCCAACAATTTTATTCACTGTCTGCCGATGAGTTTGGCAACCCTGCACTTATCACAGTAGACGATGCTACATCGCCGCCAGATGCTTCTAGTATGCAGATGGATGCAAGTAGAATTGGGGCAAGACCAACTCGTACTGGCTATAGTGGATACTTGTTAGGCGACGGCATCCCTCCTAATGGAGTTGATTTTGGTCACGGAATAGGTTTTCCAGCAGGTGCTATTGAAGGTGATTTCTTTCTAAGAACAGATTTTTTGCCTAACAGATTGTTTAGGTATGATGGATCAAGATGGGTTAAACGCGAAGATGCCGTTCGAACTACCATGACAAATACTGATAATCGACAAACTTTCAGAACTGGATTTATTAATAATACAGCAACTGATGCTATTGCCGGTGAGACTGTTGCAGAGCGTCAAGCATTGAGCAAGGCACTTAAACCTAAGGCAGACTTATAATGCAATATTTTTACGACGGACAGATACGCCGATACTTATTACAGATAGTTAGACTACTCAGTAACTTTGTAGTTAGATACGGAGATGGTACATTAGTACGTGTGCCAGTTATGTACGGCGATCAAGATCGACAAGCGGCAACAATTGTAAATCAAAACTCGGAAAATACTTTACAAAGTGCCCCAAGAATTTCTATATACATTACTGATCTTGATCTTGACAACACTCGTCTGGGCGATGCAACACTGGTTAGTAAGATGCATATTCGTGAAAGAGAAGTTGATCCAACAACTGGTGCCTATACTAGCACACAAGGTCAAAACTATACTGTTGAGAGACTGATGCCAACTCCGTTTAAGTTGTCAGTTAAAGCCGACATATGGTCAACTAGTACAGAACAAAAATTACAAATACTAGAACAGATTCTAGTATTGTTCAATCCAAGTTTAGAAATACAAACTACTGATAACTTCATTGACTGGACATCATTAACTGTTGTTGATCTCGGTGATGTGTCATTTACTAGTCGTACAGTACCCATGGGTACTGCTACGCAGATTGACGTTGCTACTCTTACACTAACTACTCCAATATGGATCACTCCGCCTGCCAAGGTTAAAAAGTTAGGTGTTGTTACCAATATTATTTCAAGTACATTTGATAGTTCTGGAATGAGTGATTCGTACATTGACGGTTTAGGGGTGTATGTTGATGCAGGGCAATCATATCCTGCAAACTCAATTGCCAGTACAAACACAACATTAGGTGACTTTGATATTGTAGTATCAGAGGGCAAGATTAAACTGGTAAGTAGCAAACAGCCTGGAGTATGGTTAAATTGGCAAGTAATACTACAGCAGCAACCAGGCAAATATACTGCCGGCCTAGCAAAGATTTATTTGTTACAGCCCGACGGCAGTGAAGTAGTAGGCTACCTAAGTATAAGTCCGTTAGATGAATCTGAAATGATAGTTAACTGGGACGAAGGCACTTTTCCTACTAATGATATGGTTCCTGGCCCTACTAGATTATCAGGGCAATGGGGTAGTTTTGACGCAGTAATTGATCCCACAACTACAGGACCAAGTAATTTAGTACTTGGTACTAGATACTTAATCATTGACAACATTGGCGGTGGCGTCCGTGATACGTTTGTTACTGGATTAAAAATACAAAGAATTAGTACAGCGGTTGAATTTGATAAAGTAAAAGATTGTCATGTATTTGTTGATGGAGTTGAAGTAGGATTAGGCACTGCTATAGAAAGAGATGGTAATTATGTTATTATTCTTGCCGCATTTATACCTGTAGGTAGAACAGTTACCTACGTATTAAATCTAAATGAAGATGGCCCTGATGCTTGGAAGAATACTAACGGCTCTGATTTTATTGCTGAGGCAAATGACATTATTGAGTGGGACGGAAGCAAATGGTGGGTAGTATTTTCAGCAGATGAAAACGCAGAAAATTTGATTTATCAGACAAACATCTATACACTTGTACAATACAAATGGAATGGGGTTAACTGGGTGAAGAGCTTTGACGGGGATTATAGGCGCGGCAATTGGAGGTTAGAATTATAACTTCTAACTTAGATATAATTGACTGTTCCGGTGCGTTAATCTGCGCACGAACAACAAAGAGATTTTTATTATTACAAAAATCCGAAGGTAAACATGCCGGACGTTGGGGATTAGTTGGCGGTACTAATCACTCTAATGAATCAGCATGGCAAGGACTACAGCGTGAAATTGAAGAAGAATTAGGTGCAATGCCCGACATTAAAAAGACTATACCGCTTGAACGATTTGTCAGTAACGATAGTATGTTTAACTTTCATACATATTTTTGCATTGTAGATGAAGAATTTATCCCTACACTCAGCAACGAGCACGTTGCATGGGGTTGGTTTGATTTAGAACGTTTACCAAAACCCGTGCATAAAGGTCTTGATCTTAGCCTACGAAATAGAATTATTCAAAGTAAGATACAAACAGTTACTGACATCATCGACTTGATTTAATATAATCAATCCAGTGTTTGTGATCAACTGCGTGTTTTCTTAAATCTAATTTAATTTTCTTTACTTGGGCTGATGCATGTTTAGCATGTTGCATTAAGTATTTAGAATTCAAGTACCTTTCAATTCCTTCTTTAGTAAACCTTCCGTGGCCGTAACCGATAGAGGTGTAACTAAACGAATCAAACATTCCTTTTTTAGGAAAATCTTGAGGACCTGGAAATGAATTTTTTAACTTGTTGTCTAAATCTTTTAACCAATTTGGTGTATTGTTAGTTAGATATTTCCAAAATTCTGAGTCCGTTCTGCTGGTATGATAGAAGAATCTAATATATTCAAAACTATTTTCATAAAGTCTGTTTGAAAATGTATTATAGCTATCTATATTAAATTGACATTTGGTTAAAGAATGTAAAGTAGTTATAGTTTCTAATTGACTGTATGCATTATGTAAACTCGTTGCTTCGAGTGGTTCTACAAACCCGCTTGATAATCCAATAGCAATACAGTTACCGATCCATTGTTCTTTCCAGTAGCCGTTATTAAATTTAATAACTCGATCACTAGCTAATTCTGTATTGTGTGTTTTTAATAACCACTGGTTGAAGTCCTTTTTAGCTTCTTCGTCAGATGTAAATTCTGACGAGTATACATACCCAGTACCCCTCCTATTAGATAAAGGAACATCTAATATCCATCCATTTTTTGTTGCCTCAGCAGTAGTATACGGCGGAATATAATCGTAATCTTTAAATAGTGGGTTAGGAATTGTACGATTAGTGGGCAACTGATTAGACACATCAATCCATTCTGGATTCAGATGCTTAATTAATGCATATTCTAAACCAGATGCATCTATAAACAAATCACTAGTGATAACCTTACCCGATGCTAACACTAAATTTGTAATTTCCTTATTTTCAATATTAACTTGTTGCACGATGCCGTCAACAATATTAATTTTATCTTTAAATTTTGATTCGATATATCTTCCGACAAGATTAGCATCTATGTGCATAGCATGCCTGTAAGATAAATTGTCTGCGCCAAATATTAAATTATTATCATAATAAAAATTATCATAGTTGTATGCATTTTCATATTGGCCGTGTAAGATGTCGTATGCATCTACTGCATTAAACGCTGAGACTGTAGGATCGGTGGCTGCAAGTGCTTCGTTTATTGGAAAACTATGATGCCACTCGCTCCCTTCAAATGCCCAATTTTTAAATTTTAAACCTAGCTTAATAGTTGCATTACAGTGTTGTACTAGCTCAACAGTTGTTATACCGACTGTTTTTAGATAATTATCAAAAATAGGAGTTAAACTTTCCCCAACACCTATTCCAGGTTTCTTATGATCGTATATCATAGTAACATCAACCAGATCACCCCAGTAAGATTTGAAATATGTTGCTGCCATAACTCCGGCTGTGCCGCCTCCAACTATAGTAATTTTATAAGTCATTTATTGTGCATCCTTAGTCATTCCGTAGGCAATATTTATTATTACTCGACGATCTACATCGCTAGGCGTTGCACTTGCATGATAGTGGCCGCCATCAAATCCTAACAATCTGTTTCGTTGAGGAGTTACTGTTTGTAATACTGTTTCTTTTCCTAGATAATTTTCTTTAAAGTAATTAAAACTTGCTGAAGCAAAATCTTCATATTTTGATTTGTCTAGATTAAAATTATATTTTTCGTTATATATTACTGTAGGAGAATTTGAATCAGTTAGATATAATATTCCTACTCTATGAGGAAATGATAGATCAATATGTGGATCGTTAGTATATTGGCCGCAAGTACGAGGCTGTAGTACTACTCGCACTCTAAATATTTGATCTGCAGGGTGCCCTATCTTATCTATACAGTCAAATAGTATAGGTTGTAATAATACTCCAATATCATTCTGAGCTTGTCCGTCAATAATAGGATAATTTGTAAAATTAAAAGGATGAGGATTATTACTAGTAAGTGTTCCAAACGGATAGGTAATTGGACTATAGTGCCAAGGGAAGTCATATTCTAAAATTTTATTTTCTAGTAAATTAAGAACAGACGTAGAAAGCACGTTATCTATTATTTTCATTGTTGTACTGACCTAATATTACCGGATACTGATATACGGTAACCGTCACTTGTGTAAAACGGATTTACACTGTGATTTAACTTTGACGGGAACAATATAATTGTCCCTTCGTGATTTTTATCTACTTCAACCATAAAATGTCTGTGTTGCCCCATTACATTTGAATAATGAAATGTAAATTTAGACGTTCTATTAGCATTTTTGCCGCCGCTAACTTCGGGAAAATATGCTTCTTCGGCTGCTAAGTCGTATGGAATATTGATCCATATAACAAAACTTGCAATGCCAGTATGTTCGTGAGGAGGATTAAATTCGTGTTTTTTTTGAATGTTTACCCATAAATCTGTTAATTTTAGATACTTAACAATGCTAGCGCCGGAGTCGTCGTAGTGTTCAAGCAAATTCCATTGTTGATCATACATAGTAACTAAATTTAAAATATAAGGTTCAATTCTAGAAATGCAATTAGATAAATCGTATTCGTGTTTCATATGGCCTAACAATTTGTGGTTAAACTGTTGCTGAGATTTAAAATCACTTGCGATTATTTCTTGTATTTCTAAATTTAACATAGCTAACATATCAGCCGGAACTTGATCTGACAGCACACCCATATTTTGAAGTTCGTTATATCTTACCTTAGACGTATTATTTGACATAGTTATTCCTTTATCTGTAGTTTATTTTTTAAAATATTTGTTTCCAGCGTTCTTTTTAAAATACGAGTATCCAAACTTATCTTCCCAGTCGATCCATTTTTCAGTAAACCACAGTCCGATAGGTTTCTCTATGATTTTATCACCAACAATACAACTATTTACTTCTGATACTGTTTCGTCCCAGCGTGTATTATTCTTCAATTTATCAGTAGATGCTGTTACAACAGTATTCCAAAATGGTGTATCAAATGTACTGCCGCCGTGATAAATGTAATGATAAAAGTTTTCTAAGTCTTGTGATAACGTTGTTAAGTGCGTATTAACACCATCTATAGTAGGCATAGCTCCTGTGAAATAATCAACTACTGTACGCAATGACATTTCATAAAAGAAGCCAGATAGAGCTTCTAATGGTTCAAAGAATAATGCCCGGTTGCCATTTTTTAAGATACGACCATCAAAAAATGTTTTAGCATAATAAGGTTTAAAAGCAAACTCGCGTAAATCCAATTTATCCACCGTAGTTTTAAATATATCGGCAATATCTTGTTCAGCATCTTCTCTAGTAGTTATGTTATCATTATACAAATATCCCCAACCCTGCCTAGTCTTTAAAGGAATACCGAACATCCAACCATTTTTTGTTGCTTGATGCATTGTAGTAGCCCACGTACCTTCTTCGGGTATCATATGTACCAAGCAATGATTAACAGGCATATTTTCTATAAGATTGTAATCACTATAGTCATCTGGGTATCCTCGACAGTCAACAATTAAATCAAATTTTTCTTCTTTATCATTAATAATAACACTAGCATGAGTACCGTTGTTTATTAAATCGTCAACTGTGCCTTCAATAATTGAAAATTTATCGCTCCACATGTGTTCAAATCTCATAAAGCAAAATTCTTTCATTTTAAAATTGTTAAAATGTAAGGCATATTCTCCGGGTTGAACAACCGATTCAAAATCTTGTTGTCGCCATCCTCTATACGAAACTCCAAACTTAGGAGTAGCATCTAAATAATCTGCCCATTCTGCTAAATTAAATCCAGTGCCTCGGAATAAAATCTTAGGAAATCCAAAAGTCGAACTTTCTCCAATCCCTAGTATTTTTATATTTGGATCGTATAACGATATCACTTCGGCACCGTCTGGCGAATGAACTAATAAGTGACACAGCGACATTAAACCTGCTGTGCCTACTCCTATTACTCCGATCCTCATACATTTCTCACAGTGATTAGTTTATTAAATTCCGGCAAGAACAAATATTCAATATCAGAATTTTGTAAAGTCCATATAGCATCTTCTAGGGTTTCAACTAACGGCTCACCACCTAGATTAAAGCTAGTATTAAAGATAATAGGACATCCGGTTTGATTATAAAATTCTTTAATCAAATTATAGTAATGAAAATTTTGTTCTTCTGTCACTGTTTGTATACGGCAACTACCGTCAATGTGAATAATACTAGGTATCTTTTCAGCAATGCCCGGATGACAATTCACAGCATACATCATGTGAGGACTGCTATCCATACCTCTTAGATCAAACCAATCGTGTACGTGTTCTTGTAAAATACTGCCGGCAAACGGCCTAAAATATTCTCGATGTTTGACTGCGTTAACGTAGTCTTTACCGTCAACAAATCGTGGATCAAATAATACACTTCGATTACCTAGCGCACGTGGTCCATTTTCCGATTTCCCTTGAAAGATTGTTACAATGTTTTTGTTAATTAATAAGTTAACTGCGTTACTATAAGAGGCATCGATAATTTCTACATCATTGGCATGTGCTGTTTCCATAACATGATCAACAGTATAATTATTCTTAGGTCCTAAATATAAAGTTTCGTATTTTCTAATAGTAGTGTCCTGGCTTAGTACACGCCAGAAAAACATTGCTGCGCCCATTGCAGTGCCGGCATCATTGCTAATTGGTTCTACGTAAATTTCAATGCCGTCATCTTTTAGTGCATCAAGGTAATAATAATTTGCAACACAATTTAACCCGTAGCCACCGCTAATTACTACACGCTTATTGCCAGTCATGCTAACTGCTTTTTTAATTAGCTTAACAACTTCAGCTTGAGTTTGAATTTGTGTAGCATATGCTACATCTCGTCTATTTTGTAGTAAACTAACATCTTCGCCTGCACTAATTGTGCTGTCCAAATACGGACTTGTAAGTTTATTAATTTTTGCCCCAGAAGGATAGGTTGGTATAACTAAATTTCTATTAGATAGCGATCGAGGACCTTCGTCAACAAATAGTGCAGGAATTTCACTAGATGGTTTTCCATACGGAAATAATCCCATAGTTTTGCCAGCTTCAATTTCTTGAAAGCCGCAATACAGCGATGCAGCCTCGTACACTTTTACAATGCCTGCTCTATCTGAAAACAATGCCTCGTATGTATTTCCAGGTTCGCTAATCCACTCGCTATCCATTGCAGGTTCTAATTTTGGAATAATGTTAAATTTAGTAGCATGGTGTTTGTAGTGTGTTTTAATTTCTGCGGGATACTTGCAGCTAAAAATTGATTCTGTTTCCCAAGTGGTAATATCCATGTTATCAATAACTGTGGGGAAAAATGTTCCTGCGCCGTCTACTACTAATGCAGTGGCAGATTCCCATCCAGATCGATAAAATGCACATGCGGCATGTAATTTATGATGTATATTACACATGTCAATAACCTGTGGATGTTTACCAAAATGTTCCCTGCTAATTAATCCTAGTTTTCTAGCAAACCCAACATATATATTATCCCCAGTAAATTCTATATTGCCTGCGGTATCTAACGGAGTAGTGTGAGAAAACACCATATAATCAAGTTTATTAGTGTATTCTAAAATTTTAAGTATACTGGCAAACGGGCCACCGTCATATTTGCATCTAGTAAGCCTTTCTTCTTCTACAGAAAATACAATTTCACCATCTTTTAACAAACACACACCAGCGTTATGCCCCCTAGCAAATCCTGCAATCCATATTGGGTTTTTATCCATATTTTATCCTAAATTTAAATCTGCGCCAGACCAGTCTGCTCTAATATTGCCTTTGACAAATGTATTAAACGAAATAGAAATTCGTTCATTTGCCGTTATGTTTTTCTTCACATAGTGAAAACATTGTGATGGAAAAATAACAATACAATTATCTTCAACTGGTAATTCCCATTCTAATGAATTAAAAAAATTATATTCGGTTGCGCTTACATTTAGTAGTAATGGCGGGCTTAATCTACAAAATGTAATTGACGGAGTACTATCTTTAGTTTTTATGTACAACACCCCAGACACTATACTGTTATTATGATTATGTACATTGTGAGATTGATTTTCCTGCGTTACATTTAACCAAGAGTTTGTCATATGCAATTTATAATCGTATTTCATAACTTCAGTATAATATATTTGAGCATGTTCTAAACAACTATCCTTCAGCTTGGAAAATACTGGATTATCCAATAACATACTGTCAAATGATGTGTTATTGCCCAAGGCCTGTAAATGCATATCGGTTGAGTAAATGGCATTTAATTCTGATTGTGTAAGTTCAACTGCAAGATCTTTTTTATATATTACTGACGGAAAGAGTGGATATATCTCATAGTCCATATGTTATTCCCCTATATTTCTGTTAACAGATTCTATAACTTGTGTGAGTTGATCATTAGTTAATTTCATAATTGATTCATTAGTTAAGTCTGCAACTTCGTCATAGCATAATCTTATAGGGGAGTAGGTTTTTTTACCTTCTCCAAAATCTAAAATATCAAATTTGCCGTATTCAGGATATGACACATTTTCTTTAAATGTGCTGCCTAGTACAATAGTTGCTTTTTTATCTAGACCAAATGCCGCATGTTGCCCTACACTATCACAGCCAAGGAAATAATCCGATGCATTTATCAATGCAAACCACTGGCGTAATGATAAACTAGTAATTTGGGCAACATCTATATTATCGTACCCTGCTTCTTTAAAGTTAATTTCGTGTTCACACATTAACACAACTATATATCTTTGTTGCAACGATCTAATAATTGTTACTACATCCCCTATGAAAAATGATCTTCCAAAAGCATCTATGCCTATGCCAGTATTATGCATATTGCTGCCTCTACCAAAAGGTTGAAACACTATTGTTTTCTTATTACCTTTATCTTGTTTAATACGTTTAATGGTTTCTATAGATCCAAACAATTCAGTATTAGATAATACAATAGTAGGCGGCCGCACACCTCTTACTCCTTTGTTGTTTATCGCAATATCAAATGCTTGCGAAATCGTAGCTAAATTATTATAATATTCCCACACTTGATAAGGTTCTGGAAATTTATAAACACGATCTTTAATTTTATCATGAAATAAATTTTTATGATGAAAATCAAAACATCGCTTATACAGTGTTGGGTGGCCTTTAAAAAAATCTATCCCCTGTTCGACAATTATAACAAAATCATCGTTGGGATTTTCTTGCTCGTATAACTCTAATGCCGGAATTGAGCATAATACTCTTCCGGCGCCGCCATTAATTAAAAATGCTGTTGACTGTTTCATATAGTTATTATATTTTTAAATAGGTTAAACCTTCTTCGGTTCCAAATTCTCCACGAGCAAACACATTAAATGCAATGCTTACTCGTTCGTGATCACTTTCATTTTTATCAACACTATGATACAATGTTGATGGAAATAAAACAATTGAGTTATTTTTTACCTGCACTTTCCACAGATCACTATTCCATATATTAAAAGAACTTCTCTGCATGGCTAGTAATGATAGTTCTGATTTCCTATGAAAAACAATATTATCATTGTCGACTGTTTCTAAATAAAATGTTCCACTAATAATACTATTATAATGGTAATGTATATGATGTTCAGTATCTTTTGGGTTAACGTTTACCCACGACTGTGTAATATAAAACTCATTAGAATCCCACATCATTATATTTTTAACATAATGATTAATTTCTGTTTGTATTAACTCGTTAATTTCTTTAAACACAGGGTTAGATAGAATATTTCGATCGTTGCCCGCCCAATTTTTTCCAGCATTTAAATGATATTCTAATTCTTTACAATAGTCAAGAACGTGTTGAAATTTTTGATCCGGAACATCGGCCGTTGTTACGTATACCGGAGTTGAAAATAACGGAATTATCTCACTCATTATGTACGTTTGTTTTTAAATATTGAAACAAAGATGGCAACTTTTTTGCAGCATCTTGCCATTTTGTCTGAAGCTTGTGTCGTCTAGAAACAAAATTATCTATCTGTGATTTAACATCAGTTCTAAAAACATGTGCTGCAAAGATAGTATTAAGCCTGCTCATAACAAAAAAGTGCATACCAGTTGCAACACAGTGAAGTCCACCAAAATCTGCATGATTAAAGAAAAACATTTTCCTATTTGCTAGATCGTGGAACCCTTTTGCAAGAGTTGGTGTTAATTTTATCATCTCTGGACTGAACGTTTTATTAGAAATTGTTCTCCAATATTCTGTATCATCTCGAATGCTTAGTGCATAGTGCATTGCTACAAATTGTGCAAAATTGTTATATAACTCTAAAGTTGAGGAATTATATACATCTCGATCCCATTGTGTTACGTATCCTTCTCGATCCAGGGTTGCAACTAGTTTAAACAGGAATTCGTGTACAGTAAATAATCCGTTACTTTCAAGAGGTTCAATAAACCCTGCACTTAATCCAATAGCAACTACATTTTTAACCCAGGTACGCTCATGGATTCCGATTCGCATACTAATATCTTTATAGGTTAATGCATCTACCTGCTCGCGTGTTCGGGGCACAGTCATTTTGTTACTCATTAAATACTGTTTAAATTCTTCTTTAGCATCTTCAGAACTAACAAATTTATCACTGTAAACATACCCAGTACCAAGTCTACTCCATAAGGGGATATTCCAACACCATCCGTTATTGATAGCAGTACAATTAGTATAGGGTTCTACTTCTTTTTCAATTTCTACGTAGGGAACTTGTGCGGCCCATGCACGATTATTAGGTAACATGTCTGAATAAGAAATAAAAGGCTCTGCTAATGCTTCACCTAACAGCATACTCTTCCAACCAGTACAATCAACAAACAAATCAGCAATTATCTCGCCGCCATCAGACACAATTAATTTTTCTATGCCTATATCAGAAGTTTTGATACTGGTAATGGTATCTTGAATACGGATTACGCCGCGGGGAATACAATAATGATCACACAACCATTTGCCAAATAGAACTGATTCGAAATGATATGCTACATCTGTGTCGGGTCTGTAATTATCAAAACCGGTGGGATCATTAGTAAATTTATTATTTTCTATGATTGGCATTGTTGAAAAATACGTTCTGCAATAATCTTCAACTGTAGTTTCAGGATAAAATACCTTTTTAGCTTGCCAATCTTTTACACCGCCTCCTACGTCATCTCCCATAGGAGTACCAAACGGGTAGTGAAATGCGCCTGCATCCTTATTATAAAAATCGGTAAATTTAATACTCATTTTATAAGAAGCGTTAGTATACTTCATAAAATCTTGTTCGTTTATTCCCAAGGCATGCATCCAATGCCTAATACCGCCCAATGTGCTTTCGCCAACACCCACAATCGGAACATCCGGGCTTTCTATTACTGTTATTTTTTTATTTGGAAAAAAGTTAATTAAGGTTGCTGCTGTCATCCAACCTGCGCTGCCGCCTCCGACTACTACGATATTTTCAATTTTTTTAGGCATGTGTATTCCTTTATGCAATTACTTATCACGATATTAACAAGGAGTAAGAATTCTTGATAAGTAACTGCACAGCAAGGTTACGATATTATGAATGGTACTGTACAAGATAGTAATTGGAAATTTTCAGAGTTTAAAAGCAATCCTCCTAAGAGTCCATTTGCTCCAATTTACCATTATGTCTTTGCTGAAAACTTCATTAATGGTATAGATTTTAAAAAAATTGCAACTATAATCTTAGAAAAAGAAAAGACAATTATCAACTCAACTACACCAACAACTGCTGCGTATACTGGATTAGGTAACGATAGTTTAACTTCGAGATGGAAGTCGTTTAACATATTTTCTTGGACAGAACCAGAGATAGAAAAATTAAAAGTTCAAGTACATGAGAAATATTTAGAATTTCTTCAGGCATACAATGTGCCTAGATCAAATGTTATGATACAATGCTGGGCTAATGTGATGCGAGAAAGTGAAGAAATGCATCCGCATATTCACTCAACCAGTGAGTGGTCATATTTAGGTGGCCACGTTACGGTTCAGAGTGAAGATACTAGCACCGTGTATATAAATCCAATAAATCAAATTAACGATCCAGAAACTTATGTTAGTTACAACCAAGTAGGAAAAATTACATTATTTCAACACAACATTCCACATTACACTACTCCGCATTATAGTAAAAATAACTCTGAACGAATTACCATTGCGTTTGACATTTCGCTAACAGACTTTGTTAATTCGTTTGATCATAATAACTACCCTGATTGGAATAACTATGTGGTATTTGATAACCCAGTAAAAGGATAATATGAAAATAGCTGTTATAGGGGTAGGTACTGCGGGCATGACTTCATTATGTCATGCACTTCGCTGGTTAGGTAATGAGAATGATACCGTTACTGCAATATACGATCCCAATGTAAAAATTCTAGCAATAGGAGAATCAATGGATCCAGGATTTCCTACAGTGTTATTCGAAGGCGCCGGGTTTACCTTATTAGAAGATGCAGACGAGCTGGATGCTACGCTAAAATTAGGCGTTACTTGGAAGAATTGGAGAGCAAATGAATTTACTTCATTAATGCATCCGCCAGTATATGCAATGCATTTTAACAACGGTAAATTAAAAGATTTTTGTTTTGGTCGATTTAAAAAAATATGGGGTAATAGATTTAAAATACTTGAAGGATCAGTTACTAATCTTACTAATACTACTGATTTAGCATCAGTCACTGTAGACGATGTTGAGTACCATTTTGATTTTGTAATTGATTGTAGAGGAACCCCAACAAATCTAACTGATTATAATGTTGTTAACGATCCTGTTAATCACTGCTTAGTAAATGTTATAAATGAACCAGGCACGTGGAATACCACAATTCATCAAGCTCACGCTAATGGCTGGATGTTTGGTATTCCGTTGACTACTAGACAAGGCTGGGGTTACTTATACAACGATAAAATCACTTCAAGAGAAGATGCTGTGACGGACATTGAAAAAATCTTTAATACTACAGATTTAGATCTAAGAGAGTTTAAATTTAACAGCTACTATGCAAAAAGTTTCTTTAACGGTCGTATAATTAAAAATGGCAATGCTGCATTATTTTTTGAGCCCATGGAGGCACTGTCTGGTTATTTTTACAGCACAGTTATGCGAAATCTAACTGATTATATTTTTGGTCACTGTTCAGTAGATGATGTTAACTCTAGACTAACCGAAGCTGCTCAAGATATTGAAAATTTTATTAATTTTGCATATCATGGTGGCGCAACTTTTGATAGTGAGTTTTGGAAAACTACAGTTGCTACTACTACTGCTAAACTACAAACTGATCCGCGCTGGGCAGAAACTGTTAAAGATATAAAATCATGTATTTCTAATGAAAAAATTATTCAAGAAAAGTCTATTGCAAGATGGTATATTAGACACTGGCTTAACTGGGATAAAAATTTGGGGTACCACTATTTTACTTAATCATAAAAAACGGACTGTAAAGTCCGTTTTTTTGTCAATAATTATATTGGTGGTACTGGTGGTATTATTAGTGCAACTGGATCCAATCTTGGTAGTGGCGGTGGAGCTGCTCCATACTTGGTATCTTTTGACGGTAATGAAGGCATATCTGGCCAAGGCACATCAATTCTAGATTTTAGGCTATCAATATCAACAGTATCAGTCATGTCTCTGAGCGTTTGACGATAAATTTTCCATTTTTCTTTCATCTCATCGCTAATTGGAGCGTCAGAGATCTGAGTCCAGTCACTTGATATTAAGTAATATTCTCGTGGACCTAAAATCCATCTTCGTATTTTTTCATCTCGTGCAATTTCTGTAACAGTCCACAGTTGCTCAATCTCTCCTTGGGCATTCTTAACAATTTCACCTTTTATAACTTCGGTGTATTCTTCCAATGGTGGCTCTATATGATTTTTAATTGCAGCAAATCCCTGGGCCAGCGCCATTTCATCATCCCATTGGACGCCTACACCGAAGAAATAATTTAAATTTTCTTCAGTTATCGGGAATGATGCAATATCTCCATTCTCATCAATTTTTATATACAACTTCATTATTAATTTCTGCAGTGTCAGATGTGGATGGTGCAGCATCATCACAGATTCGTATAACAACAATTCCAAATTCAAATGATGTAGTACCTGTAAGAAATCAGATACTAGAAATTGATACAATT
>ENA-OSIY01000625-OSIY01000625.1-marine-metagenome-genome-assembly--contig:-NODE-625-length-19796-cov-6.216542_pt1 | contig 19796 bp, 13 predicted proteins | sample MGYA00237884_ERZ534233 | MGnify/ENA primary metagenome ERZ534233 (study PRJEB26412, sample SAMN06343840) | marine metagenome | isolation source: estuarine water | place: USA: Columbia River Estuary... | reverse complement strand
ATACAAATATTTCTTGGCCGTTATATGGGGCTTGGAATATTGATATCATTACTAAATCTTTTGAAACATATATCACCTCAATAAATGATATTAGTGAATCTTTTGATTTATACCGAACAAATTTAGTTTCAAGATTTTTAACTACAGGAGCATTTAAAGAGTTTGATACTCCAGACCAAAAAGTAGAAAAAGTATTACAAATTTACGGTAAAAGTTTTGATGATGTAAAAAAATACATTACCGCCTTATCTTACATGACCTCGGTTAATTATAATGTCGGTAATGATATCCCCTCACAGTTACTTAAAAATCTTGCTCAAACTCTTGGATGGAATATAAACATTTCACCAATATCTGAGACAGAATTATTGACCTCTGTATTTGGAACAACAAATAATAACGCATCGGTTTATCCAGGTATTTCACAACAACAGACTCCTGATGAACTAAATTACCAATACTATAGAAATTTGGTTTTAAATTCCGCGTTTTTATTTAAATCAAAAGGAACAAGAAAATCAATTGAAATTTTAATGAGATTGATTGGAGCTCCCGAGGCGTTAGTTGAGTTTAATGAGTATGTTTACCTTGCTGACCAAAGAATTAATCTATCACAATTTGATACACAATTTTCTCAAATATCTGGAGGTACTTACGTACAACAAATTCCAATTTTAGAGGAGGGAAATATATTCTCAATCTTTGGGAATACTTATACAGGATTTACAACCACTGGCGATATTCAAGACGTTAATATTACCATCGATGAATATCCTATGGATGAGTACGGATATCCAACAACACCAACCAACTCTGAAAGTTATTTCTTTCAAATGGGTAGTGGTTGGTTTGAACAAACGCCTCAACACAGAGCTCCTGAAAATGTTGACCTTACAAATAGTGTCTTTGTTGGGAACAACCCAAACTATCAAACAGTATTGTTACCGTATTCGTATGGTCAAGAATATTTGAATAGATATCGTAAGTTTCCGTTTATGGATTTGGGGTATACATTAAGAGAGACAATTGATAATAATAAAAGTTGGGTTGATAATGAGATTGGTATTAGAACAAATCTTGATGGTAATTTTAATGCAAGATATTATGTGTCGGACGAAAGATTAGTGTTAAACGTTAAAAATGTTGATTTATTCTTAAATCCTGGACAAGGTATTGCTTATGACATATGGTTCATGTCTAGACAATATAATTACCCAATCCCTAATGAAGGGATGAATTACGTAACACCCACACCGTGTGACCCAAAACCATATAGTCCTTATCCAAGTAGGGGTGGAGTAGATTGGACAGAAATCAATCCACAACCTAAAAGAAAAACTTTCTTTGAATTTGCTCAAACATTTTGGTTAAACACAATTAACGTTAGAAATAGACAATTTTCTTCTAACGGTAAAACAGGGGGGTACCCAACTTTAGAATCTATTTTTTGGAGATACCTACAATCAAATGAAACTATAGGAATTCCAAACGACAATTTCTCATATAAAACTATGATGGAATATGTTAATGGATTAGGAGATTATTGGATACGATTAGTTGAACAAATGGTTCCTGCAACAACAATTTGGAATACGGGGGTCAGACTTGAAAACTCAATTTTTCACAGACAAAAATTTGTTTGGAGAAGACAAGAGGGATGCCAACTAATGAAAGTACCTTGTAAACCATGTTCTATCACTTCAAATTTATTTTCACATGATTGTCCGTTAGAAACTGTCGAATGTCCTATTTATCCATGGACTAATCACCCAAGAATAACAACTTTTAACGGAGTGTTAGGACAATTGATGACCAACTATTTGGATGAAAATGGATATATTTTAAATGATTGTGATTTTAACGGAATGAATAGTGAATGGTTTGTTGATTTACAAATCGATGATATAACAGTTGTAAAATACTCATTCTTTAATGGTGTTGGATATAGTAGTCCAATTTATAGTGTGCCAACAGGAACAACGTATAATGATGGTCTTTTAATTGCTTTAGAGAGTTTAAAAGATTACGGTTATGATTATTATTTAACGACTACCGATACCGTAGTATTATCTAATCAAGTGTGTACGGTGTCAGAACAAGGTATCAATTTTAAATTGAATATCGGAATAAACTTTAATATTTTATGTAATTAATGTCGTGTACTATATCATATCCAATAAGCATAACAGGTGACTGTTTAAACGATTCATCGGGGGCTTTTAGTCTTGATATTTTAGGGAGTGCCCCTGATTATACAATACAATGGATTAGCCCTATTACAGGGTCTATACCGTTAGGGTCAGGAATTACTAATTTTTCCGCAACAGGACTATCAGGAGGGACATGGTCATTTAATATTATAGATAGTTGTTTCCCAACAAATAATATAGTACCTGTTAATGTTTATATTTCAACGGGAACATGCGTTAGTATCACAAGTCAAACAAATACTTTATGTGGTTTAGACAATGGTTCTGTTACCGCAACAACAACTAATCTATATGATACAGGTAGTTTTTATTTATATGAAATGTCGTCAGGGTATATTACGTCAGGTATAAGTTTAAGTTCTTCATATAGTTTTGGAAGTTTATCGGCAGGAACTTATTATGTGGTTGCTAATGACGGAGGAGGGTGTACAGGTAAATCTGAGACATGTATAATCAAAGATTCACTTCCACTTGAAATTGGTTTATACACCGTAAATGATGCGGGTTGTGCCGTTAATTCAGGGTCAATACATATAACAGGATTAACAGGAACACCTCCTTACACTTATTTATGGTCACCAGGTGGTCAAACAACTCAATCAATAACAGGGTTAACTGCGGGACCATATACTATTACCGTAACTGATAGTTCAGGTTGTGTACAAAGTAGTGGAGTAACTGTATCAACAGTGCCTCATGTTGGATTAGGAGCTTTCACGGTTGAAAGTCCATCTTGTTTTTCTGCCGATGGTGAAGTGACAATAACAATAACAGGTGGAACCGCACCATATTATTATTCAGGTTCTAATGGAACGGTTGCGGTTAGTTTCGCAACAACATATACTTTTACGGCATTATCTTCAGGAGTGTTTACAGTACAAGTTACGGATGCGGGATTATGTAACTTTGTTGCGTCAACATCACTTTTAACCCCTGGAGGACTTTCGGTAACATCGGTTAATATAACTAATTCAGTATGTAATAATACTTCAGGTAAAATACAGGTAACCATTTTTGGCGGTTCTGCACCATATACGTATACTTTAACAGATTCGTTAGGAAATTCAACAGTAATAACGGGTAGTTTTACCACATGGACATTTAATGGATTATCTTCGGGTAATTATACTCTAACAATATCTGATATGGGACCATGCGTGTTTACACATGCCTATACCATTAATAATGTTGAGTTGTTTAATTTATCAATTGAGACTACAGGTACTACTTGTAATTTAGTTGATGGTGCGGTTACATTGAATATTACGTCAGGAGGAACCGCCCCATATCATTATGAAATTGATGGTGGTACAGTGTTTAGTAGTGATTTATCTTACACATTTACAGATTTACCTTCAGGTAATTATACTGCAACGGTGACCGATAATGGAGGGTGTGCCCAAATAGTACCATTCACCATCAATAATTCAAGTACGGTTGATTTTGTTTTAGTTGGAGTCGACTCAACGAACGGAACCAATGGGACAATAAGTACATTTATTACAAGTGGAGAGCCCCCTTTTATTTTAAATTGGAGTTCAAATGTTAATGGACAAACGGGGTTAACAATTAATACTTTGTCAGCAGGAACGTACACACTTACAGTAATCGATGATAATGGATGCGTTCAAACAAGAGACATAATAATTAATGGGTTCAATGTACTATCTTCTTATCAAATATTTAATATTTGTGATGATGATTTTATGAATACAGGGCAAACCGTTAGAAAAGGTCCACAACAAATGTTAACCGAAGGATTTTACGATTTAACTAGCGGTGATACCAATTGTCTATTACACCAAACAATATTTTATGCCGAAGTGACGGTTAGTGGAGATACTCAAAACTATCCTTTCTATACGGGGACAACATTAAATGACTATCCTTTAGATAGTTTGTTTTACGATGTGGTAAAAGAAATCTTATTATCCTATGAAGGTGTTGGGGAAGTTATTTTAGATTATTTAAACAACATAATAACTATCGACACTAACTGTAAATCAAGTATATCATTAATTGATGTGGATGTTAAAATTGTTTTAAAAATATCTTACGATATTGATTGTCAAAGTTGTGGTTCACCAACACCTTGTGTGTATAGTGAATGGGAAATAGATTTAGCAAGCTCATGTACTTTTAATTTATTTGATTGTAATAATAATGTTTATGATACCGTAACTTTTAGTGGGGGAGGACTATATAACGTATGTTCAGTTTACCAACCCCAAAATGTGAACAGTTGTGCAATAGATACAATAACAGTTGTTGGTCCTTGTACACCAACCCCATTTATTTCAACATGGGATACATCACTTGGTGATGGTCAACCAACAGTAAAACTACCAATATATAATGGTGGAACTTATGACTTCACAGTTAATTGGGGGGATGGAAATGTTGAACCCATAACATCTTACACACAAGGGCTTCACACATATTCTTCAGGTGGAACATACACTATAACCATAACAGGAACAATGGAAGGATTTAACTTTGGTCAAGTTGTTGATGATAAAGACAAAATCACATCTGTCATTCAATGGGGGGGCAAACCTATTCTTGGCAACCTTACGAATTATTTCAAATCATGTAATAACTTAACATTAGACTCTGTGTCAGATGTGTTAAACTTAACAGGTCCTGATAATTTAAGTGGTATGTTTTATGGTTGTATTTCATTAACTACAATCAATAGAGTTAATGAATGGGATGTTTATGGTTTAACTGATATGAGTAGTATGTTCGAACTTGCAACATCATTCAACCAATCATTAAATTTATGGGATGTTTCTAATGTGATTTATATGAATAGTATGTTCGCAGGAATTAAAACCAGCCTCATGATATTCAATGGGAACATCAGTTCGTGGAATGTTTCTGGAGTAACCGATATGAATCTTATGTTTTCAAATACGGTATCATTCAATCAAAACATCGGTTCGTGGAATGTTTCTGGGGTAACCGATATGAATAGTATGTTCGCAGTTGCCACATCATTCAATCAAGACATTAGTTCATGGAATGTTTCTAATGTAACTAATATGTACTTTATGTTTAAAGGTGCAACATTGTTCAACCAACCATTAAATTTATGGAATGTTTCTAGTGTAACTGATATGAGTGCTATGTTCGCAGTTGCCACATCATTCAACCAACCATTAAATTCATGGAATGTTTCTAATGTAACTAATATGAATAATATGTTCCAAACTGCTATATCATTCAATCAAGACATCAGTTCATGGAATGTTTCTAATGTAACTAATATGTTTAATTTCATGAACGGTAAATCTATTTCAGATTATTCAACAACAAATCTTGACGCAATTTACAACACATGGTCAACAATACCAATACAACCAAATTTAAATATTAGTTTTGGAACGATTAAATATACTTTAGGTGGTTCTGCTGGTAAATTAATATTAGAAAACGCACCAAACAATTGGATTATAACAGATGGTGGTATTTAATCTAAGATATTCAAAGGTAAACAATTGAGACAACTCAATAGTAACTTTGTTAATAGGTTGTTGTGATTAATTGGTGGGATTACTCTTTCCGATGTTACCATAAAGTTTCATTAGTTTAAGAGATTCTTTGTAATTTTTTTCTAATCTATCTAATTCCTTTTCGCTAACCCCTTTTTCCGCGGCTTCGTCAAAAGCTCTTTGAGATTCCACAACTAATTTAGAAATTGTTTTAAGTAGTTTCATATTCAATAAATATACTCCAACTCACCATTTATTAAGATTAAATGTTTAATATATTTAAAAGAAACACTATTATGAATCGTGATTTAGTATTTGTAACTGCACAACCTGACGTACCATATTTTCATTGGCAAGTTAAAGTGTACTCTTATAATTTTATTGAAATGGGTATTGACCCTAATCAAATCCATGTGATTTTTGCCATGGTTAATGGTAATACAGAACCAACAAAAGAATCTTTAGAACTTAAATCTATGGGAATTAATGTTCATCATTATTTAGATAATAGACATCAAAAACATTATATCCCGAACATTAAACCATTTTTAATTTATAAATGGTTAGAACAATTTCCCGAATTTGGAAAATGTTTTTTCTTACATGATGCAGATATTATTTTTAGGGAACTACCTGACTTTGAAAGTTTGTTATCTGACGATGTAACCTATTTATCCGACACTGTTGGATACATTGGGTACAACTACAACAATGACTGTTGTAATCGATACGAGAAACATCACCCAACGTCTGATAAAGGACAGTTGATTCAAGAGATGGTAGATGTTGTCGGAGTATCGGTTGATTGTGTTAAATGTAACCAAGAAAACTCAGGTGGAGGTCAATATATTATAAAAAATACGGATTCATTTATATGGAATAAAATTTATGAAGATTGTACACCATTGTATGACCAAATGATGAGTTATCAAAAAAGATTTCCAATAAATCCAGGTGAGATTCAGTTTTGGACTGCTGAGATGTGGTCTTTATTATGGAATCTTTGGTACTTTGGAATTGAAACAAAAATAACAAATGAGTTAGGATTTTCTTGGGCGACAGATAATGTAACTATTTATGAGAAACAACCCATCTTACATATGGCGGGGGTAACCCATGATTTAAAAGATACCAAATTTTATAAAGGGGAATTCATCAACGTCAATCCTTTAAGTAAATTAAAAGAAAATATTTATATTAAAAATAATTTAACTATAAACAAAGTAGTATTTTATATCAAATACACAAATGGTAATATTGATATATTATCAAGAAATATTGATGAAGATAATCAATATAAACCTTTTGATTTTATAGCATCAACAAAACCATTAGAAATAAACGATATAGTATCAATCTCATATAATACTGACAATTTAAAATTGGTAAATGGGGAAATATACTTCAATAACAATATAGTTGATATTAATAACAAATATTGGAATTTTAACAAAAAATCTATATCATCTTTAATAAAAAAAGATGATGAAAATGCTTTTGTTATATCTACTACAATTTTAAACGAAGTTAAATTATTCATTCTTAATATAAAAACTTTATCAATTACAAAAGTTTCAAATTATTTAAATGAAACAACACTATTCACATCTTCTAATAAAATAATTAATGGTTTTATCAAAGTAGCAAAAACTACATATTATGATGAATATTTAACTATATTCGAAGGTAATAATATACGCCTATATCGTTTAGAAAAAATGAACAAAGTAGATTATAAATACTGTGTTCAAATATTACATCTTGATAATGACACAACTATCAATAATATTTATGTAAATAGTGATAAAAATATTTGGCTATCTTTAACAAAAAACAATAAAAATTATATTTCAACATTTACGAACATATCAAATTTATACAATCTTTGGAATGATATTACAAATTATACAAATACTACAATTGGTTGGTTAATAGGAGAAAGTGGTTTATTATTTAAAGACACAACAGTCCAAGGAGGAGAATTTAATATAGAATGGGACAATATTATATATAAAGATGATTTATATGCTATTGATGCTATAAAATCTAAAATATTAAGACCACTAGGATATTCTGTAAAAGAATGGAGCGGTATTGTTTATATGGTAGGTAGTCTTGGTAGAATTATCAATACAAATGATAATGGCACAACATGGAATATTTTAGATAGTAAATCATATAATGATTTAAGAGGTGTATCTTTTTATGATAAAGATAATGGATTAGTTGTTGGGGATAATAATACAATATTAGCAACATTTTCAGGAGGTTCTAGTTTTATCAATGTTAATATACCATCAAGTATCAATTTTTGCGATTGGTTAGATGTATCCTTTTACAAAAGCGACAAAGCTATTGTTATAGGTAGTTTGGGAACTATTCTACATCTTAAAAAAGTTGGAAATGAATGGATAACAGATAAAATTTTAAACAATTTACCATTATCAACTTTACAAGTTTCTATTAATGATAGTGATTTAGATGATAAAATAATCTTAAATATATACAAAACAACAGAAAAAGATGTTTATAGACAAACATTGAGAAAAATTGAATATATATCTAAAAATGATTTTTTAATTGTTGGAGATAATAACATGTTAGCACATTTAAGTCTAAACATACAACCAAAATATACAATACCTACTATAAATGTTTTAAATAGTGATATAAATTCTGATTGGTTAGATGTTCAAATATATGATGATTTAGTATTAAATGAAAAAAGAGCATTTGTTGTAAATAATAGTAAAATATACAGCTTTGAATATAATAGATTTAATCAATTAAATGATATTAATATTGAAAATATTAATGTTGATTTATATACAGAAAATATTAACAACAAACCTGTTTATACTATATCATTAGGCGATAATAGTTTAATATCAGCGGGTATTTCAGCAACAAATAACAAAAACGAAATATTTAAAATAAATGATGATGTTTTTAGTAAAACCGAACATGTTTTAAATACTAATTTTAGTAACAATGGAACTAATTGGAGTCAAATATCATATGTAACAAAAGAAATTTGGACATTTGGAAGTAATGGTGCTTATACTACTATTAATAACAACGAATCACAGACATTATATACACTAATAAATATTAAAAAAGATGTATCATATGATTTAAATATTGATTGTATTTTACCACCAAATGTAAATTTAACAATTATATATTATACAGAAAGTGGTTTTCATACTTCTATAACACAACCAATTAATTTCAATACTATACCTATAAATGAGCCTGTTGATATAAAATACATTGGTTTGTATGCACAAAACACAAGTATTGATAACATTACATTCAATATATCAAATGTTAGCATATCAGATACTTTACAGAATCATAATGATGCTTATAGTTATAGTAATTATAAAGAAACTAAAGATTTGAAAAATATTTTCAAACCTAAAATGCTATTCATGGATTATTATATGGGTAGAAAAATAAATATTCACAGAGAAGATGGTGATTATGTTTATCCAAGTGGCAAAATAGATAAAAACAAATTAAAATGTTTTTATTTTCAGGAAAATGAATATATTGAATTTAGTGATTATGGAACAATTGATAACCAAAATAACTTTTTGGCATATCAAGACCATTTTATGTTAAATAGAAGAATATTAGACCAACCAAATTCTTGGGGTAAAACACAAACACCTTATAATAAATACAATAAAAGAATTACTTCTATTAGTGATTATAATAAAAATGGAATGTGGAAAGGTGTTTCTAATATATTAGGTAATAACCCCGATGGTAATGGATTTGAGTTTATGAATGAACAAGTAACAGACTTGACAACATTTAGTGGAAATGATTTAAGAGAGGATAGTATGATTTCAAAATTAAGATTATCATGGGATAATACTAATAATACATACACATTAACAAATAAAATAACTACTGCTATAATAGTATTCTCTGAAGAATTTGTAGATTATAACACACGTAATTATACTATACAAACAACTAATTTATTAGATTTGAAAATTGGAGATTTAGTCAAATTAGATAATTATGATAAATTATACTATGTTAAAAAAGAATACACATCTTCAAATAAAAATTATTTAGAAGTTGAAGGAGCACCGTTTTCATTACCAAATTACACAGGTAATATTACATTAGTATCTATTAATATAATAGAAAATAGTAATATCGGTGATGTTATAAATATCATATCTTTAATCAAAGATGAAAATATACCATTGAAATTAAATGATAAATTATATTTAGAAATTAATGCAGGTGATTTAAATATCGGAAGTAGTTCTATTATTAAACAATTGAATGATATTTATTATTATATAGAATTTAATATTTTTAATACCACACTTAAAACTAAATTTCATATAGGCTCTACAATAAATGATTTATTATTGACATTAAGAATAAATAATCCATTGGATAATAAACCATCAGAACTTGTTCAAATCGCAAAACAGATACTTGAAAAAAGATGTATTCCTTCGGGCGAATCTTCTACAAAAATTGTAGAAAATAGCACTTATAATTTTATTACAAGTGAAAATATTGTTGATATGATACAAGTAGAAAACTTGTTATATATCGTATCAGAAGATAAATATTTATTCGTTGTTGATAGTAACACAAACATGGTATTAAATACTATACAATTAAATACAACACCAAAATATATTACACATGATAACAACTCAAAATTATTATATATTAGTGGTGGAGATATAACCAATAAAACAATTGATATAATTGACACATCTATTAATATAACAGATATAACAACAGTTGATGTAGGATATTCAACAGGAAAGATAGTTTGTAACCCAATAAACAATCTTGTTTATATTGCAACGAATGAATCAAACAAAATATTAATTTTTATCGGAAATACACAATATTCAGAAATTAATATTAGCAATGGTAATGTAAAAGATATTGCTTTGGTAATGGATAATTTATTACTTAGTGTTATAAGTGATAGCGGTCATCTTTATTTATATAACACATCTAATAATCAATTAAATGACATCAATTTATCTGATACATCTTTAATAAAAATTGTATATGATAATATATTAGATAAAGATAAAATCTATATAACAGCATCACAAAATGTACATACGATAAAAATATTAAATTCAGATACCGTAAATTATCCACCATTAATAGATAATATTAGTATCCCACAAGGAATAGTTTATGACAGCGGTTGTGAAATAATTGATATTGAAGGAGATAATATAAAAAAGTTATTATTTATCACTAATGGTAATGATACAAATAATACAAATATTACTATAATTGATAGGGTTAGCAATAGTGTAATAAATACATTAGATTGTGGAATAAACATAAAAGATATTAAATATAATAATTCTGAAAAATTGATTTATTTAGCAAGTATTGACAGTATTATCAAAACTATCAAACCTATATATGATGCTGAAAATATGGTTATTAATAATGACATTGAAGAATATCAGACAGAAAGTGGTTTAATTAATAAAATGTATTATACAAAAAATACTGTTAATAATAATGGTATTATTTATTTATTGAAAAATAATACATCTGAAATATCTTATATATTTTCTGAAAAATTAGAACCAAGTAATATTAAAATAAATCTTAATATACTTTCTACTGATTTCACATCAGTGATAAGAGATAAAAAAAGAAATAAAATCACATTTTGGGATTTATTATCAGATGAAATGGTTTATGAATTAAACAGTCCTAATAATATATTATTGGTAAGAAATCTTAATTATTTTGATGGCGATTTATTAACACTTAAATATAATTTTGATAAACATTTATTAGGACAATCATATAATATGACAATAAACAAAGATGATTATATTTATATAGATGGTTCAGTAAATAATACAACAAAATATTACAATCTTGAATCTAATATTAAGTATGCTACATATGGAACTAATTCTACATTATCTATTGATAATATAGAGGTTAAATATGACGAGAATATTATTTATGGTGCAAATTATTCAATTTTAAATTTCTTAAAAAATTTAAATCCTATATTTACTAATAATTATACATTTGATTTACCAAATCATACATATACTTTCCAACCTTTATTTAGAACAGCAAATGAAGAATTTAAAGAATTTAGTATTAACAAAAATATTATTTATGTTGGTAATGATATAACAAACATCACTGATTTTATTGAGGGAACATTCATTGATATTACAAATAATTACAAAACTGTAAATAGAGTTTATATAAAAAGCATAGAAAAAACATATTATGAAGCATATCCAACAAAAATAAGATGGGTAATAAAAACTGACAAATCATTAGATACAAATTTAGATTTAGTAGGTAATATATCATTAAGAAGTAGAAATAAATTAGAAGAAATATCCATGGATTTGGAATTTACTGATGATTTGATGTTCCCAATAACAAATGGTAGCAATGGTGTCACATTAACAAATAATACATATTATAGAAATCAAGTGACTTCAAAAGCATATTCTAATTTATTATTAAATGATGATAACATCAGAAAGAATGTATCAAGCGTAGTTCATTTAGATGAAGATAATGATTGGATTATTTCTGTTATAAATTGGAAAGATGACCCAAATTTCTTTTATAGACCATTAGAATTATTTGAGGTTGGTGTAGATTACGTATTAAAAAAATCAATAACTATTGATAGTAGCAACTATTTAGTTAAAGGTAATACATTAGAATTAAAAAATGTAGATTTCAATAAATTTAATTATCAAATCGTAGATGGTTTAACAGTCAAAGATTTCGAAAACAAATTCTATTGGGTGTTGAATGCTGATATAAGAAATGCTACTGTTGGACAAGATGCAAATGGTAATTTTGTGTGGTATAGCGGTGATTGGATAGCAGGAACTTTTGAATCGGGAATTTGGTATAGTGGTGTTGCATATAACATGGAATGGATAAATGGTGATGTATATTCTAATATCATTAATAATTCATATAATATATTAACACCAATTGATAATAACGATGCTACTAATACTATATGGTATAAATCTACTTGGTATAATGGTGTTTGGCACAATGGTACTACCAATGAATGTACTTGGGAAGATGGGAAATTCTTAAATGGTGTTTGGAATAACGGAACATTCAAAAACGGAACATTCTTTGGTTCATGGAATGGTGGTATTTGGGTTAATGGTACATTCTTAGGTGGAGAATTTTCACAAAATAATACTTTCTCTATTTGGAATAATGGAACATGGTTAGGTGGTGATTTTGCAAATGGTACTTGGAAAAATGGTATATTTGACCAAACATCAACATCATTATCAAGATTTGGAACAAAGGCTACATTATTAAATAATGCAATTTGGGAATATGGTTGGTGGAAAAATGGTGAATTTCATTCATATCTAAATATAGATGATTATAATATTACACAACCATCAACAAATTATAAATATTCTACATGGCATAATGGAACTTGGGAAAATGGAGTATTTTTCGGAGGTATTTGGAAAATGGGTATTTGGAAAAATGGAGTATTCGAAAATGGATATTTACAATCAGATTTGAACATCAATGAATATAAAATCAGAAATTATTCTACACTAACAAAAATTAAAGAAATAGAAATAGTATTTGATAAACCACACTATTATAAAAATTTAACGGTTTCTAATAATATACTTTTAGAAAATCATTTTATTATATTAGGAGAACCAACAATATTAAATGGTAATATTCACCCAAATACAGAGCTATTAGGATATAATACAAGTGCAGGAAATCATAAAATAATTGAAATTGTAGATGATTATACAGTTTTAATTAATATCAACGATGAAAATTATCCTTATGATATTACACAAGGAACAAGTGGCTATATAGAGAATATACCAATTATAATCAATTCTACTAGTGGAAATTGTTGTAATGATTATTCTGTATTTAAACCAACTACTATTAATTCTTATAACTATGACATTGATACTTTCCAATATATAGGAGAACCAAGAATAGCAACACATTGGAAATCAGGAACGTTTAAAATGGGTATTTGGGATTATGGATATTGGAATAGTGGTTTATGGCAAGGTGGAATTTGGATTGATGGAGTATTTGAAAATGGTATATATGGAACTACTTAATAATACCATATTTAACTCTTTTTCTCCAAGCAAAATAGTTTAATAATTTAAAAAATCTTTTAGATAAATATTCAAAAAGATAATATAACTCAACATCGGAATTTATTTCATTAATATCAATATTAATAAATTCTGATGTTGAATTTTTTATATCAGATATTTTAGGGGATATATTACTTATTTTAAATATAGAAATTTGGTTTCTATAAAAAACTTTATCACTATATGACACATTAGCATCATTCTCAATTATTTTATCAACATATTCAAAATACGTATTTATATCAACATTTACATCATCAAACATTATCAACAATTTTTAAACTTGTTCACAAATCTACATATAATAATTAAAATAAACAAGTTATATGATAGATAAATTTGACGATAAATATTATTTAGATTTAATATTAAAAATAAAAAGAAAACGAGAAGAAACAGTAAGAAATAGAAATAAATCATATGGTTTTGACTTAGAAGAACAATTAACAAATATTTTAACTCAACAATTATCAAAATCAATAAATGAAGAAATTGTTAAAAATATACTAAAAGAATACTATTTGATAAATAGTGGTATTTATATCAAAAATATTATTTAATAATAAAACGACCTTATATTATATGTTTTTTCTACATTTATTTTGTAATTCTTACATATTATATCATGTAGAATATCTTGAATATTATATGCATTAAGTGAATATTTTTTTACTAAAACTGACCAAAAACCTTCATTTTTAACATATATTCTATAATTTTTTTCATCATATTCAAATACTAATTCCCCTTTACTATTCATATAATTATCACGATTACTACCATCTATAAAAATTGTTAAATCTTTTATTTTATCTAAAACAAATTCAACAATTTCTTTTTCATTATCTAATAAAGGTTCATCTAACAATTGACTTATTTTATATCTTCTGTATAAATTTTTCATAAATTATATTTTATTAAACAATTGTACCTACCCTCATTTTGTAGGCAGTTTCCACCAAGGTAACGGGTGTACGATTCTGGTATCTCGGTGTTCCTACACTCATTTTGTAGGCAGTTTCCACCATACCCTTTATAATAACCTGAATATCATCTCTATTAAGTGAATAATTAGTTGATAAAACTGACCAAAAGTCTTTGAACCGAACCCATAATCTATCATTTTTTTCATCCTGTTCAAATATCCATTCACCTTTACTATTCATATAATTATGACAACCATCTTCGTCTATAAAAAGAGTTAAATCTTTTATTTTATCTAAAATAAAATCAATAATTTCTTTATCCTTATCTAATAAGGGCTCATCTAATAACTGACTTATTTTATATCTTCTGTGTAAATTTTTCATAATACAAATATAAAAAATATAAAAGAAGAAACATAATTTTAAATATATAAAATCATGAAAGTTTTTAAATTAAATACGAATGTCAATATAGGAGAAAATATAATACATGTTTCTAAAACATACGATTTTATAAATCCTTCTTTTTATATTTCTATAAATAACAAAAAAGCAAAAATTGAAAGTATAAAAAATTTAGATAATGAATATAAAATAATATTAAATATTAAATTTAATACAGATAATTTATTCATAATAATTAAAGATGGACTTATAGAAGAATATCATCAATTATTATTATCTAATAATAAAAACACCAATATTGAAAAGTTAAATTTAGATATTACTACTATTTATAACAAAGATAAAATAACATTAACAATTTATAGTGAAAAATTTATAAAAAATACAATATTGAACATTGAAGGAGATTTAAACAAATCAATTATATGGAAAAATTCAAAACAGATTGAAACAACATTCCCATTTACTATAAAAGGTTTTACAAATTTAACATTTAAAATAAATGGAGAATTATACAAACAAAAAATATATAATAGAGAGGATTTTCCAACAAATCTAATAAAAATAAAAGATGGTTTTAAATTAAATAAACCATGTCAATGGGATTTAACAGTAAAAAATATGAATAATATTTACACAATCAATAAAGGAGATTTCTATTTAAATAATACACAATTATTAGACAAATGCTATGTATATATAGAAGATTATTTATTATTTGAACAAGATTTGAATTTTATCAATTATATACCACATATAAGTATTTTAGAAAATCCATTAAGAGCTAAATTATCACAACCATTGCAGATAGAAGTTAGTTTTAAAATAAAAGATAAATGGTATATAATAAAACAAAATGAAACAGAAATATTATTAAATATTGGAGTTGGTTTATTAAATTTTAAAATATTAGAAGCTAAAAATGCAACATTTGATGATAAAAATTACATAAGATACTTAAAATAAGAGGGAATGTAGCTCTTTTAATATATATAATACAAATCAAGAACAAATAATGATATCAAAGAATACATCTTTTTTCATAGTAATGGTAAAAACAAGAAAAAAACTTGAAAAATATTTTAAAATCAATAGAATTAGAAATAAACAAATAATTGATATTAAAAAAATTATGGAAGAAGAAAAAATAAAATTAAATGATAAAGAATCAATTTCTTTCTTTAAAGTTCTTGTTTGGAATAAAATTAAAATGGCAAAAGATAAAGGAAAAGATATATATTATATCCCAAATTATTCTAATAACGATTTAAATATGAATAAACTTTTTAAATTAAAAGAATCAATATTAGAAATAAATGATTCTTTTAATTTGTTATGTTTTCATGAAGAGTTCTTAGGAACTATTTGGCTTTCAGAAACTCTTGACAATATTGAAAAATTTGACAATACTCAAATTTTAAAAGATTATTAAATTAATAACATTTTCTCAAAAGAGATTTAATATCATCATTATCAAAAAATGATTTATAATTACCACTTACCAATTCAGTTTCATCAATACACTCAACAATTTTAATCAAATTTTCAATTTTATCAGCTTCAACCAAAGCATCAAAATTTGTTTTAAATTCTTCAAATACATCCAATGTTTGCTCATTAAATGAAATCCTTTCTTCTATTTTATCGTTTGTCAATTGACCAACAAAATCATTAATTTTCATACTATTTATTATTTATGTTTATATGTCTTATACATAGAAACAATAACAAAGTTTAATATATAGATAAAATATTTATAAATATTTATGACTAAAAATACAAACAATAGTTTATCAGATATAAATAACGAAGGAGGTTTAGGGTTTAATAGATTGTTATCAGATAATGAAATAACAAATGCTAACGAGTTGAATAATTTAAAATCAGAAAAAAAACTTTTAGAAAAAGAACAAACACAAGCACAAACAAAATCTGATAATTATGATGAATACTTTACTTTAGAAAATAGAATACAAGAACTTGATAAAAAAATAAAAGATTTTGGAAATATCAATACCAACACTAACAATTTTAAAAAAGATGGATACCCAACATCATTATTTGATAGAAATGCTTATATTGATTATGGAAGAGGCATAACAAATACAAAATGGGAAGAATATAAAAAAGATAAAAAAGATGATAAAAATAGTAGCTTTATCACAAATAATACAAAATCTATAAATGAACCTGTTGAATATAACGACAAATCAATATCAACAGACGAAGGATTATCTCTACAAAATCTTATAAAATGGTCAGAAAAATACCCTGCTCTACAATTAAGAGGTCAAGATTTTAGTTATTGTAAATTATTAGGTTATTATCCAAATAATAGATTAATAATTTTAAGAAGATTTCACGGAGGTGTTCCCGATAATTTATTTGATTATTTTACCACAGGTAGTAAAATAGAATTTACACAACCATTAGCTACTATGGTAACTTGGTTAAAACCAGATGACGATATAATAACTATGAATTTTAATGAAGTATGGGAAAACGGTGATGGGAAAGGTATATTAGAAACTATAAAATCTAAGTATTCAAGTATAACAGGTACAACAGAAGAAATACAAAAACCAAAACAAGAAGTATTTAGTGATATATTAACTGCGTTTGCTTTGAATGAAATAGTAGACAAAAAAGAAGACGGCACAGATTTTAAAAATTCTGCGTTCGGTAATCCAAATCTTATAAAAGATGCTAAAACAAGAACAACAGGCGGAGGTGGTCTTTCATCAACAATAGCATTTACTTTAACATTTGAATATGAATTAAGATATATACAAAATATAGACCCAAGTATAGCAATGATGGATTTAATATCAAATGCTATGCGAATGGGCACATCAGAAAGCCAATTTATGTATAACATACCTGCATTTACAGGAAATGATTATGTACAAAGTTTTATGCAAGGAGATATAAGCAAAGCAACAGATATGTTCATAAAAGGTATAACAGAATTCACAAAAAGTTTAAGTGTAGTAGTTAAAAAAGTAGTGGAAAAAGGTAAAAAAGTAGCAAAAGAAGTAGCAAAAGAAGTAAAAGAAAAAGGCGTGGTTGGAGCAGTGACAGGAGCGTTGGGTGATGCAACGATAGATAGTGCAAAATTCATATTATCTCGTTATAGAGAAGACTTAAAAGCCGCTATATCACGAGACACAGGAATGCCTAATGGTACATGGCATGTAACAATAGGAAACCCAAAAGCACCTATTGTGAGTTGTGGAGATTTAATTATAAGTAAATCAGAATTAATATTAGGAAAAGAATTAGGATATAATGATTTTCCTAATAGCTTTACCGTACAATACACATTAGGTTTATCAAGAAGTCGTGGTAGACAAGAATTAGCAAAAATATTAAATGGCGGAAGAGGTAGATTATATGTTTATCCAAAAGCAAAAGACAATCCTGATTTTAATATCTACTAATACCAAAAAATAATATATACTAAATGATAACAAGTGAATATGATTATATAACAGAATTAACATACGATACCTCATCGGGTCTATATGATTTATTTTTAACAACATTCAATGGTAATATTAATGTTACCAACCTTAAAGTATTTTTCTGCGAAAAAAGACATGAATGTCGTTTAGATTTAGTAAGTGCTGACATATACAATGATACAAAATGGGTAGGTAGTATATGTAAAATTAATAATATTCTAAATGAATTTTCTATAAGAAGTGGTGATGTATTATTTTATTTACCATCATCAGACTTAGATTCATTATTAAAAATGCCTATTAATCTAAATCAAGCAATAGGTAGTGTTAAAAATGATTTAATAAAAGCATTAAAGAAAAAGAAACCTGATGGATTAAGAGGAAATTATATTAATAATAGAGGAAATGATTCTCTACCACCTACTATATTACCTGATAATGCTCCACAAATTGTTATTAAAAACAATTCAATAAAAATAGCACCAAATCTATTTCAAAGCCCCAACACACAACAAATAGCAGAACCGACTACTAATGGTACGGGTACGACTACAACCACACCATTAAGTAGCGTATTACCAACATCTACTGATAACGAAATAACAAAGGTTTTAATTAAACGGTATGTAAAATTATCAAATGGTTAAAAATTAATATATACTAAATGATTTCTAATATATTAAAACCAACTATTGAAACTGTTAATATTGAATTAACACCATATAGAAAAGATTTAAGCAGTGAACAAAATGCTCTATGGATGCAGAAAAATGCTTCTAAAATGAAAGAATTGGGCAAAGACCCACTTGTTTGGTATAATGGTATATACATACCACCATATCTTATAGATAGTTTCATGTTATCTACTAATGAATTTTGTCCTAGTCTTCATATAGTTTTTAGAGATGAAACAAGACAAATGGTTAATATTGGATTTGCTTTAGATAATACTATCATATCAATATATATTGATTCAAGAACCAAAGATGCAAGCGGGTCTTCTATTTTAAGACCAATAAGAATGGATTTTAAAATAATTGCTGTCTCTTATACACATCTGACGCTGCCGACGAATAGAGAGGTGTAGATCTCGGTGGTCGCCGTATCA
>ENA-OSIY01000624-OSIY01000624.1-marine-metagenome-genome-assembly--contig:-NODE-624-length-19799-cov-12.108052_pt1 | contig 19799 bp, 30 predicted proteins | sample MGYA00237884_ERZ534233 | MGnify/ENA primary metagenome ERZ534233 (study PRJEB26412, sample SAMN06343840) | marine metagenome | isolation source: estuarine water | place: USA: Columbia River Estuary... | reverse complement strand
CTAAATAATCTCTTAGTCTGCTTCATAATGTCAAACGATTTAACAAACGTATTGAAATGTACACCAAACTTCATAGCCCTAGCATTGATCCATCTGTTATCGAATCTATCGTTGTTTTGACCTACTACCATATCAGCACTGTTATACACTTCCATGAACTCAGTGATTAACTTCTCGTCACTATGGTTTTTATCCCAAGTCAAAGCATGAATCTTAGACTCCCCTAACCACTTATAAGATATAGATATAATCTTTGGCTCTTCTAGTAATTGCTTATGACCTACATATTGTTTACCAGTCCACCAGACCTTTGCTGTTACTCTAGATGTTTCAATATCATATACTAATACTCTAAAGTCTTTAGATAGCTCTGCACCTGTTAAACCCAGCTTCTTTGCCCAGTTTCTGATAGTTCTGGTCTTTACACCAAATGTAGATGCTAAACTCTCTTGAGTACTTTGTTTTGACGATTCCCTAGAGTATGCACTCTTAATAAGGTTCTTGTCATCTTGTGTTAATTGTTTAAACTTCATAATTGTTATTGTTTTAATTGTTAATAATTGAGCAGTCTCTTAAAGACTCTATTTTTTCTATAACTTGCTCTAATGGGAACGAAGTGTATAGAGGGTTTCTGTCTCTTTCTATTAAGTTGTCTATTATGTCCTGACTTAAATGCATGTTTAACTGAGCCTCGGGAGTTAAGTAGTCAGGGTTGATAATTAAAGGTTTAGAACACCCTGAGTCGTTGTATTTTAAAAATACATGAGTACCAGTAACCCCCATTTTACGTGAATAGTAAAAAGCCTCTGACTTTAATTGATCCCAGTCTCTATATACAAACCTGACCCCTATAAAGTCATCTGTTTCAGCGTTAAATTCTGCATACACTAAATTGTATTCGGGATCAACAACTCCACTATAATTGTTTTGACCTACTATCATAAATACGTACCTACTGTAAACCTCATCTACATTACCCACCTCTTCAGTTGTTAATTCATCGTCTGGACTGCATGACATAGTTGTAAATCCTAGAGACAGCATAGCTACTAATAGTGATAATCTCATTGCTTTAATAAATTTAATGTTTTTCATAATTGTTATTGTTTTTGTTATTAATGATGCAAACATACGAAATATAAACGACGTGTGCAAGTTTTATTTGATTTATTTTCTAATAACACTGTACTACTTCGTACCATAGGTTACCACTTCTGAATATATCCCCTATAACTGTCTCTCCGCAACCAACTTCGATTTGACCTTCATAAGCTGAGGTAGATCCACCGCCACTTAATGATTCACAATAGAAGTCGTTATCGTTATAGTAAGGGTTGTTTTGTATGTTACCTTGAACACATACTACTGAGTTTCCAAGTGTAGATACCTGAGACCCTCCTCCTGTACCGTTTCCGTTCATATTGCCTACTACTGTCAATTTAATGTTTACTAGCCTTAAAGTATATCCATTTAAGTTTAGATCACCTGTAGTCTGATACTCTTCTAGGTTGCCCTGAGCATTTATAGACACATCACTATTCATTCCTGACAAATCTATAGTTGTTACTGAAGTTCTAGCTGAAATAATACGCTCTACACATATAGTCTCTACACACTCATCTACTTCGCAAGAGGTCGTAGTTAGTCCCATTGATAATAATGCTACTAATAATGATAACCTCATAGCTTTAATTGTTTTTACGTCTTTCATTTCTTAATTATTTAATAGTTGATAAAATTCTCCATCTAGCACAACACCCTGTACATCATTTGTATCTACTAAACTAAAAGAAGAGTAAGATACTTGATCAAACTCATTTGTAAACCTTAAATAGCTACCATCTGGAGTGAAGCAATAAGAAGATACTCCGTTAAGTATTCCATCTTGTCTTAATCCCATAGTTCCGTTTGAGTTAAAGTAAAGTACTACAGCTCCGTTGTAAGAAGCATACTCGCCTTCTAATACGTCATAACCCTCTGTGATACATTCACTAGTTGTGTCTGTGTCTAAGTAGTACTCATCTGCTGAACAGCTAGATAATAATACCATAATTACAGTACCGAATAGAAGTACTAAAAATGCTTTGTTACTAATTGATTTCTTTGTCATTTTAAATTGTTTTATTATTGTGTGTCATTATTGACTGTGCAAACATACGAAATATATATGGATATACCAAAAAAAAAGGGAACTATTTTAGCTCCCCTTCTTAAATTAATTGTTTTCGTAAACATTTCTTAGGTCTCTGACCATCCTCCTGACACAACTTGAACAGTTAGATGTCATTTTGTTCTTACTAAAGACCCTGTTATATATTTTTAGTAGATTCTTTTGTGTTAGGTAATCTACTGTAGATGTATTTCTAGCAAAGTACTTATCTAGTTTGTTATACTCATCCTCAGTTAAACATTCTACGTTGGTATATTTAAAGAGTTTATTTAATGTCTCTTTACGCTCATTACACCCGCAGTCTTCACCTACAACAGCCTTAACTACCTTCTCTATGCCAGTAGCTTTAGTTATCTTAGCAATAGTGTCTCCGAGTCCTTTAGACTCATTTTCTTGCTGCTCCTTAAACTTAGCTTTGTAAGCTCTGTAAGCCTTACTTCTTTTGTCACCTTTAAATTCTTCCATGATTCTATTTTTTAATTAAATGATAATCTCCGTTAAAATAATCTTCTGCATCCTCGTTAAACAAACCTCTTATAACCTCTCTATATTTTCTTATAGAGTTATACAAGCTACTTCTGCCAATACCTATGTCCTTAGATAGTTTGTCTAAAGACAAGCCAGATGTAAAGTAAGCTATAAAAACATTTCTATGGTAGAACTCCCAAGTATTAACCTCTTCATGTATCTTAGCCACTAATCTCTCAAACGCTACAGACTCTAAGTCAGAAACCTCTTCAGATACTAAATTATTGATAGCTCTATCCATAATATCCTGATCCTTCACTTCGCTGTTAACTACGTTCTTTTTTTTCTTACCATCAAAGTAAACACTCCTTAGCGTCATATACATGTAGAAGTCATTAACATCATCCTCACCATACGTAAGGTTCTTACCTTTTTCTAAGTACTTCCAAACCTTTAAATAAGCATCCTGAACTACGTCTTCAACGACAGAAGGGTTGCAACCCATACTACGTACAAGTCCAACCCATCTTTGGTGCTTTCCAGCTAACTTACTTAATTGTGTCTTTGCGTTCATTGTATATTGTTTTTCGTTTCAACTAATATACAAATAAATACTAAGTTTCGCACTATAAGTTTTAAATACTTCTAATTGTTACCTCAACTCTTCCGTTAGCTCTGTCTAACTCTGTAGGTAATATAGTTTCTGTCTTTACATGATCGTCATTATCATCCTCCCAGCAACCTAACTCTGTAACAGCATCAAGTAGATATTTAGATGTTATTGCCACTACATTCATTTTATCTAAGCGTCTAGAGGTCTTCTTATACACCTTGTATGTTATCTCGACAGGTGTTTGTATGGTTAAACCTTCTAACTGCTCTCTAACGGCTTCTAGATACATTTTCTTAACTTGATTGTTAACTAAGAAGTGTAAGTTTCTATATGAGTTCATGTTTATATAGACCCTTTTATCTTTCTTAGTCTTTCTAGGTAAGTCTACGTATAAGGGACACGTTAAAATGATAGTTGTTTCGCTTTCCATTTGTTTTGTTTAGGTTGAACTACTGTTTCTCTTGTGTGTGGCATATCTGCTAGCGGATCGTATAAGTCACCTATAATGACAGGGAAGCCTATCTCGTTAACCTTAAAGCTAAACGTCTCAAAGGAGAACCCTCTAGACCTCTTACAGCTTACTGTTATCCATCCATCATTAACCGTGTTTTTCTCTAGTGCTATCTGACTTTCACATTTCTTCTCACAGAATGACCCTAAATGTCCTGTTGGTTTATCTGAACCAAAGTTAGAGTGAATTACTGTAACTATATGACAGTTAAATCTAGATGATAGCTCCATTATCTTTTGAACACACATATTAGACTCCTCGAGGTTATTAACATCAGATACTAAATCTGCAATTCCATCGATAACCACTAAGCCTACTTCATTACCTTCATCAACTACCTTCTGCATATAGTACTCTATAAACTTTAATCTAGTCTTATATCCAATAGCTCTAAGTCCAAACGTATGATAGCATCCTACATCCGCATCATCATTCATGTCAATTACTCTTTTGAATACACGCTGTGCATGGTATTTACCTTGCTCTGTATCGAAGTGCAAGACACACTTATCGTCTCTGTGACCTTTAATCTTACCACCAAATCTATTCTGCCCAGAAGGGGATAAATAAACTGAAGTTAATAATGATATAAAGAAGGTCTTCATGCTTTTTGGCGGAGCTTGAATGAAGCTGAAATTTCCGTAAGTTCCAATAGGCACAGGAGCTTTCTTTACACCTGTCTTTGAATTGTATTGATATTCACCAAAGCTAAGAGCAACAGGAGGTAATTCTAGTATTTCCGATAAGTCCACAAAGCAATCGTTCTCGATCTGCTCCATCAGCATCTTATCTATAGTTTCTTGTTCAGTCATTTGTTTTGTTTTTATGTTGTTAAGTAGTTAAACAATAAAGCTAATATAGTAAGCAATATAATCTTAACTGTAAATCGTATATTCTCTTTCATGTGCTTACTTAAAAAACCTGACAACCACTACCGCACTCATCTTCTGAGTCAAATAAATCACTCTCGTAAACGTATTCATCTGTTGCTTTTGAGAATGGTTTTGCAGCCATCTGAACTAAATCATCAATAGTATTATAACCCCTGTAAAAAGTTTGAATACCATTATTTAAGTCCATTAATTCGTTATAACTAGGTTTGCCTTCAATCTTTATTGAGCCATAGTTCTTTATCATTTTATCCCACCAATATCCTTTATCTGGATCCTCACTTAGGATTGTTATAAGCTTTCTATTTGACTTAGCAAAGCAAAGGTCGCAATTACCTTTAAATGCTGGTATTTTTATTTTTATAGGTTGCTCTTTCCAAAACTTATTCCTATCTCTACTGCTTATGTTATTGTCAATTAATGGGTAAAATACGTTATTACTTTTATAGTCTTTCCTAACCCTATCCATTTCATCAGCTCTCAGTCCAACTGCGACAGAATAGTTATTTTTACCAAAAACACTATTTCCGTATTTAGTCAAAACACCTAGTTTCATATCCCTATTACACCATTTATTTTCTTTATTCGGTATGCCCAGCTTCTTTATTCCAGACTCAAAAACCTCCCCTTTAGTTTTTAGATCCTCATAGCTTACGACATGATAAGTAACTCCTTTGCCTTTTTCGTGAAACTCAGCCTCTAACCATACAACGTTTAAATTGAAGTGTTTGTCGCACTCATCCATAAATTCCAAACTCTCTTTCCTCTCCTTAGATGTATTAGCCATTACATTAATTATATTATGGTCTGGATACCAGTCACGCAATTTCAAAGCCATCATTACAGAGGAATACCCAGCACTAACTGAGCAAAATATGTTTTTATTATTAATTTTCATTTTTTTTATGTATTTAATCTAAGTATTTAAAGTATAAAAAAGGGGAGTTGTTAAGCTCCCCTAGTTTAATTTAGAATGGTAAATCTCCACTATCTGCTGCTGCTGGAGCTGTGTTAGCTGCATTGCCTAGGTCTTCACGCTCTGCTACGGTCATCTTGCCGTCACTCCAAATTACTTTACCGTTACCGATATATGTTTTAGCCTTCTTAGCTTCTCTCTCTTCCTTAGTTTGAGAATCAAATAAACTTACATTTTGTCCAAATTGGTTTGTATCGTCATTCACCGAAATAGTAAAGTTATAATACGTTCCTTTTTTACCTTGTACAAATTTCTCTTTTGGTAAATCTGCTACGTTGATTGATACTGATAATAATCCTGCCATAATTAATTTTTTTAATTGTTATTTAATAATTGTTAATTGTTTTGTTTAAGCTAATAAACCTTTTACTTCTGCACTAAGTTTGTACTTTTTCTCAATGTCAGCAATGCTGCCTCCACCTTGAACGAATGCTTGAGCCTTAGTAAACTCTGCACTACCTTTGTTTAACCATTTACGGTTGTCTGAGTGACTGTTTGTCGCATCAGCATCTTTGGTGTCATCAATTAAGAATAAACCGTTTAGAGCGTACTTACGAGCGTAAGAACTACTTGAACCGAATGATTGAGCTATGTCCATCCCTTTACGGTTGGGATCGACTCCAGCTTGAGCTGTTGTCTCAATACGTCCTTCAGAGTCAAATAATACTGCTCTTGCTTCAACAAACACTAAGCTACCTACTTCTTTAATCTCATCTGTAATCATGAGTGTTAGACCTACGTCTCTAAGTAAAGGCTTTACAGCTTCTAAAATGTCTTCACAAGATCGATAGTTATACTTGCCGAAATTGTTACGTTGATTTTTTGGTGCTTTTAATGTAGATTGCACCTGAACTACTTTGTCGTGAAATGTCATATTGTTTTTGTTTTATTATTACTGAGTTGCAAACATACAACAAATAAACGATATATGCAAACTTTTTATAACTTATTTTAAATTAATTTTCTTTTTAGTATCTCTAACTTAACAACTTCTCTCTGTTGATCGGTTAGTTTATCATATCCAATATTATTAAACATTGTATGACTTACTAAGTCAAATATCTCTTTGCTTCTATTATCCATTGTTTTCTGAGTTAAATATTTCGTTTCTAATTACAGCTTTGTATTCTTCTGGAGAATCTTTGTCTGTTAATTCATATACATAAGTCTCTAATTGCATTATGTATTTGTCTTGTGACGCAACTAAGTCTTGTAGTGCTTCAATCTGTGCATTCTTTAATGTCATTAAGTCGTTCATTGTTTCTGTTTTTTATTATTGTTTCTAATCTATTTATTTTTTCTGTCTGTCTCTGTATGGTGGCTCGCATCATTAAGTTGTCATTAACTAAACCTACTAATCGACTAACCAAGTCATCTATATAAGCCTTATTCAAAGTCTGCATGTTCTAAGCAGCTCCCACACAGACTATCACTTAATTGACTAGCCTCTGCTCCACAGCAATTTGATGATACTTCCTCTTCTCTGTGAGGGTTAGCTCTTGCGTATTCTACTATTTGTTTTGGTGTCTTGTTATTCATATCTATTATTTTAATAATGTTACTAATTTATCTACTGTCTCTCTAAGATCGTTTTGGGTTTTAGTATATGAGTATTCTATCTCTTTTAATTCTTTTTGCATCTTTATGTAATGCACTCCTATTATAGATAAACCCTTTACTAGTTCCTTTAAATCTTTATTATCTGGCTTTAAGTCGCTCCATTCAATTACCTTCTTAGATACTGACTCAAACCATAAATCTCTCTCTCTGTTCTCATCGTATGTCATTAATCAAAGTATTTTTCTAAGACTAAAGCGTCTATAGTTTGTAATTCACCAGCTATCATTACGATGTCTGTTATATCTGTATCTTGAGCCAATACTGTATGAGTCTCAAATGAATGTCCTTGCTCTTCGTCTAGAGCGTTACAGCGACTACTACCTTTGTCATAGTCACCATCTACTGTTAATACAGCTCCAAGTAGTATTACTTCGTACATAATGAGATGTTTTTTTCGTGCTGTGAATAAAATGATTCCTTAGCGTAGGTCTGCTGACCTAGCGACTCGTATCTGTACCCTAAGATAGGATTGATACCTGTGTTCCAAAATTGTTTTGATTTACTTGCCATTGTTATAGTTTTAAATTGTTATTACTCGTTGATGGTACAAACATACGAAAAATAATTCAATCCACCAAACTTTATTGCATAAAAAAGAGGATTATTTCTAACCCTCTCTCTTAAAACAAAACAAAATAAACAAATTAAGACTTTATAAAGAATCCCATAGGCTTGAGACTATCTGCATCATAGTATATATAATCTGTGTAGATCCCTATTCTGGTTATACCTCTCATTATCAAACCTCTTATTAACTTCATTCTCTTAACACTGTCCTTTACATTAACTCTAACCCCTAAACCGACTCTATGCGGATTCTTTGTAGTTAGTGTTAAGGTTTTTGCATTTTCTTTACACGTATAACCTAATCCTATTTGAAACCTCATTCTTTCCTCCCTAGCTATATCGTCTAATATATACACGGGCAATCTTTCCATGTAGTTCTTTCCAGACTTTACATTACACTTAGAACACTTACAACCAAACTGAGACCAGAGTAGATTCTTTAATCCCTCCTTGTCATCTGCTTCTGTGTAATCAAAAGTATATTCTGGTTTATGTGCTTCAGTATTATACATGCTGCAATATACAAATAAATAGTAGTATTTGAGCTATGTATTATAAATAGTTATAGGTTTTCGTAGTTTTCGTAGATTTTATAGTGTGAAACATTTTCTTTTTTGTATCATTGTGAGTGATAACGAACATTTGTTATTACATAAGGATTTCATTGAAATCTAAACATTACAAGTAGAGTAATAACTTCTACATATATATGATTGGCGTGAAGCTCTGTTCTGTATTAAAAACAATACATCAACAGGTTATGTTAATAAAATTAATAAAACTTTAACACTTTTTATAGTGTGAAACATTTTCTTTTTTGTATTATTGTACCATAATTATATGTTTATATATATAGCGTTTTACCAAAAAACGCATAAATAAAAGTTACAAAAAACATTAATATTAATAATTGAACCAGATACTATATCTAATAAAAACAAAACATGAGATACGAGAGAACAAATTTCACAGACAAGTACGGAGAGCAAACTAGTTACCAGTACAAAACAAAATCTAAGACTGAAAACTTCTATAGGCTTTCTATTTATAATAAATACGATATATCTATATATTTAAAGAAAGGTTTATGCACTAAAAAAGACATAACCTTTTTGAGATCATGTCTTGATAGAGATATTGTATCCTCTAGAGAGTTATCTAGAATAAACAACCTATTAAATTCTTAGGCTGTAAATCAGCCTTCGGCTGGTGTTTTAGTAGTTATATATTAGTGCGACTTATAATCTCTTTGTCTTTTCAAAGGATCTACCTCCAAAGTAACTTACAAATACAGTAATCAATAAAGACTTAAGTAAATCTACCCATCCACTATCTACGTTAAAGCTTACTCCGTATGAGTCACCTATAATTAATACCATAGTCATTACCGTAAGGAATATTAATGTCATTGGTCTAACGTTCTTTGATAAGAATGAATCTGAGTTCATATCAGCAGTCCATCTTTGAGATACACCCTTCATGTCCTCTAAATCTAATTCTATTAGTTTTAAGGCGTATTCTCTTTGCTCTGGAGTTAAGTCATTTGAAGGATCTTTTAAGGAGTCTATAGCTCCCTTTATATCGCCACTAACTAGATTAGATACTACACTAATCGTTTTATCTAAGTTGATACTACGTAAGAAGTCACCTACTCTAGTAGTTCCGTTTATTTCTTTATATGTCTTTTTCTTATCTGGCATCTTTAATGTATTTAACTAGTTCACTAACTGCCCAGTCCCAATTTGTGTACTCAGCTACAAATCTACTATGCATTTTAGGCTGCATTAAAAATACTGTATTAGTATGTAATGAGTCAAACATATCGTGAGATAGTTCGTGAAATATTAATATTTTCTTTTGCTTGTCACTTAGTAAGTTCCAATACTCAGGATGTACAGATACTTGTACTATGTCCTTGTCGAACATGCCATGTGCAATACCAGCGTAAACAGTTCCTATTAAGTTACTATCGAATACTACGTTAAAGTCCTTTTTCTTAAATTTAATGTCGTTAGCTTCTAATATACTTAAATACTCTTCAACGTAAGGTATTAGAGGTTCTGACACGTTATATTCATAGCTCTTACATGAGCTTATTGAAACTATCATAACTAAACCTAAAACTAACCCCCTCATATTAAACATACCCCTCTATATTAAACGTTCTACCATCGAGCCTCGTGCCCTCTTGTATCGTAATGTGTAAATGTATTGTATTTGCCAAGTCCTCCTTGAGCTATAAATCCTCCATCCATCAATCTATCTAATGCAGTATAAACTTCTTTTGAAGATAAGCTAGATACTACGATGTCACTTGCGTTTCCTTTTACATGCTGTGAATTAGAAACCCCACCAATATCCTGATTGTGAGCTTCACACCTGTAAGCACTATTTATTTTAATAGGCTCTTCTAATATATCTCTAAATATTTGTAAATTCTCAGCTAGATTCTTTATGTTTTCTTTTACATCACTAGGCATAGTGCATCCGCACTTACATTCAAACTCACTTATATCAAAGTTCTTAGTCATTCTTTTTATCTTTACGTCTCTTTTTTTCTTTCTTTATCTTATTTAATCTATCTCTTCTATCTCTAAATTGATTAACACCGTTTGCTATCTGTACAACAGTCCATACCATACCCACTATCATAGCTCCTATTTTAACAGCCTCGCTTATGTTTATCATAGATAAACCTATTATAGTAGTTGCATTTACCAATGCAGTAGACTTCCAATCCATTATCACTTTCTGTTTAAAATTATAACGAGCTATTTTTTTGATGTTCAGGTAATTTTAACTAGTTGTTAGATAAATAGCGTCCTGATCGTTTAAAGTCATATCGTAAATTCTAAAATCATATACAAGACCATCAAATACTGATGAGGTTCCAAATGGAACTGCGTTTGAAAACCTATTAAATTCAGTAAATCCGAGTGTAGTTGACACATCTGTAGACGATAATTCTCCATTAACAAAAACCTTTGTAGTAACTCCGTCAAAAGTAAATAAAACCTTAACTCTATTGTTATATCCGCCTATATCTATTGAGTCAGTAAATACATCCCCATCTTTACTAACCTTAACATCTAAACTAGTATTGTTTGAGTTAGATGATATAGAAACTTCTTCAGTTCCACTACTAAGAATAAGCCCTAACTTAGAGTTAGAGTGTCCAACCTTAAATAGCTTAACATCAAAGTAAATTGATAATTTGTTTTCTGGGTTGTTATATGAACTACTGCTACTTATAATTGAGTAAAAAGCATCTTTAGATCTAGTTTCAGCACTTGCCTCAGTCTCGATATGAGACGTAGCTAGAGGACCTTCTTCTAACTGAAAACCCCAAGCAACTATTGCGTCATCTATGAATCCTGAATCAGTACCTCCATCCCCAAGAGCTACCCTAAATGATTGACTTCCTGACAAAGGAATATTACCAGTAATAGACACCCTATACCATCCATTGTATGCATCCTCTATAGATGCAGAGCCAACAGTGTTTGACATCACAGTTCCTTCAGATATGTTAAACGAAGCATTACCCCATGCTGTAAATGAACCGAAGTTTTGAGCTAGGACAACATTAACTAAAGGCTCGTCATCAGCTTTTAAATACACAGAGAAAGTGTGTTCCCCTGAGTCTGTGCTTATGTTTTGCTGTATATGCTTACTATTTAAACTTTCTGTAGAGGGAGTAATCCTATCAGCTTCAAGTTTTCCGTTTGGAGCAGCATCTACATTTGATTCTACAGATATGTATGATTTACTGTAAGCAGCATTTGTAAAGTCAGAGCTGTACAACGCAAGGTTCTCCGATGAAGACTCACTCAAGTAAGCTACATCTTCAGAAGACTTAAAGTCTCTCCTTATATAGTTAACATCTCTGCTTTGTAATATATTATCTCTTCCTCGCTCAAAACCCTTAGAGCTTCTAGATATACTTCCAGTATGACCAGGCTCTGTTACATAGAATTGACTAACTCTATCTGCTGACGGTATTATTACGTAAGACGGTTGCTTCATTTTCTTTCTTTTTTAAATAGTTCTTTAACTTAATAACGTTAGCTTCTTTTGGCTTGTATATGTTTACTTTCTTTTTTAAACTCATAATATTAAATATACCAGCCTCCTGTGTAGTTTACTTCTTTATCTGGGTACATATCCTCAGAGCTATTCTGACTGTACTCAGCAAATTTATTACTGTTAAGGCACATATAATCTAAGAACCTTTTTGTGTAGAACTCAGCAGTATCATTCATTCTCTGAGCTAAGTATGTAATCTCGTCTTGAGATGCAGCTTCAGCGTTTTCAGCAGTATGCTTATGTAACCCTCCATTCTTTAATGCAAAGGCACTGTAAGGCAGTATCGTTGCTTGAGAGTACCATATTAACATTGGCTTTACGTAAGTGTCTAATAAGTCCTTATAATCCTCGTTAGCAGAATCATTAACAGTACCATCTACTATGATGCTCTGTAGTTTCTTATATAGCTTACCTCCTAAGTAATTTTGAATATGTATATCCTGTGCTACTTCAATGTAGTAAACTATCTTACTAGAATCTACATTTCCATCTATTAGTGACTTTTTCTTTAAGTCAGCTACACTTATAAATAATGCTTTTCTTGCCATCTTATTCTTCTTCGTCTGTTGGTTTAACTTCCTCTAATGATACTTCTATATCATTTAACTCAGGAGTCTCACTAAGCTCAACATCTGAACTTAGCTTCTCTCCAGTTTCTTCTTCTCTTTTTACTTTAGTAGAGATATTCTCTAACTCAGTAAACTCGATAGGTTGTAATGTTATAAAGTATAAATCTAATACTATTTCATTAAACAATAAAATCTCATTAAGAGCTTCTATAATCTCATCTTGTATAGGTCTGATAATTACGTTATCCATAAGTACAGCGGCAGTTCTCAATTCCTCTGCATTGTTACCGAATCCTGTGTTATCTTTAATACCTAATAATATAGGAGATACAATACCATGACCTAGCATAATCTTTTGCGTAGCTTCATCACTCATAAACTGATACTGTGCATGAGCATCTGGTAAATGAATTGGCTCTATATCCGCCTTAGTTTCTTGAGACTCGTTAAATGCAATAATAAACTTACCAGCATTTGAACTACCTGAGAACTTGTCGTATATCTTACGCTCTAAAGCAGCTTGAGTTTCTTCTGGTGGAGTACCGTTATTAAAGTTAATCAATAAAGACGGTTGTAATCCATTCTTAATATTGTTAATATGGTAGTTAGATACCTCCTCTTCAAGAGAACAGTATTGTAAACATCCATTATAATCTACAGGTGCATAGTAATAGAATCCACTTCTATACGGTTTAATGACGTACAGCTCGTTTCTCTGACCTTTACTTCCGTTTCCGTATGTAGGAATCCTTTTAGGTCTATCCGTAGCTTTAAGCTCACTCCATTTAGGGTGATAGTAATAAGCGTCAATACATCCATTCTTACCAGCTTTCTCAGCTCTAAGTGTTTCCATAGGGAAATGAGATACCTTTAATATCTTTGTCTTTGACCTATTGTAAGATACTTGAATAGCAGCTTGACCTAACATCTTGTAGTCATGTGCAATTCTTTTTATCTGCTTCTTAGGTAAGAGCATCTTCATCTTTAAGTACCCTTCTGGATTCTCTTCTCTGTTAGTTGCCTCTAATCCTCTACCAGCTACCATATCAACGATACCGTTAATACATCTTGAGTTGGTTGGTGATCCTAAATAGTTGTCTATTAGTTTCTTGAAGTAATCGTTATTATCTCCATACTCTACCCAATCCCTATTGTGAATCTCTTTCACTACAGGAGTCTGGTAACCAGATAAATTAACTACTCTTACATTATTACTTTCCATATTTCTTTTGTCTATACGTTTATAACGAATTAATTACATTATGTTAGTGTGTACCACTGAAAGTTAGTTACTAATCCAGTTGTAAAGTCAATTTCTCTTATTAAGAAGTTTACACCATCTACAGTACAAGCTGATGTACCTAACTGATAGACACTACCAGCAGAACTAGGGTCTAGCTCTATACCAATAACATCACTAGCTAAGGTTTGACCTCCGTTCCATCCATGATCTCTCTTTAATGCTATATCACCTATAGATGCCATACTTCCGTTAGAGTAATCTATAACTATTCTTCTTTTACTAAACTCAGTAGGTCTTGTTGAATTATAAGATACTGTAGAGTTCACATCGTTTACTTTGTCTTCAAACCAAGTTACGTAATCAGCAAAAGGTCTAGGAGCTGCTGAATAAGGACTTGTTACAATCCCTACAGAGAACATTTCCATGTACTTCAAGTAAGTAGTGTTTTTAGCAACCTCTACGTGTGTAACTATATTATCTGTGCTTCTAACTACTACTATGTCATTATTAGAATCTATGTATATAAAGTTAAATCTATCCCAAGGACTTGTTACCCCATCCATTATAGGTGTACCAGATATATCCTTATAAACGCTCATACCTACTTCCCAGTCAGTAGTAGAGTCTTCTTTAAATACAGATAAATCAGTAGTACTAGTTAACCCTAGTTCTCTATCTGTTGCTATTTCCATTATCTTATCATTGGCTGACTGAGATACACCAGCAGAGAAGTGATAGTAGTAACCTTCTAGTTCAGGGTTGTTAGACGTGATAGTTCCACCCCATCCGCTAGGATTTCCACTATTCTTATCATATAGGTAAGAGAACGCTTGTACCTCTTCTAAACTAGTAGGTGAAGCTGTAAATGTACCATATTGCTCGGTTCTAACCTTAAAGTCACCAAGAACATTATAGGTCTGCTGACTAAGTGTTCCGTCACCCCCATTGTTTATTTCACCTAAGCCATCGTTATCTAAGTCAAACTTTATAGCAAAGTCACTTATAACTAAGTTACCAGTCTCGTCAGGTGGCGTGTAAGTATCTCCACCTCCAGAGCCTCCATCAATAATACCTGTACTTTCGTCATCAGATTCCTCATCCTCACCGAACACGTAGTAGTCTCCTGAATGGTTGTACTGAGAATAGAAATCTACAGAATCTAATTGACCTCTAAACTTAACTATATCTCTATAAAGAGGTATATTACCACTAAATACTATTACAGATAAAGTTGTGTCAGATTCTATTGATGATATAAAGTTAGAATCAGTTAATTGAATAATCAACACCTCACCAGCAGTATAACTTATGTCACCAGCTCCTAACTCTAATCTTTGTTTCTTCTCTTGATTAATAACCCAAGCACCACTAGCTACTCCTTCTCTTCCAGAGATTTGCATAGTTATTGTTGGTAAATCATTTATGTCTAGTATATTCATATCTATATAACGAGAATTTTAATTAATTGTTCCTTAACTATATGGCATAAAAAAAGAGGTACATTTCTGTACCCCTCTTAATATTAAAGTATTAACAATTATTATGCATTCATAAGAGCAGTGTCAATAACAAATCCAGCAGCATCACCCATAATAGCTGGGTCGATGAAAGATGAAGGAGATAATTCTTTACCTTCAAATGTAATGTTATATCCGTTTAAGTCTCCCATTGCAGAACCAGTTGATGTAGAAACAGAAAATTCAACACCGTTTTGAGCTCCAGCGATACGGAAATTACCATTATAATCTTCAATGATTACATGAGGTCTTCCGTAAGAAAGAAGTTTTAATTGTTTTTGAGATGCAGCATCTTGCACTTTAAGTGAGATAGCACCTGACTGAGTCCAGAAAGAAGTTCCGTTATCTCTTGAGTTTTCGTTAGTCTCCTCAAAAGAATTGTTTTCACCTCTTAACTCAAATTTGTATGTAGTAATAGCAGAACCAAGTGCTGTAATTTCATCGTCAGAACCAAGAGTTAAAGCATCATACATTGCAGAGTTGAAGTTTGCAATATATAAGTTTCTCAATCCACCAACGCTTTCTTTACAAGCCTCTACTCTACCACCAGTAAAATCACAAGCCATAGTTTTAGTTTTTTAAAGTTATTATAATAATTAATATAAGGGAGGTTTTACCCTCCCCTATTAAAGTTGATTATGCAGAGTAAAGTACAATCTCAGATCCGATACCGAAGTTTACAGTTGCAGTATATCGTAAAACGATACGTACATTCTGTGATCCGTCGATGTCAGCCATGTCGATAACTTTAGCTACATTCTTGTCATTCAATAATCCAGTACCATACATAAGGTTTCCAGATTGTGCAGCGATCATTTTGTTAGCTGGCATACCGTTAGATACAAACAATTTAACTCCTTCGAAATCAAGAGCAGTTTGTCCTACGTGGTATAAATCTTTATATCCTAAAGCAGCTTGAGCTCTAATGTAAGCACGAGCAGTTGATGGAGAGATATATACACATAAATCTTCTTGTCCGTAAACAGTAGTTGGAATAGCATCTACTACTTTCCCTAACTCAGCAATAACGTTAGAAGCATCGATAGTTGTACCAAGTACATCTACTACATCAGCATCAGCAGCAGCTAAAGCGATAAGTCCGTCAAATTCACCAGCAACAGAATCGTCACCACCAAAGATAGTGTTCTCAATCTTCTCAGCTACTTTAGATACTACGTGTCCTAAAAGGTAGTCAGAAAAAGAAGGAGGTAAGCTATCGTGAGCTGACATACCCATAGAGATTGCATCCCAATCGTCTCTGAAGTCTTGCTTACAAAGTTGTAGGTTTACTTGAAATTCTTTTGGCTCTAAGTAACGCTCAGTAAGAGTTACTGTAGAAGTTGCATCGAAATCACAAGTTCCATCAGCTACTAAATCGTTAGTTGAAAGTTTCTTGATTACTTGTTTGAATTTTACATTCGGTTTTACTGTAACTCCACCTTTTTCGATAGTGTTAGCAGAAAGCAAAGCAGCAGAGATAAAACCTTGTAGTTTTTCTCCAGCATAGCTAGTTGTAATTGAAGTTGTTGTTGCCATTTTTAGCGTGTTTAAATTAATTAATTAATGTTCTTATTTAAAAAGTTTTGCGAAAACTCTGTCTTGTGTAGTTGCTACTCTACTCTGAGCATACAAGTTACTAGACTTAGCTTCGACTTCTTGTTCTGGAGAGTGAGCGATTTCTTCTACCTCTTCAGATAATTCTACCTGTTCAGATAACTGAGCTGGCATTTCTTTTGAAGCTTCTTGCTTCTCCTTTAATAACGACTCGATCATAGACATCATTTCATTTTTAAGTGAACTTAATTCTTCTGACGTTACGTAAGCTGGAGCAGCTTGAACTTCCTCTGCTGGAGCTTCTTCTTCAGCTAACTCTACTTCTTCAGAGACTTCTTCTGTTATCTCTTCAGATAACTCAACCTCTTCAGTTGCTTCGATAACTTCTTCAGATACTTCAGACAATTCCTCTTGTACCTCTTCAGATACTTCCTCAGTAAGCTCTACCTCTTCAGTTGCTTCAGGAGCAGCTTCTACAGCTACTTCTTCTACTACTTCTTCTGTAAGCTCAACCTCAGTCGTTTCTTCTTGAGATGATAGAAAAACGTTTTGTAGTTTCTCTAATAATTCTGTTGCTTTCATAAATTTAAAGTTTTAATATTAGTATAACGAATATAGAATCGCCTGTTTTAATTATAACTGATAATCAGTTGATTCCGTACTCTTAGTTGTTGATGTACTAGTGTTTGTCACTGTAGAAGACCCCTGTCCTGTTAAAGAACCTATCCCATGTAGGATAGCACTATAGCTATCCTTACATTTACAGTTTTCCGTTGTGTAAGTATTTTTACACGAGCAATACCATGCTTTCATATTATTAAGGTGTATTAGTTACTAAGTTTGAACTTACAAAGTTGTAACCAGTTAAATCAGCGTTTCCTTCTATATCTGTTATAGTTGTTACGCTAGTCTCTATCTCATAGTAGTGAGTTGGTGCTGTAGTTAAAAGACTTAGGTTTTGTGTTGATCCTGAGTCATATATATCTGCTATATTAGCTGATTGGTCTGTGTCCCAAATAGCTATTTGATTCATAGTTCCATCGTAGTAGTTATTGTGAACGTTACTAGCTCTACCAATTCTAAAGATATTATCACTAGGATTAGCTCCGCTTATAGCTCCGTCATATCCACCACCTGTAGCTACACCAATAGCTGTCTTGAGTGATCCATCAATGTATATTTTGAACCTACTATAGTAACTTGATGAATCCGCAGCCACACTACCTGTAGTACCTCCATCAAATGTAATCATCACATGCTGCCATGTACCTGAAACAAAGGAGTTAGCTGCTACTAGTATAATATTATCATATACAGTACCATAGTTTAACACTAAGCTAGTTCCACCTGATTGTTTCAAAGTAATTGCTCCACCGTTATAGTCATCACCAGCACCGTAAACAAACAAAGTCTGATTAGATGTGCTAGAACTAGGTTTAACCCACATAGATAAAGTCCAAGCACTTCCATCTCCGTTAGTAGCTCTCTCCATAGCGTTCATGTTTACAGGATTCCCCTGAAAGAAACTGCTAGAACCGTTAAAGTTAATAGACTTATTATTAGTATAAGCTATCTCTGCTACAGTTACAGTTACCGTAAAATCTACAGTACCACCAATAGCGTTACCAGCCTTACAGTTTACTACAATAGTATCAGCAGCAGTCCCTAAGAATGCTGGAGCTGTACCACTAAGTATTCCACTATCTTGATTTAATGTCATCCAACTAGGAGCATCTACTTCTGCAAATTGGTTTACTATATTATCACTAGATACTATCTGAAAGTTTAATACGTCACCTTCTGTTACTGTTGCTGTTTGATTTGCTACTGTAGGCACGAAGTTTACGTCAGGCTGTGAATCTCCGTTAATAGATTGCTTAGATATTACAGGAATTGTGTAGTAAGCTCTATTACCTCTCACACCGTAATACAAGTGTATTGAACTACCTACTGTAGGATCCATCTTAGCCGTTGCTATCTTCTCGTTATTATCTTCAGAGTATATGGTTAATTTGCCGTTATCGTTAAATCTTAGAGAGAACATACCTTGAATTGTACTAGCTCCACCTTTTCTATATCCTATTACGCCAGCACCATTATTAAAGTAATATGTAGCATTAGTATTTACATTCCAATCAGAAATACCACCAAACACAAAGCTAACAGCTTCATTTGTCTCATACTTAAACTCATTATCTAACTGCTCTTCTGCTGTAGCTATTCCTGAAGAAGCGTTTGTGTAGTCAGTACCGAAGTAATCACCATTCCCTACCTCATCTAGCATAAACATTAGCTTCTCTCCTTTTTCTATAGAGATAGCACTCTTAAGTACTGTATGGTCTAATATACCGTTAATAATACCAGCTTCAGTATTATTGTAGTCGTGTACAATATCCCAAATGTAATCTACGTTATTAATAATCCCATTAGGTAAAACTCCATTAGCCCAAGTGTGCATCTGAATATTGAAAGATGATACAGATAAAGCTATTGTAGTCTTAGCTACAGCTACTTCATTAGTTCCACTATAATCTATTAATGTTAAATGTCCGTCATTACCAAATCTAATACCCATGGCATCTCCATTAGATACTACGTATTTAGATCCTGAGTTAGTAGTAAGTAATGTACTGTTTGAACCCGCTGTAAAACCACTCGCATACATAAACATAGTACTCCAATTAGAAGCAGTAAAAGTACCACCGTTGTAAGCGGTTGCTACCTCTGCACCATCCCATATACCTAATACTAAGTTAGCTCCTCCGTTACTTTGAAAGTTCCACTTAAACTCCGACCCTTGCTCTAATGCTTCACCGAAGTAAAAAGGTAATTGTTGATTAATTGTAGAATCGTTAGTTGATGTTCCTACAGGATCATTTGCGTTAGTTCCATAAGATATAAACCAACTAGAATTTGTAGCTAGTCCACTAGAACCGTTAATCATATTAGTAGCATCTATAGTTATTTGTGTAGCATCATCTAAAACCAATACTAAGTCAGTACCTACTACAGAAC
>ENA-OSIY01000623-OSIY01000623.1-marine-metagenome-genome-assembly--contig:-NODE-623-length-19832-cov-7.120121_pt1 | contig 19832 bp, 17 predicted proteins | sample MGYA00237884_ERZ534233 | MGnify/ENA primary metagenome ERZ534233 (study PRJEB26412, sample SAMN06343840) | marine metagenome | isolation source: estuarine water | place: USA: Columbia River Estuary... | reverse complement strand
TCCGCGTTTTCGGCTAAAAATCCATAACCAGGATGAATGGCGTCTGCGTCTGTTATTTCAGCAGCGGCGATAATACGAGGAATATTAAGGTAGCTCTCTGTAGCTGACGCTTTGCCGATACAAATCGTTTCGTCAGCTAACAATACGTGTTTCAGAGACTCGTCGGCAATCGAATGCACTGCCACAGTCTTAATACCTAACTCTTTACAGGCACGCAAAATTCGCAGGGCGATTTCGCCGCGGTTTGCAATAAGGACTTTTTTTAACATTATCATAAACCTTTTATTCAATCACAAACATAGGTTGGTCGAATTCAACTGGCTCTTGATTTTCCACTAAAATTTGCTTGATGACACCGGCCTTGTCAGACTCGATTTGATTCATCATTTTCATCGCTTCGATAATACAAAGCGTGTCGCCTACATTCACTTTTTGACCGATTTCAGCAAAGGATTTAACGCCGGGAGAGGAAGAACGATAAAAAGTACCAACCATAGGAGAGCACATAATGTGACCGCTGATTGCTGGTGCAGCTTCAGGAATCGCCTCAACAGGTGCAGCTTGAGCAACAGGAGCTAATTGAGGCTGTTGAGCATACTGCATAGGAGTTACCTGAGCAGCTGCGCCGCCACGATGAATACGAACTGATTCTTCGCCTTCAGTGATTTCTAATTCAGATATGCCAGACTCTTCAACTAGCTCTATCAATTTCTTAATTTTACGTATATCCATTTTTTTCTCTCTAATTAGTTAACCAGCAAGCAAATTTTGCGGATGTTTATTTAGTTAAATATTGTTTGGCCGCCGCTAAAGCGAATTCATACCCTTGAGCACCTAATCCACAAATGACCCCTTGGGCAATGTCGGATAAATAGGAATGCTGCCTAAACGCTTCTCTGGCATGAACATTAGATAAATGTACTTCGATAAACGGTATAGACACGCTCAAAAGTGCATCTCTCAAAGCAACACTCGTATGCGTAAATGCACCGGGGTTGATGATGATAAAGTCTGACTTTTCAAAAGCACTATGGATAGTATCAATTAACTCGTGTTCAGCATTTGACTGCACATGAGTAAAATCCAAACCTATGGAGTTGGCATAAATGCTTAGCTTATTCACAATTTGTTTTAGGCTTTGGGAGCCATACGTTTCTGGCTCACGTTTGCCCAACATGTTTAGATTTGGGCCATTAATTACTAATACTTTCACTGTATCGCCATTTTAATCAGTAATGATTTTGTTGTATATGTGAGCAACTGAACAACCTTTTTCAAAGTCAATTTAGTACATTGAATGCACATTATTGTAAATTATAACTCTATTATAGAGAGCAAATAGAAATTAACAGTAAAATACTGGTCTTATCAGCGAAGATTACAGCAAAGTTAATGAATATTATGCTTTTATTAAGACTTTTTTCTACTTAATCGGAGTATTTTTAATTTGAACTATATCGCCCATATCCATATAGGCATCCACACCCAAACCAGCTTGTTAGGAAATTTTCTTGGAGACTTTATTAAAGGTAGTCAACTGCAGCACTTACCTTTTGATATTGAGCAGGGTATCCGTTTACATCGTAGCATTGACGTCTTCACGGATTCACATCCACTCGTGATTGAATTAAGGCGGTATTTCCCCAGAGATATTCGCAGGATGGCGGGGGTGATCATCGATATCTATTTTGATTACTTACTGATGCAAACTTGGAAACGTTACTCTAACATTCATTTTAATACTGTCTTTGCTGATTTTTACCAGCAACTTGAACAATTTTCATTACCCGATAATACCCATTTTCAAAAAGTGGCTGAGCGTATCAAACAACATCAATGGTTAAATGAATATATTAATATTGAAACCTGTTTCCGAACGTTTGTCAGCATTGAGAACCGATTAAAGCATAAAGTGGTATTTGCAAAAAAAGCACAACATTTTTTGATACAACATGTCGAACAGCTTGAGTCTAGCTTTCAACAGTTCTATCCTGAGTGCCTTGAGCACGGGCTGAAATTTGTTCGGTCATATCATCCGCCACAATAATTGTGAGAAATAAGTATGGCCGTACACGAAATTCTTCACCCTTTGATACAACATAAAATAGGCTTAATGCGTGAAACAGGAATTAGTAGCAAAGATTTTAGGGAACTGGCCAGCGAGGTCGGAAACCTTTTAACTTATGAAGCCACCAGAAAGTTACAAACTGAGGTTATTGAAACCACAGCTTGGAATGGAAAAAAAATTAGTATACAAAAAATAAAAGGTAAAAAGATAACGGTGGTGCCTATCTTACGTGCAGGTTTAGGTATGTTAGACGGTGTCTTGAGGCTTATTCCTAATGCAAAAATTAGTGTGGTAGGCTTGTATCGTGATGAAAAAACCCTGCTACCAATAGCCTATTTCGATAAAGTGGTTAAAGATGCAGAAAAGCGTACTGCATTAATTGTAGATCCAATGTTAGCAACCGGTGGTACTCTTATCGCCACTATTGACTTACTCAAGCAAAAAGGCTGTAAACATATTATGGGTCTCTTTCTAGTTGCGGCTCCAGAAGGTTTAGAAGCTGTTCAAGCTGCGCATCCGGACATTGAAATTTATACCGCCGCAATAGATGAAAGTCTTAATGAACATGGTTACATATTGCCAGGGCTTGGTGATGCAGGTGATAAAATTTTTGGAACGCGTTAAGTCTGTACAGATTGCATCCCGCTTTGTGAATCAGTGCAACCAACAGTTTTGTAATAGCATGATAATTATTATAACATATTAAAGATTTCGCTAACATTTCATCTATTAATTAATGATTTAAACGTAGATAAATATGTACCTATATAAATTTATAAATAGCCCCTATTTTAAATTAAATAAACATTATCTTTCGGTTCTTCTACTCTTGTTGTTTATTTCATTTGTTAGTCAGAGCGAGCCATTGATCGCAGATCCGACATTTTCTCGTTTATCCACAGAAAATGGTTTATCCCAGAATACTATCAACTCGTTATCACTAGATAGTGAAGGTTTTTTGTGGCTCGGTACCGCTGAAGGATTAAACCGGTTTGATGGTTATCAAAACCAACACGTATTGGGTCCAAACAATGAATTTAATGATGTTAAAATAAATTACTTATTTCAAGATTCAAAAAGAAATCTTTGGGTCAGTGACTCTCTCAACGGAGTTTACCAATATAACCTCAAAAGCAATACTACCAAACACGTTATCAAATTAAAGTTACAACGGGATAATCAAATATCTCAAGACGCAAACTATATAAGCGAAGACGAACAGGGGGATATATTATTCTCGATGGATGAGGGTGTTTATTCTTATTCATACGCCACCGATAAGCTTTCAGTTGAGTATTTATTGTCAGATGAAATGATTGATAATGGGCATTATGTTCGGGCCCATTTGTTGTCACAAAATATTCTTTTTATAGGCACAAGTGGTGGTTTATTTGCAGTTGAAAGGGGAAATAACAGGCCTATTTTAATTAGTTATGTGCAGCCAGACGCAACTACACTAGATAATATAAATGTCAAAATGTTGTACACAGACAACCAAGACACGTTTTGGATTGGAACAGTTGAAGGGCTATTTAGTATGCCACTTTCACATGTCATAGAATTTATTCTTGGTAATCGCCCAGTTCCTGAAGCAAAACTTCTCATTGAGCACCGAAATATATGGGGATTAGCGGGTATTAATAGTGACTTATTTTATGTGGCAACTGATAAAGGGCTTTACAGTTACCTCCCAAAAAGTAAGCAGCTACAACACATACTCTTACCCACTGACAGTCGATACTTTATGGCTAGTGATGTATTAAAGAATCTGGTCATAGACAGTAATAATAATCTTTGGCTTGGTTCTGAAAACGATGGTGCTATCTACTGGTCACCTGAAACTACACTTTTTAATAACGTTTACAATACACGGGGCGGAAGAGATAAAAAAGCGCTCAGTCACAACGACGTATGGAGTGTATCCCAGCAAGATGGTGATTCATTGTGGGTTGGAACACGAAACGGGCTCAATTTATTTAACCTTTCCGATGGAACAACACAGAGTTTTTTAGTCTCAGATGACGAAAAAGCACAATATTCATCTTCATCAATTACTCATGTCGAAGCAGGTAAGGATAGTCAATTATGGTTAAATACCGGAGGTGGGGTTTTAAGGTTTGATGGTAAGACGGGTAAGACTTATCCGCTTAAAATAAACAGCATAGATGATGACGTTATTCTAAAATCAGACATTTGGGATATTTTAGTCACGCCGAAAGAACAGATATTGCTAGTGACTGTCGCTGGTTTTTTTCGTTATTCGCCAAACACTGGTAAAGTGGATAAAATTGAACAGTTGTCTGCATCCATTGATTCGCAGAATTCTACTGGCTTCATTAAAGGCGTTAAGCCAAATACAACGCTTATTAGGGTATATGGTCAATTATGGGAGATGAATAATACTACGTCACAAGTTACATTAATCCATGAAACCCCTCTGCCACAATTAAAATCAAAGGTTTATCCTAGTGACGTATTAATAGATACTAATAACATTATGTGGATAACCTATCCAGGTTATGGGTTAGTGGGTATTGATGCGCTAACATATGAAAAAAAGTTTTTTTATAACAAACAAAATTTACTGCCAAATAATGCAATTTTCGACATGCAACTAGATACAAAAGGCAATATCTGGATAAGCTCTAATTCCGGTCTGATCAAATTTTCCTCTCAAAACCATCACATACAAAAATTCGACCAAGAGCAAGGTTTAGCCAACAGTGAATTTAATGCTGAAACCAGTTTAACGCTATTAGATGGGCGTATTGTTTATGGCTCACCAAAAGGCCTCATCTTTTTTGATCCTCTAAAATTAAATGTAAAAACAAACCATGATATTAAAGTCGCTATCACTAATGTCAAACTGGTATCGAATGATTTAGTGATGCCTTTTTCCAATCTAGACGGTCAGTCAATTGAACTTAATCATGATGATTTAGGCCTTTCTATTCATTTTTCTACTCTTGAGTATCAAAACCAAAAAAAAACAAGGTATCAATATCAACTGAATGGAAAAAATAACTTAACCTATCCAATTACCACGAACCCTTTAGTGGTATTTCCTAAGCTGAGTCCGGGGCATTACGTTTTCTCGGTCTTGGCATTTAATTCAGAAAATGGGGCAAAATCCAAACCCGCAACCATTAATATCAAAGTGAATTACGCCCCTTGGGCGTCGCCACTAGCCTTCACCTCTTATTCTTTAATTGGTTTAATTGGGTTGCTACTGCTATGGCAATACCACCGAACTCATAACTTGCGATTAAATAAGGCACACCAAGAGGCGTTACTCAGCAAAAATAAATTAACCCTTGCTTTGCACGCAAGTAACAGCGGTATTTGGGAATACCAAACTGAACAGGACAATTTTGTTGTATCTAGATTAGGAAATGAGCTTACAAGTAGAAAAACAATGAGCTTTCAAAACCATATATCTTTTATCCATATTAAAGATAGAGCTCGATACAAGTTAGCTTGGCATGACTTTATTACAAAAAATGACACTGAATTAGACATTACCTACAGAATATCAACTAAGGCTAAAGCTTGGCTATGGTTTCGCGATGTTGGAAAAGTAGTTGAGACAAACAAGCATGGTGAGCCGTTGATGGTTACTGGCACTTACACTAACATTACTGAAACCGTTGCTGATCAAGACAGTCTGCGTTTGTTTGGTGAAGCTTTTAAACATACCTTAGACTGGGTCATTATCTATAACCAGCAGTATTATCCAATAGCTTTCAACGACGCCTTTAAAAAATATTTTGGTATAAAAGATGATGTCCACGCCTCAAAAGAGCTGGCAAAACTTCTCAAACTACAAACGTCTGCAATAATTAAGTCTTGGGAAAAAATGTTTACGTTTGAAGCAGGTCGACACTCGCAAGCAGAAAATAAAGTACTTTTACCTAACGGTAATATGCTCAATATCATGGTGCATATTCATGCAGTAGCAAGTGCGCATGATAAAAAAAAGGTAGAACACTTTTTAGTCATCATTTCTGATGTCACTGAACAAAAAGCGGCAGAAGCTAAACTTTTAACCCTAGCGAATTACGATTCTCTTACCGGATTACCTAACAGAGCCTTACTCCTAGATAGAATTGCAAAAGGCTTAGAACATGCAAGAAGAAATACTAAGAGAATGGCGGTGTTTTTTGTCGATCTGGATAAATTCAAACAAGTAAATGACAGTCTAGGACACAAATTTGGGGACGAATTACTGATTATTATCGCTAAGCGCCTTCGAGACAAGTTACGTAAAGAAGATACCGTCGCTCGATTAGGAGGTGATGAGTTCGTCATTATTATAGAAGATGTTACCTCAGTAGAAGCCATGAGCACGTTAGTCACCGAAATTAGCGATATAATTGATATACCTGTGGGATTAGGCTCACAAACTGTGAGTGTGTCCTCTAGTATCGGCATTGCCATGTATCCAGGTGATGGACTTAGCGCCGAAGACCTTCTCAAAAATGCAGATATCGCGATGTATCATGCCAAAGAGCAAGGCAGAAGTAGCTTTCAGTTTTTCACTCAAAAAATGGATGAATTGGTGAAAAGTAGGCTAAAATTGGAAAATCATGTAAAGAAAGCCCACCAAGCCAAACAGTTTGAAAACTACTACCAACCTATTTTTAATACTCAAAGCAATAAAATAGAGGGTTTTGAAATTTTGATGCGCTGGTCGACTCTTATTGGCATGATACCTCCAAGCACATTTATTCCTGTTTCAGAAGAACTTGGATTAATAGAGCAAATGACGTTAGACGCATTTGAACGGGCTATGCCAGTATTAAATGAAATGCGCCAGAATGGTTTTAATGGGTACCTCTCAGTAAACCTGTCGGCTAGACATTTCGACAACCAATCCTCAATTGATAAGATTATTCTACTTTTGGAACGAAACAACGTTCCCGTTACAACCATACGTTTTGAAATTACCGAAAGTGCCTTAATGCGTGATTATGATAAAGCACTGACGTATATGTCCAAGATACAGAAGAAAGGCTTTTTAATCGCGTTAGATGATTTTGGTACGGGGTTTTCATCTCTTAAATATCTCAAAGAATTCCCAATCAATATTATCAAAGTTGATAAAAGCTTTGTTGATGATATAGGTAAGAATCAAAATAATGAGGCCATTATTCTTACAACACTAAGTATGGCTAAACAATTGAAAATGAGCTGCGTAGCTGAAGGTATCGAAACTATTGAGCAAGTCGAATTTTTCAAAAAGAATAAATGTCAGCATTTACAAGGTTATTACTTTTCTAAACCTGTTCCGGCAGAAAAAATTTCAGCACTATTAGAAACAATGTGGCAAGTATAGACACAATCCTTAGTCATTATTCAAACGCAAAAGGCAATGATTGATACTTACCAAAGGGTTTTGCGTGATAAACCGCAAAATGTAAATGTGGTAATGAAGAAAATCCTGTATTACCTGAGTAACCTATTATTTGACCTGCTATAACGTGCTCACCTTGGGTCACGGCAACGCCATTTTTGCTCAGATGGTAATACTCACCAGTGGTGTCATCCTCATGCAAAATCACTAAGTAGTTAGCATATTTAGCGTATTTTCGACTCGCCCCTCCACGTATATGATGCTCAACCAAATCAATCACTATCCCTGCCCTTGCTGCATGTATGGGTGTGCCGATTGGCATAGCAAAGTCAACAGCATACTGAGACGCACCACTATGGCTATACCCGCCACCAAAACCTTGTAATATAGGAAAGTAGCTATCTTGGGCATATGGATATTGATATATAGCATTCGCTTGATGCAACGCCAGCATATTACCAGGCGCCCAATAAAAAGCTTCGTCATACCAAATTTGTTTAAAAATGTTGATGGGGTGTAATTCAAGCACTTTAACTCGTTGATGACCCTGGAGCACTTGGCTAACAATATGCTGATGTAAGTTTATGGTTGGCGTTTTTAAGTTACGGGTGTCCACTTCTAAGGTGACGGTCACCACAAAAGGTTTTTTATTGTAGAGCCAATAACTAACCTGCTTATCTTTCTCAATTTTCTCAAAACATGCCCAATCATCCATACAGTAGTTACCTGAGCTCGCTAGAGAATTACAGGTAACCAGCACACATAATATAGTTATAAAAACAGATGCAAAAAGTTTACTTATAAAATACCGAGTAGAAGGGCAAAACACCGTTACTTAGCGAAGAGGCTATTTACATGCTGAGCAAATGGCGCGGCACGCATAAAACCTGTCACCCTGGCAGTCTCAAGCTCTTGTCCTTGGGCATCAAAGAACATAATAGTAGGTAGGCCAAGAACAGAAAAGCGTTCTTGAAACGCAAGGTTAGCATCACTGCTATCGGTTAGGTCAATCTGCATTAATACACTGTGTCTTAATGCTTTGACTACGTTTGTATCTGAGAAAGTGTATTTTTCAAATTCTTTGCAGGCCACGCACCAATCTGCATAGAGGTCTAACATCACTGTTTGGCCTTCAGCATTGGCCTCGGCTAGTGCCCGATTGAACTCTTCGATACTGCTAACTTTTAGAAATTCTGGATGAGCTGCCATATGGTTAATTGATTGACCTTGCGTATTACTGTGACCAATCCCCTTGATTGTTTGATAGCCATAACCAGCTGAGACGAACAGTCCAATAAAGATCAAGAATGCGCGAAGACCTTTGAAAAAAGATACAGGGGTATTTTGGTTCATCACATAAAAATAAGTGAATGTTATCAAGCCAAGTAACGCCCAAGCAAAATCGGTGGCAAAGTGGGTGACTAATCGTTCTATGAACATAATGGCAACGGCTAACATCATAAAACCAAATGTAACCTTAACAACGTTCATCCAATTACCTGCTTTTGGCAACAACTTGCCTCCGGTAATACCAAATAAAATCAATGGGATCCCCATACCCAAACTCAGCACATATAGCGCACTACCCCCTAAAACTAAATCACCACTTTGGGCTATAAACAACAAAATACCAGTTAAAGGCGCGGTGGTGCAGGGAGATGCCACTAAACCCGAAATCGCGCCCATAGCTAACACGCCCAAATAACTACCACTGGTTTGTTTGTCACTCATGGCATTGAGCTTTTCTTGCCACGAGGAGGGCAACTGCAATTCATAGGCGCCAAACATCACCACTGCCAACAATACAAAAATCACGATTAAAGAGATTAAAATCGCTGGATGTTGTAATCCCGCCTGAAATTGCACACCAGCAGAAGCAACAATCAACCCCAACAACGAGTAAGTAATCGCCATGCCTTGTACGTAGACAAACGACAAAGTAAATGCCCGAGAGGTGCTAATGGTTTTACCCTGACCAATCACTATGCCGGATAAAATCGGATACATAGGAAACACACAAGGTGTAAAGGATAAACCAACACCTAAACCTAAAAATAATAACAGTGAGATAAGTAAACTCTGCTCACTGGACAACAAGCTAGCTAATTCGAACTGTTCTGAAATTGGAGCCAGAGAGTCTGAATCGGATATAGAGATTTTTGTATCTTGGCCAGGCTCTACGACTGAAGCAGTACCCACTTGACTTAGATACACCTCTTTGGTGGTGGGTGGGTAACACAAGCCAGCATCCGCACAGCCCTGATAACGAATCTTAACTATGCCATCTTGCACTGAGGATACTATGGGGTAGGTAACATCTAGTTGCCCACGAAATACATCCGATAAACCAAAAAATTCATCTTCAACTTGCTCCGCAACAGGAAAAACCGGCAGACCTATCTCGGCTTGTTTAACCACAGTCTTAAATTGCTTTTTATATAAGTAGTACCCGTCTGCAATTTGCCAACTCAGGATGACGCGATCACTTTGCTGGGCAAAGTCGAATTGGAACGCTTCGTCTACTTGCAAAAACTCTGGTTCGTCAGAGAATAGGTCGGCTAAGGGATCGGAAGTTTGCGCGATACTCAAGGACGAGACGAAACAAATACCAAGTAGTAAAATAAAATATCTAAAACTCAAATTCATCTACAATACTTCTTATATAAAGGGAAACTTGGCAATATTTTCATTATACCAATCTAATAGGCCAATAGGGACTTACAAACCTTAAAACACAAATCTTAACAAATTATTAAGACGGGACCTTACTTTGTTTAAAGACCCAAGATTAAGCAATCAAGTTTCACTATTTCAGTAAATAATTTGAGTTTGAGATAAATAGACTCTAGTAACTAAACTCGTTAGACAAACCAAGCAACAGTCTGTAACAATACGTTACTTGGGTTTCTATTGTTTAGTCCCAGTATCATAACAAACACATTATCATTGAAGCTATACGTAACTCTAGTTACGTATAGCTCAAATAACGAGGTATTTTTGTTTAAATTATTTTTATTATTTGCCATTTTACCTATTGTCGAAATCGCCATACTGATCAATGTGGGTGAGCAAATAGGTGGTTGGTATACTGTAGCTATCGTTATCCTGACCGCTTTTGCAGGCGCTCATTTAGTCAGACAACAAGGGCTCAGCACCTTGATGCAAGCCCAACAAAAAATGCAAACGGGCATCATGCCAGGCCAAGAAATGGCTGAAGGTTTATTATTGGTGATTGCAGGTGTGTTGTTAGTTACCCCAGGGTTTATCACAGACAGCATTGGATTTTTATTGAGCTTGCCTATCACTCGCCCGCTTATAGCCAGAGGGATAGTTAAAAATTTAGCTCTCAAGATGGTGAGTCCACACTTTAAAAGTGACTTTTCTCAATACCACCAGCCACCACGTTCAACAGAACAATCTGATGATGTCATCGAGGGTGAGTTTGAACGTAAAGATAAACTCCCAGAAAACCCAGCCCTTAAGGATGACTTAAGAAAGCCAGACTAACCTAAACATTACATTTCAATAACCTTTAGCTGAAAGAATATAATGTTTTCTTGTAGCTTAGTTTCAGTCTTTTTATTTGTTTATCAGCTCAAACATTTGAGATTGAGGGGTATTCTGTATATGCACTTTAACTCAAGGCAAAACGACAATGGCAATCTGTTGGATCAACGCTTTGATTATGGACATGCCATTTCAGAATATCTAACAATTGAAGGCTATATCGTAGGAGAAAGAGACGACACTGGCGTTTTATTTGAAAAAGAATTAAGATTCAAGTATCGGTATCTACCTGCCTTACAGCCTTCTGTCGAAATCTACACTGGTGAGGATTTTATTGGTTTAGGGCCTGGTTATGGGGATTCATCGATACGAAGGACAGAAACAACTAAAATGGGAATTAACATTTATTGCTGGGCCAAACTGAGACTCTAAAGATCACACCCTTAGATTCGCATTGGAGTACGAATTTTAGTTCTGCTTCAGCACTTTTCGTCTACAATAGCGCTCACATAATACAGCTTGAAAATTCCAATGAAAGCCTGCGCTTGCCATATTTTAGTCAAAGACAAAGTCCTAGCTTACAAGCTAAAAACCCAACTAGAAAAAGGAGGTAACTTTCATCAACTAGCCAAAAAACATTCTATCTGTCCATCAGGTAAAAAAGGTGGTGACTTAGGTGAATTCCCCCCCGGCACTATGGTCAAAGCATTTGATAATGTGGTGTTTAAAAAAGAAATACTGACAGTACACGGGCCACTCAAAACCAAATTTGGTTTTCATCTGATTAAGACACTTTATCGAAACTGAATACAGATTGGGCTAATGGGGTTAATACCAGGCGAGGTATTCATCATATAATATACAGGTTAGATGAATCTGCAGTAGAACAGAGGTTTAGTAAAAATGGAGCTTACTCAAATGTGATAGGCAGAAAGGGTAAGCAACGAGTGTCGCTTTTATTTTTGTGAAAAAAAGCAAACTTTGCGCCATAGTCCAGATGGTTTTTAAATCTGAATATCCGGGAACACATAATTATGCTTTGATAAAAGCAATATTCATAGCTGAGCAGCACAGCATCGAAAACACTTATTTTCATTTTGAATTTCATCAAAACCGCTAAGTAATAGTAAAAAACTACTTACTTTCAATCCCTCAAGCATATAAAAAGAGATCTCAATCTCGAGATATAAGGCAATATAAATTGTCATATTTTGAAAAATAATGATTCATGTTATCTATACTTGTAAAATTAGGGAAATCTTGCAAAAGGAATGAAATGCGTTATCAATTTAACAACTTTGAAATTGATACACTTCAGTTTAAATTGTTTTTTGCTGGCAAAGCTAAAGCTATTGAACCAAAAGATTTTGATCTCATTGTGTATTTAATCAAGAATCGGCATCGAACAGTGACCAGAGAAGAATTATTTAACGCTGTCTGGCAAAGGCAAATTGTCTGTGATTCGACATTAACTAACCACATAAAATCAATTAGAAAAATTCTGGGTGACAACGGTGAAAGACAAAACCTTATCTCTACGATTAGAGGTCGAGGTTACCAGTTTATTGCCACAACTAAGGAACTATCAGATAAAGAAAATTCTATTTTCCAATCTACCTTACGCACAAAGTTTATCTGGAAAGCCCTTATATTTATTTTTTTATTACTGGCTACAATTCTTGTTTTTTCTAACTTAGACAATCCAGAAATTAAGCAAAATTCAATCGCAGTATTACCTTTCCTTAATTTGAGTGGCGATCCAAACTACGATTACTTCTCTGATGGTGTTTCTGACGCAATATTAAATGGGCTATCCAGTGCAGAAAGTTTATACGTAATATCTCATTCATCTTCGTTTCGTTTTAAAGATACAGAAATTGATATCTCCGATGTTGCCAAGCAATTAGGGGTTATTTATGTATTAGAAGGCTCAGTTAGAAAATCTGAGACCACAATCATGATAACTGTCCAATTAGTAGAAGCCAAAAATGATCGCCAACTATGGGGAGCGACTTTCAATAGAGAAAGTGACAGTATTTTAGCTATGCAAACTGAAATTTCAACGGTGATTGTTGATGCGGTAAAAAACGCTTTAGCTATTAATAGTGACTTTACTCTACTTAACATTCCCCCCATTGAGTTTAGCCGAGATAATTCAAAAAATAGTCCTGCAACGTTTCTAACGTTAAACGCCATAGCGCAAGCGATTTCAAACTTGAAAAACACAGCTCGAAATGTTGATGAAAGTGAATGCCGCGTCAAGTTAGCCATGATGCCTTTAGGTTCCTGCTAAAGAACAAAGCGTTACTCAATATAACTAGGAGTTTTGTATCTAGTTAAATAGAGCTTGTTATGTAACCTAAAGTTTTGATGTGTAAGCTAAGCATGAATAAACCTAAGTGTAATTTTCGTTTATTTTGATAGCCTGTGAAAATGCCTAAAAGTTTGTTGTGGCTCTCTTAGCTACTTATCCCCTGTGACTTACCTTTCAGACAGGCGATAGTGCCATTTATTTAAATAATTTATCTCTTTGAAGTATCGTTCGTTGAATGAATAACACGTTAACAATAAGTATCTATTGTTAACGTGCAAAGTTAAAAGGTCTTTTAAAGCCTATTTACTTTTTAAAACGTATTTAATTTGTCACTACTGGCTAGCAATTAACACCACCGTTTTTCCATGTATTGCGGTGATATCTTGAATGGTAACCGATGGTCGATTTGCTCTATACCTTTTAGGCGTATAACGGTCTAAATACCCAGAAGTTTCTAAGGCATTATATTTATATGCAAAGTTGGCAACAATTTGCTCATTGCACATTAGACCACGTGCTATCGATCTAACTCCTGCACCAGACATACGAATTTTTTGCTTTAATGCTCTCTTGTCATTAGTTACGGCAGCGATACAAATTTTAGTCTCAATCGAGTTATCAACTCCTTCGAATTGATAATCGGCTGCATTGGAACTCAGAGTAAAACCTGCGGCAACTATCACTGATATGAGGTTAAACGTTTTCATAATATTAATTCCTTTTCTATGTATTTTACTAAAGTGAATTAATATTATGGCTGGAGTCTATTTTTTTGGGTAAAGGCGAAGTAGTCATAAGCTAACTTCTACATATATTTAAGGTAATTTTTAGCTATGTTTTGACGATGACTCATGTTGATCAGTAAATTAGCCTGAATGTGAACTAAGCTATCATTGCGGTCATAGAAAGAGTTTCGATTAAGAATATGAAGCAATGCGAAAGCAGACGTTAATGCCGTTTTCAGCGGTGAATATGTGTTAAGTACTGCTTTAGCTTTACCTTCGACAGTCACAAAAAAAACGCTTAGGTCTGCCGCCACGCTGAGTGTTTACTTCTCTAGGTTGTGACACGACCAAGCCTTTTTTATCGATTAAATAACTGCTTGGCATACCCAATAATTGATAGACGATAGCGATCTTGCCTCTGGGGTCATAAACAATGGGGACTAATGCAGGTACTTTATTTAAAAAAGTCTTCGCCAAAGTTGCTACAGTGTCTAGATTGATGGCAATAATCTGCAATCCTTTTTCAGCATATTTAAGTTGCATCTGGTTCATCCAGAGAAATGACTTGCGACATGGCTTGCACCAACTAGCCTAAAAGTCGAGATACACGACTTGTCCATTTAAATCAGATAGTTTGTTAGGTAACTGATCGTGAGAGATAGCAAAATCTGGAGCTGCAATCTCCTGTGCAAAAATTAAAGATAATGGTGTGATGCTGATGAGGGTAAGCAGCATACTTAATAGGAAGTGCCGCAAATTATTGGCCATGTAGATAATTTGCAATCATTTTAGAAGTTAAAACTTAAGACAATAAAAAAGCCCCCGAGGGAGCTTTATAAAAACATGTCAACCAGCAATTATGAATCTAAAGAACCACAGAAGCGATAACCTTCACCATGAATAGTCACAATTAAATCATCGGCATTCACTTCTGACTCAAAGTGTTTACGAATACGACGGATAGTTACGTCAACTGTGCGGTCATTTGGGCGCAACTCACGGCCAGTCATTTCCATTATGAGTTGTTCACGTGTCAAAATTTTACCTGGGTTGTTCAAAAACAAATGTAATGCTCGAAACTCACTTCGTGGCAAACGAAACTCTTTGCTGCTAGGAGAAATAAGGCTACGACTATCGCTGTCTAATATCCAACCGTTAAAACCTACACGACTTGGTAAATCATCATCTTCGTTACTGTTAGATGTTCGCGTCAATAAGTTGCGTGCACGTATAGTTAACTCTCGTGGATTGAAAGGTTTAGTAAGATAGTCATCAGCACCAATTTCTAAACCTAAGATGCGATCTACATCGTTATCTCTGCCGGTTAAGAATATCAAACCAATATTTTTACGACCACGGACTTCGCGGGCCAGAATCAAACCATTTTTACCGGGTAAATTGATATCCATAATGACCAGGTTAATAGTGTTGTTTGCGAAGATGTCATGCATCTGTTCACCATGTTCGGCTTCAAATACATTATACCCTTCTGCTTCAAACAAGCTTTTAAGGGTGGTACGTGTGACCACTTCATCTTCAACAATTAATACGTTAGGAGTCTGCATGTTTCACGCCTGGTTATGAATTTGTGTAAAAGTTTATCAGAAAATATCTAAAAATCAGGGTTTTATCCAATTAATGTGGCATATATAAACAAAATTTATGCATTTACACAAAAGAATAATTATGCTTTTGCTGATATCGACCATTTTGATAGGGAATAAAATCATGCATTGAACTCCCTTACCTTCCTCACTTTCAATAGAGATCGAGCCATTCAGGGCTTACTAAATGCATTGCTAAGCCGTTATCTTTAAATTCGATACTCACTTTATAGTCATCGACAGATTCAATGGTAATATCTATTTAGCCTTTGTCTACGTGTTCATAACCATGAAGAATAGAATTCATTATTAAGTTGAGCATAATTTGGTTAATTGGCCTAGCTTTAGATTCAACCACTCAGTTATCTGCACAATTCACATTGATCAAATGATTAACTTTTTTAACTTAGGCCGCAATGACATAAGTTTGCTTCCATCAACTTGGCAAAGGATAAAACGCGATTGTTTTCTGAGGATTGGTCAACCGCTATTTGTTTATAGTTTGAAATTAGCTCAGCTGCCCGATTCAAACTACAATAGGTAATATTGAGGTTTTCTTCACTCTCGGTAATAAATTTTGACAAAGAACTAGCTTTTAAGGGTTTTTTCTTCAAAAATTTTACGCATATCAGATAATCTATCTAACATCATAATGGAAGCAGTGACACCATGACCAATTGGAGTATTAACCTCATGAGCCAAACTGGCAAACATCTCGTCCAAGGATACCATTTTTCCGTTTTGCAGTTTGCAGTTTGCAGTTTGCAGTTTGCAGTTTGCAGTTTTAAAGTAAAGAAAAACACATTAGCAAACAAATCAACAACACACTTAAGGGGATTATAATTGACTGAGCAATCAGGTTTTCTAATGTTTATGCTGAAGCCCGGAGATACACGTCTTCATCATTAAAAATAGGTCGAATAATCTCTATCACACCGCCCGTCACTCTGAGTTTAACCAGCGTTTCTATTTGATCGAATTTGGCTTTTACAGGCGCAATACCTTTTTATTGTAGCTAGCAAAAAAGTGAGTGGTTTTCAGGTCCATAATTTTGTAAATATGAACATTTTCAATGATTTTGGGTGCAGCCAGCACCATCAGGTTTTGTTTTCCAACCAAACCTTCATCGTTAATCATGGATTTTAATGCACTTTGACCAATCATATCGGAGACAAACAAAACATTTTTACAGGAATTGTTTATAGATAGCGGTTTGACTATACAAATTAACACTAGAAGACAAAATAAATGATATGTATGTAATCGCCATGACTACCCATATTAACAGACTTTTAATAGATTAAAATTTAGTGTCTGAGGCCATATTGCTTGTTACGTATTCCTTGATCCGACCACTTTTAATTCATGTTATTGATACATAAACGAGCAAAATGCAACTAGTAGACTAAATTTACTAATATTTTCTATATGCGAAAGATCAATACCTGAGTAAAGTCAAAATACCTTACTAACTTTTGATTTTTTTCTACCCGTCTTTAAATGTGCAACATGTTATTTTATAAATTCAACTTTTTCGTTACAGTTTCTCATACCTTTAACGGCCCTAAAGAAAATGCAGATAACATCACCTTTTGTACTTTAAAAACAAGACAGGTAAAGTCATTTTTTTTAACTACAAGATTTAATGATACATTCTACCTTTCCAAAATCTACAAACATTTGGATGGCAATCCGTAAGCTGCTGTTATCAGACCCAAAAAATAACTCTGTCTGTCTTTTGTCATCCTTTTAGCTCAAATACAGTGCTTGATAGTCTTGTGCGGCGGCTTCCCACGTAAAACGACTATGCATAGCTCGCTGTTGGGTTAACTCAAGAGCCTTAGGCAACTCATGATAAAACAGTAATGCACGCTCTATACATGATAGCAATGCGCTGCTATCGGGCTGTTCGAATACAAACCCAGTCGCACTGCCTGGGTCTTCTGCCAAATCTATCACGGTATCCTTAAGTCCACCGACAGCTCTGACTATAGGCAAGGTGCCATATGCCAAACTATACATTTGATTCAAACCACAAGGCTCGAACAAAGAAGGCATTAGAAAAAAGTCACTACCCGCTTCAATCATGTGTGCTTTTCGCACACTAAAACCTTCAAAAAACGCCATTTTTTTAGGATATTTGTCAGCGACATCTCGCAAAAACAGGCTGATTTTTGGATCGCCGGTACCAATGATGGCCAATTGCACGTTATGTTGCATCAGTTTAGTTAACATAGGCAAAATAAAGCCAAAGCCTTTTTGGTCAGTTAGACGACACACCATACCAATGATAGGAACGCGCACTTTTTTTGGTAGCCCTAACTCTTTTTGTAATTCAGCTTTGCAGGCTTTTTTGCCAGACAAGTCAGCATGATGATAGTTTTTTGCAATATGTGGGTCATTAATAGGATCCCACTGGCTGTAATCACAACCATTTAAAATACCTGACACGTCGTCTCGTCGGTTTTGGAACTCATTATACAAGTGATGAGAACCAAGAGATGACAGTAGTTCTTGTGCGTAGTTAGGACTGACAGCGTTAATTTTATTGGCATAACGGATCCCCATGCGTACAAAATTTAAAGCATCTCCGTCCAACTGGCTGTGTAATTTATAATGTGTCTGTAAGAAAGCAATATCGCTAAATTGATGTGTTCCTTGGTAAGCCCCATTGTGTATAGTAAAAATTGTTTTTGCTTGAGCAAAAAAACCAGAGTTGTCGATACTGACAAAATAGGGTGTGAGTGCAGTATGCCAGTCATTACAATGAATAATATCAGGCTGAAATCCTACTGCCTTTGAAGCTTGTAAAGCTGCACTTGCAAAAAATGCAAAACGTTCTGCATTATCTGGATAAGCATGATAGTCATCAGAATACAGACCTTTACGTTCAAAATACTCTGGGTAGTCAACCGCCAATACTGGCAAACCCTCCAAGTTTAAACGTTTAACAGCAAATTCATAGGAGTGATGGCCAGCATCTAAGGTTTGTTTGTCACAACAATCAAGGGCCTTAAATTTATCTGCTAACTGTTTATAGTAAGGCATTACGATTGTTACTTCATGACCCAGTTCAGCCAATGCCAAAGGCAAAGCTTTGCCTACATCAGCTAAACCTCCAGTTTTGACGAGATCTTCCACTTCAGACACAACAAACAATATTTTCATTCGAGCTGCTTACCTTTTTTATTTTATGCGAGCGCAATGGTAAAGACTGAACTTAGTGGTTTGGGCAATAAGACCCACCGCACTAAACCGCTTTTCAAGTAACTCAGAATAACGCAAAAATTTATTCGCCACCAATGTCAGTGAACCAACTTTAGCAAGGTATTGTTTTAGCTGGGCAATAAATTCTTCGGTCACAGAATAGTCTGTCTGAATACCGGTATGAAAAGGTGGATTAGTATATACAGCAGAAAACTTGCCTTGCACATCCATCAAACCGTTTGACGGAACCACCTTAACGTTAATGTGGTTCAGATTGGCACTTTCTTTTGAGCAGTGCACAGCTAAGGCACTGACATCACTCATCACCACTTCACTTTCTGGACTTTTCAACCCAAGATAACATCCAATTACACCTGCACCACAACCAAAGTCTAATAATCGACCAGTTTTTATTTCAGGTAAGTTATCCAATAACACCCTAGTTCCTAAGTCGATTGCGCCATGGTTAAACACGCCCGGTAAAGAACATATTTTATAGTCTAAACCACCAACGGAAATTTCAATTTCACTCTGCCATTTGGCCAGCTTAAAGGGTTTTACTGGTTTATCGATTTGTGCACCAAATAATGCACAATGACGAGCAGAATCGACTTTGTTTACTTGAGAACTAATAGTCTCGAGGATTTTTGCCGCACTTTTTACACCGCCTTTGTTTTCACCCACAAGTAAAAGGCTACCACTTTCCTTAAGACAAGCTGCAACATTGGCAATCAACATTTTCGCATGCTCTTTAGACTTAGGCATGTAAATAACCGCACCATCAAATTTGTCATCAGTGTAGATAACAGCTGTGAATGTATGTTGCGATGAATTTCCCGCAGCACAACTTTGCTGATAAATATCAAAGTATTGGTGAAACACGTCAATGTCAGGGTTGTTCAGTTGTTCAGTGATGTGACTATCGGTTGGGTTAACCAGTAACCACTTGCCCTGAGCGAGGGTATCCTTATTACGCATCAATAATTGACTAGGAGCAGACAGCATCAAGAACTGTCTCTTATACACATCTCCGAGCCCACGAGACAGGCAGAAA
>ENA-OSIY01000622-OSIY01000622.1-marine-metagenome-genome-assembly--contig:-NODE-622-length-19847-cov-10.466970_pt1 | contig 19847 bp, 26 predicted proteins | sample MGYA00237884_ERZ534233 | MGnify/ENA primary metagenome ERZ534233 (study PRJEB26412, sample SAMN06343840) | marine metagenome | isolation source: estuarine water | place: USA: Columbia River Estuary... | reverse complement strand
GCATACGAGATTTCTGCCTGTCTCGTGGGCTCGGAGATGTGTATAAGAGACAGCGATATATGGAACGCTTAAAAAGAATTTTAAGAATTAAGGTAAAATCAAAGGAAACCGCTACCGCCGTTCCGCAACTGGAACGCGCAATGCTTCCCAAAGTAGAAACGAGAATAAAGCGTGGCGATAACTAACGGGTATGTAACCCTGAATGAAGTTAAGGATGCGTTGAATCTTGAGGATTCAATTGACAATGCAGCCCTTGAAATGGCTATTGCAACCGCTTCACGCCAAATAGATGATTATTGTGGCCGTTTCTTTTACAAGGATGGCACTGAAGTAGCACCTGCCACCCGTTACTACACCCCAACGGACTACTGGATTTTGCCAACAGATGATTTTGTGAGCATTAGCCAAATTGCAACCGATGATAACTTTGATCGTTTGTATGGAACCGTGTGGACAACTGACGATTCAATGTTTGAACCAGTCAATAACCCTTCACGCGGTTGGCCAATGTCTCGCATTTTAGCCGTTGGCGCTTATGTGTTTCCCTGGAACCTGCCACAATCAGTACGGGTTAGAGGCGTTTTTGGATGGTCAACAGTGCCTTACGAAGTAAAGACCGCAGCAAAGATTCAAGCCTCTCGCCTGTTCTTGCGTAACCAGTCACCATTTGGCATTGCTGGTAATACAGATTTGGGAACAGTGCGTTTGGCTGCAAAGCTAGATGCCGATGTTGAGGCGTTACTGCGCCCATTGCGCAAGAATAATGGGTTGGCTAAGTAATGTTACCAAGTGCCGTTAGAAACGGCTTAAAAGCCAACCTAGAGGCGATTAAAGGTATGCGTACCTATGAGTTAATCCCTACGGTGCCAGTTGCCCCTGCAGCCATTGTTGGCCAGTTAGACTTCACCTTTGATTTGAACAATGCCCGTGGTTTAGACCAGGCAAACCTAGATGTTGTTGTTTTGGTTCAGCGCTTTAGTGAGCGTTCAGGCCAAAACGAACTTGATAAGTACCTAGCAGGTAGCGGGGATTACTCAATCAAGGCAGCAATTGAATCTGATTTAACTCTTGGTGGGGCTTGCAATACCTTGCGAGTCACATCAGCCGAAGCGGGAAGTTATTCTGCAGGGGATATTGAGTTTCTTTCATACCGTTACCGTCTCACCGTTTGGGGATAAGGAGAAAAATGAGCTACACAGTTACCTCAGATAATTTTGAGGCGAAGAAAAAAGGCGAAACAATCACCGATAAAGAATTGCTTGATCTAGGACTTAACGCAGATGCCCTAGTTGCAGGCGAACATCTAAAAAAATCAGCACAAACTAAACCAGCAACAGTAGAGGAAACAAAATAATGGCCCGTATTGTCCTAACAGATGCTTCAGTTGTAATCAACGGCATCAATCTCAGCGAGTTTATTACGAGCGTGGCGTTAAGCACCAGCGAAGATGTTGTTGACACAACAGGTATGGCGGCAGGTGGAGCGCGTACCCGTGTTGCTGGGCTTGCTGATAACTCGGTTACTCTTGAATTCAATCAAGATTTTGCAACATCAGCACCTGAAGTAACAATCAATGCGGTTGGTTCTTCACTTGTTGGAACAAATGTAACTTGTGTTGTAAAGCCAACATCTGCTGCAGTTGGTGTAGCAAATCCTAGTTACACATTTTCAGCAGTTGTTGCCGAGTGGCAGCCACTTTCAGGTGCAGTTGGCGAACTTGCAACAATTTCTACAACTTGGCCAATCTCAGGCAATATCACAAAGGCGGTTGCATAATATGGCACGCGTAGTATTAACAGATGCAAATGTTTTATTTGCTAGCAACGATATTTCTCAATATGTGACATCAGTAAGTCTTTCAACAAGCGTTGATGTTATCGAAACAACTGGGCTTGGCAACACTGCACGCACACGCGTTGGTGGCTTGTTTGATAACTCAATCACAATTGAGTTTAATCAGGATTTTGCAGACAATGCCCTTGAAGAACTAATCAACGGAACATCACTTGCAACAACAACTGTTGGAACCGCTCAACCAATGCAGGTAAAGCCATCATCAGGTGCAACCAGTGCGAGCAATCCAAAATACACATTTAACGCGCTTGTAGCAGAATGGCAGCCATTATCAGCATCAGTTGGCGAATTAGCAACTGTTTCTGTAACTTGGCCAATCTCAGGCGTTATTACAAAAGCAATTTCATAATCTACTAAGGGGGAAAAGATGGATGGATTAGCAGTTAAGGTAAAAACAACTGATGGTGTTGAGGCCTCTTACAAGTTAACGCCTCGCATCATTGTTGCATTTGAACAACAGTTTGGTGCAGGTATGCCAAAACTTCTTGGCGAGCAGCAAAAAATTGAACACATCTATTGGCTTGCGTGGAAATCAATGCAGGTTAACGGTGTTGTTGTAAAACTTTTTGGACCTGAATTTTTGGATAGTTTAGTTAGCGCAGAGTTAGACACCGATAGTTCTTTCGAATCCACCGCAACAGCCTAACTTACACGATTGCAGCCGTTGCGGTTGAAACAGGCATTAGTCCAATAGATTTATTGGATGCACCTGAAGGAATCCTTGAAGCAATCACTATTTATATGAAGGAACGAGCTAAAGCCAATGGCTGATGATGTAATTGTTCTTACAGGTATCAAGGAAACTTTGGATGCGCTAAAAGAGTTTGATAAAGATGCGGTTAAACGCTTCAATAAAGTTATCAATACTGAATTAGCGGGGGCGCAACGAGATGCCAAAAATCTTATTAGCGAAAACCCACCGATGAGTGGTTGGCGCAAAACCGACCCAATTAAAGGCAAAACTCGCGGTGGCGCTGGTTGGCCTGGCTGGAACGCTGGAGAAATTAAATCAAAGATCACTAAAACAAAGGCGCAAGGCAAGGTTCGTAAAGATTACACAACCAGTGCTGGTGCTTTGCTGAACAAGTCTGCAGCAGGTGCAATCTTTGAAGTTGCTGGCAGAAAAGCATCAGGAACAAAACGAATGTTTGCTACAGATAGCGGTGGGCAGTTCCTAAGAACTCTTGGCAACAGATTTGGCAAGGCTTCGCGTGTAGTATGGCGTGTTGTTGACAAAGACAGGGTAAAAATTCAAGCAAATGTAAATCGTGCTTTGGAAGAAGCAAAGGCACAATTGCAAAGAGAATTGAACAGAGAGCGAGCATAACAAATGGCAACAGGCGCAATTGTAGCCCGCATCCTCACCCAGTATTCCAATAAAGGTTCAAAAGCTGCTCAAAAAGATATTGCAAATTTGGGCAAAAACTTTGATGCTTTTGCAAAAAAATCAGCAAGAGCATTTGGATTGGCGGCAGCAGCATCAGCCGCAGCAGCAGTCAAAATTGGCAAAGATGCGGTAATGGCTGCATCTGATGTTTCTCAGCAATTTGGCGCTTTAGATGCAGTATTTGGAAATAACGCAAAGCAATTGCAGGAATTTTCAAAATCAATGGTTGATTATGGGTTATCAACTGCAGATGCAGCTCGTTATGCAGCCTTGCTTGGTACTCAACTCAAGGGTTTAGGATTATCTGAACAAGAAGCCATTGATCGCACAAAACAACTTCAAGTTTTGGCAGCAGATTTAGCAGCAACATACGGTGGAACAACCGCCGATGCAGTTCAAGCACTCAGTTCAACATTTAAGGGTGAATACAACCCAATTGAACGCTACGGTGTTGCAATCAAGAAGTCTGACATTACTGCACGCCTTGCTGCAAAGGGATTGGGCAAGTTAAAGGGTGATCTGCTCAAGGCGGCAGAGGCGCAAACTGCCTTTGAAATGATTATTGCCAAAACTACCGCTGCTCAGGGCCAGTCACGCCGCGAATATGACACGCTGGCAGCACAATTGCAACGCGTACAGGCTTCTTATACAAACATTAAGGCAACTTTGGGTGCAGCATTGCTACCAGTTGTTGAAAAGTTTGCTAATTACATATTAACAACAGTATTGCCTGGGCTTGAAAAATGGGTAAATACAAATAAAGACAAATTAGCAAAAAGCCTTCAAACTGCAGCAGAGCAGGCAATAAAATTGCTTGTTGTTATGGTAAAAATTGGCGAATGGATTACAAATAATATTGGTACAGTAAAAGTAATTGCTGGGCTTTTTGCAACAATGTTTGTTGCAACTAAAGTTTATGGAATGATTACTGCAATCAACCTATTAACTGCTGCACTTGTCAGAATGAATGTTGCGATGGGGGCGGGCGCAATTGGTGCGGTAACAAAAGGCGCAGCCAAAGGCGGTATGTTTGCAACTCTTGGCGCTGCTCTTGCTGCTGGTAATCTCGGTGGCAAAATTGGCACTGGCATTGCTGCGGCGATACCTGGTACAAAAGCCAACAGAGCTAAAAACGCTGCAAATATTTTTAGCAATTCTGCATATGGGCCAATGTCACCAGGGGCATCAGATGTAGCCGCTGGTAATGTAAAAGGTGCAGCATCTAGCGCTGCAGCCAATAGTGACCTTGCAAAGATTCTTGCCGAATATAAAAAGATTACTGACGAAGTAAATAAAGCTAGCAACGATACAAAGAAAAAAGAATTAACTGCCGTTGAAAAGATGTATCGCATCAAGTTAAAAGAACTTGGCCTTGTTGAAACAACTGCAGAGATTGAAAAGATGGCAACTGCAAATGCAATTAAAGCAAACCTTGATCGCCAGCGTTCTCTTTCAAGCTCACGCACAATTGCAATTGGTACTTCAAACTCACTTGCCTATGGGAACAGAGGTAACACAACTGTAGTTGTAAACAATGCTGGTTCGGTTATTTCAAATAATGATTTAGTAACATCCATTGTAAATGGTATTGAACGAACAACTCGCCGTAGCTTTGGAACTGTTGGGGCGTTTGACATACTATGACCGCATTTGATGGAATCACCTCACCTGCAATTGCGGTTCAATTTCTTAAAAGTGGAACTTGGACTTCAGTTACAACAACAGATGTAATTCAAATTGATATTCGCCGTGGTCGAACACGCCAAAATGAACGCGATCAGGCAGGCATTTCAGTTATTGTTTTCAATAACACCAGTGGCTATTACGACCCTGATAACACCAGCGGTTCAAACCCGTGGGTAGTTTCAGGCACCAACATTTTGCGCGATGGCTTACAAATGCGCATTGTGGCTACAATCGGTGGCACCGCTTACCCGTTGTATTATGGCTTTCTTGAAGAAACTGAAGTTAATCAAGGTGAAGCACCAAGCGTAACAATGACTTTTGTTGATGGCATTGCATACATTGCCGATGCCCAGGCACCAGCACTGGCAACAAGTGCCTTTGCCGAAACCGCAGCCACACGCGTTGGCCGTATGTTGACTTATGCAGGATGGGCAGGCTCAACCAGCCTTACTGGAACTGTTGGGATGTTAGCAACAACTCAGAATCGCTCTTGTATGGCAATGATCTATCAGGCAGTTGATGCCATTGCTGGTCGTTTTTATATTTCACGCTCAGGTGTGGCAACTCTTGTGCCGTTAGCCAATAAGTTCAGCCGACCAACTCAGTTGCTCTTTACTGACAATCAAGCAAGCAACACTGTTGGTTATATGCAATTGTTGACCAATCCTGGTACTTACTATGTGGTAAATCAGGCAATTGTTAACCGTGGTGAAGCCAAACAATACACATCACAATACAACCCTAGCGTTAGCGCTTATGGCATTGCTAAAACTATTCTTGATGCGCCAGTTGCCACCGATTCAAATGCTCAAAATCTAGCTTTATACGAGTCACGCAAAAATGCAACACCTGATACTTATGTTGAACGCATTGATTTTAATGCTTTGGCAGTTGGTACTTATGGTTTGCTTTATCCTGACTTTTTAGCAACAGAATTGGCCGATCAGGTGAGCGTTGTACGCACAACCTATGATGGCCGCACTATTCAATGGAACCTTGTAGTTGAAGGTATGGCTCACACAATTACCCAAAACAATTGGCTTGTGTCTTACACAACTTCAGCCATCAACCCATATTCAATTACAATCTAGGGGGTAACTGATGCCATTATGTCCACAAATCACCAACACCCCCATCACAGTAACGCTAACTGCAGACTTTACAGTTACAGATGTTGTTCCAGTAGTACCAGCCACAACTGAAGATGTTGCAAATGTTGTAGTTCTTCTTGATGGTAAAACAAAAGCCTTTTACCAAGCAACTGCGCCAACTGTAGATGTGAACGAAGGCGATATTTGGTTTGATACTGATGATGGCAACAAACAGTATTACTACAATGGCACCGCTTGGGTATCTGTTCAAGATACTGCAATTGCCACCGCCCAGTCAGCAGCAACTGCAGCGCAGACAACGGCAGACGGCAAAAACCGCATTTATCGTCAGGGAACCACACCAACAGGAACATTCTCAGTTGGCGATACTTGGTTTAACACTGCTGCCGATAATGCAATTTCGCGCTGGGATGGTTCCTCTTGGGTTGCAACAACTCTTGGCAATAATGCCCTTGCAAGCATCTCAGCAAGCAAGATCACGGCTGGCACAATTGATGCTTCAGTTATTACTGTTTCAAACCTTGATGCTGGAAATATAACAACAGGCAATCTTGCTGCAGCTCGCATTGCAACTGGGTCACTAGATGCCAGCAAGATTACGGCTGGCACAATTACTGCATCTCAAATTGCTACAGGCACGATTACGGCAACACAGATTGCTGCAGGCACAATCACAACTGACAAACTTGTTGCTGGAACTCTTACTGGTTACACAGTTCAAACAAGCTCTGGAAGTAATGCAGTTATTTTGCAAGGCGCAAGTAACGCTTTAAGTTTCAAAGTTGGCGGCATGATTGTTGGCAACATTGTGCCATTGTCTAGTTTTGGCGTTCTTACTCATTATGGCGCAACACCCGACCCAACAGGCGGCACATTCCCACAAATGTTTGTTGGTTCAACTGGCGTGTCATTGTTTGCATCAAGCACTATTGGTATTGGCGCAAATACATCAACTGGAATTAACTTAAATGCCTCAACAGGTGGCATTAACCTCAACAATCAGACAAATTACCCAGGTATTGCAACTGCATCAGGCAGTACCGTAGTAGTAGTTACAACTGGTTCAAGACTTGGTTTTGTTTCATCATCTCGCAAAACAAAGAAAAACATTGAGCCGTTGACAGGCAACTTTGTTAGCAAATTGTTAAGCCTAGAACCTGTTAGTTTTGACTGGAAAGATCAACCCGAAGATATGCCTTATCGCAGAAACTACGGATTGATTGCCGAAGATGTGGCATCTTTAACAAATGAAATGGAAAGCATTGTTAATTACAACCAAGACAATGAGGCCGTTTCAATTTCTTATGATCGCCTTACAATATTCTTAATGCTTGCAATCAAGGAACTTAAAGCTGAAATAGACCAACTCAAGGGGGAATAATGGAACAAGAAGTTGACATTCAAGAAGTCTTAAAGAATATGCGCGAAACCATTGGCGTACTCGCCCAGGAAAATGCAGTTCTAAAGGCACAAATCACATCACTTAACTCATAACGGGAGAACCGCGCAAATGACACCAGCAAACTGGGCAGGCTTAATTGTTTCTATTATTGCAATCGTAAGTGGATTTGCAGGGGCAGTTAGATGGCTTGTAAAACACTATTTGGCTGAACTCAAGCCCAACGGTGGCAGTTCAATGCGCGATTCAATCAACCGACTTGAAGCCCAAATGGAGTTAGTCCTAGAGTTGGTAAAAAACAAGTGAAGTTAGCAAAGAAGGCAACACCAGCGGCAGTGGCAGTGCTACGCCAAGCCACCGCCCTGAAGCCATTGCGCAAGAAGGCATCTGATGGCTTACTGCCATCTGCTGCCCACCAGGTTCAAAATCCAAAGTCAGATCACAATACTGGCCTAGCCGTGGACCTAACCCACGACCCTAAGAACGGCATTGATTGCGCTGACATATTTGAGCAGTTAAAAGATGATAAGCGCGTTGAGTATTTAATCTTTAATTCAAAGATTTGGTCAAAGGCAAGAGCCAAAGAAGGCAACCGCAAATACACAGGCTCAAATCCGCACACCAAGCATCTGCATATTTCTATCAAGCCCGAAATGGCAAAAGACACATCACCGTGGTTTTGGTGGATGAATCAGCCTAAAATAATTACACAACTTGGTGCTAAAATTGTGCCAATTCCTGCTAAAAAAGCATACAAAGCCGAAGTTTGCACATGCTGCAAAGTTCACGGCAAGAAATAAGGGAGCAATCAAATGGAACAATTCAAGCAAATCACACTTTCTTGGTTTCGCGCAGCAGCAGCGGCAGCAATTGCCCTATATCTTGCGGGCGAGACTGATCTAAAGACTCTTGGAATGGCTGCCATTGCTGGCGCTGCTGGTCCAGTTCTCAAGTGGCTAGATTCATCAGCCGTAGATTTCGGTAGAGGCTCAAAGTAATCCATTCCTAGTTTTTGGAGTAAATAAATGGCAGGTGAGTACAACTTCACAATCGAGCAAGGCGCAACTTTCAATCTTCTTATGACTTGGAAAATTGACAATGTTGCAGTCAACCTAACTGGTTATACTGCCCGCCTACAGGCACGCATTGATGTTGATGAAACTGACACAATCCTGTCACTTACAACAGGTGCTGGCATTACTCTTGGCGGTGCCGCTGGCACTATCACTTTAGATCAGACTGCAACTCAAACTGCACTCTTGCCAAAGGGTGAGTATGTCTATGACTTAGAGCTACAATCAAGCGGTGGCGTTGTTACTCGCTTGCTACAAGGTGAACTTAACATTTCTGCAGAGGTGACTCGATAATGGCCACAAGCGTTGTAACAATTAACACTGAAGATATTGATGTTGTCATTTCTAACGCACAAGGCCCACAAGGTCCAGGTGGCGCTACAGGTCCAACAGGTCCTGCTGGTCCAACTGGTGCAACAGGTGCTGGAACAACTGGTGCTACTGGTCCTACAGGTGTTCAAGGCGCAACAGGTCCAACAGGTGCTACAGGTGCAGACTCAACAGTTCCAGGACCGACAGGTGCAACTGGACCTGCAGGTGCCACGGGTGCCACTGGTGCAACAGGTGCTGATTCAACAGTTGCTGGCCCAACGGGTGCAACAGGTCCACAAGGTATTCAAGGAATTCAAGGAATTCAGGGCGTAGTTGGTGCAACAGGTGCTACAGGTATTCAAGGAAATGTTGGCGCAACAGGTCCAGTTGGTGCAACAGGTGTTGTTGGTGCTACTGGTTCAACAGGTCCAGTCGGTTCAACAGGTCCAACAGGTGCTACAGGTGATACTGGCGCAGGTTTAGCAATTCTTGGTTCATTTCCAACAGAGGCAGCTTTAATTGCAGCACACCCAACAGGAAACCCAGGCGATGCTTACATTGTCGGTCCTGATCTTTATGTTTGGAATGTAACCACATCTTCTTGGCTCAACACAGGTCAAATTCAAGGACCAACAGGGCCTACAGGATTGACAGGAGCAACGGGGCCAGCAGGGGCTGTCCCAACTGGATGGACATTGATAACAAATCAGTTTGTACAAAGTTTAACTGCTACATCTGTTACATTTACTGGTCTTTCTACATACAATAGAATTAGAATTGCGTGGGGAAGAAATGAAGCAACCACTGGATCAACTAATGCTATTTCTTTTTCAGTAAATGGTGGAGGAACGGCAAATGAAAGATTCATATATAATGCTACAACCTGGTATGGATATGTATCAGGATCAGTTTTGACAAATGGTGGATCTTCAGGAGGACAATACGACTTAATGAGATACGATATCTCAACAACACCTGGTTCTTTTGTTGGGACATTTGAAGGACAAAGAGGTCCATCTTCAGGACAGATAGAAATATTTGATAACTTATCAACAGTTAATTCAAAAAGATATAAGGTTGTTTCTGCAGGAAGAGATATTTTTAGCACAGATTTAAAGACACCAAGGCTTTCTTTTATAGATGGATTCTGGGATAAAACCTCAGCAATAGATACTCTAACTGTAAGTCTTTTATTTGGTTCTGGTAATTTTGGAGCATATGATTACGGCGCTGGAATCGGCGTTTTAGGTGGTACTAATTTTAATGTTTGGGGGAGTACAACATGAGTGATGTAGTTGAGATTAATGTTAATACTGGGCAAGTTACAGAAAGAGAATATACTGAGCAAGAAATTAGCTATAAGGCTTATTTAGAAACTCAATTAGTTGTTCCAGAACCTACAGCAATAGAAATTGATCCAAATGTACAGTCGGCTTTAAATAAATTAAAAGCTTTAGGATTAACTGAAGCTGAAGCAAGAGCAATTGCAGGAATAGGAGCATAACAATGGCAATCGATTTTCCAAATAGCCCATCGTTGAATCAATCATTCACCGCTGGCGGAAGCACATGGATTTGGGATGGCATTGCTTGGACCCTTCAAAGAATTACAACTGGGGCTCAGGGACCACAAGGAGAAGTAGGCCCACAAGGCCCTACAGGGCCCGTAGGACCTCAAGGAACATCTATTAATGTTAAAGCATCAGTAGCAACCGTTGCCCTACTACCAGCAACTGGCAATAGTGCAAATGATGCAAGAATTGTTGACGCAGATGGAGATCTTTATATCTGGGGAGGATCATCTTGGACATCTGCTGGTCAAATTGTAGGACCGCAAGGCCCACAAGGTATTCAGGGTATTCAGGGAATTCAAGGACTAACTGGCGCAACAGGACCTTCAGGCGGAATAACATTAGCAGTTACAAACTCAGGATCAGGATCTTATACAATTAATGGTTCTGCTAATCCAACTTTATCTTTTATTCGGGGACATAGATATGTAATTAATGTATCTGCTGTTGGACATCCGTTCTGGATTCAAACAGTTTCAGGTGCATATAGCGCAGGAAATGTTTACAGTACTGGAGTTACAAATGGCGGAACAGATAATGGAACAATTATATTTGAAGTTCCTTTTGATGCTCCTCAACTTTATTATGTTTGCCAATACCATTCATCAATGAATGGATCTATTACAGTATCTAATTTAGGACCAACTGGCGCAACTGGCGCAACTGGTCCACAAGGACCACAGGGAATTCAAGGTATACAGGGTTTAACAGGTGCTACAGGCTCACAAGGAGCACAAGGAATTCAAGGTATTCAAGGTTTGACAGGAGCAACAGGACCTCAAGGACCAGTCGGAGAAACATTACCTTCACAGCTCAGCAACTCTGGAAAATTTTTAAGTACAAATGGAACATCTGCGTTATGGGCTACAGTAACAACAACACCAGCAGATGGATCTATTACAAATGCAATGCTTGCAGGATCTATCGCAAATGCAAAACTAACAAACTCATCAATTACAATTAATGGTTCTGCCGTATCTTTAGGCGGAAGTGTAAACGTTGCAACAACTGCATATTCAAACGGAACTAATACAGCAAATTCAAATAAAATATTTTATAACAATACTGGAACTCTACCAACTGGTACAGCACTTGGCGATTTATATGTTCAGTATTAGGATAAAATATGAAAATATATGATGGAAGTTCCTGGCAAGAGGCAAAAGGTTTAAGATTTTTTAATGGCGGCTCCTGGACTCCTGCAGTAAAAGGATGGGTATTTACGGGATCTGGATGGATTCAGCATTATCCTAATTTTCCAACAAATACTCAGGGACCAATTATTTCTGGTAATAATAATGTTGGTGCCACCGTATCAGTGTCGGCTGGACTATGGACACAAGATATTGCATATGCTCCTACATCTTATTCCTACCAATGGAAAAGAAACGGGTCAGATATAGCTGGAGCTACTGGAAGTAGCTATATAACAACTGCATCAGATTCGGGTCAAACATTAACAGCAACAGTAACAGCATTTAATCAAAGAGGAACTAGTTTATCAAACTCAATAAACTCTATTTTAATACTTCCAGCAACTCTAAGTGGGTTATCACTTACTGATTCTACATCAACTCCTGCTGTACCATCAACTGTTTCCGTAACAGGCGGAACAAATGCCTGGTCTGCAAGCTGGACAAATACTGGAGCACCATCTTATGGGGTTAGAACCAACAACGGATACGTATCCTATTCTGGAGGAACTTCCGCAACTGGATATAGTGCAACCGCTGGGTCTGCAACAGTTTATGTGAAATCTATAAATACAAACGGCGTGGTATCAGTTTCATGGTCAGCATCAGCTGGAGCATCATATTATAATGTTTCCTGGACTGGTGGAAATTCTGCAACAATTTATACAACTTCAACAACCATATCTTGGCCAGTTGGAAACAACCTTGGAGTAATCGTAACACCTATGTCTTCAAATGGATACGGCGGAGGAAATCAATCCTCAAGTATTACTCCAGCTCAAAAAGAATCTGGAGAAAATAGCGGAGTTGGAACTATCGTTGATCCAGTTTATGCTCCATCATCTCTAAGTTTTACAGAAAACGGATGGCAAGGAACTGTTTTAACTTACCCAAATAGCAACACTTACTCCTATCCAACTTATATACCTAGACCAGGACAAACTCTTTCTATATCAAATGTGTCAGCTAGCGGAACTGCTCCCATTACATATACATACGACTGGCAACGAAACGGTGGCTCCTCGTGGGTTAGCCTTGGATCAACGGGATCATCTTATACATTGCCAGCTGGTTTTGCATCCGCTGGCTACGAATTTAGATGTGTCGTGACCGCAACAAATGGCCAGGGCAACACAACTTCAACCTCATCTTCAACAGGAGCAGTAGTGCATGTCACTGGAACAGCAAAAGCTCCCACAGGTTCTTGGTCTAATAACATAAGTCCAACTGGGGGCACCTTGTACATAACTGAGCCATCAAACTCATATGGAGTAGGATCTACCTATGAGAACTGGAACAATTCTCCAACATGGGGATATGACATTTACATATATCGTTCAACAACCTCGGGCGGCACATATACTCAACACTCTACCCACGTAAAGGTTTATAATGGGGGGTCTGGACAAACACAAACCAAAACTACCGCAGGTTGGTATTATGCAATTGTATACTCATATAACAGTAATTCTGTAAATGGAAGCTCGGTTAGAATTCCTTCAAGTGGAGGGTATCAGCTAACATGACAAAAGAACAAGACGCTAATAAAGAGATATTGGCTTTAAAAATAAGTCAAATAAGCATTGACCTATTATCATATGAAAATGCTATAATTGAAGATAACGGCAAAGAGCCATTATCAGAAGAAACTATTGCTTTTTATCGGGATCAGATAAATGAATTATCTCTGATGAAACAGGCACTAGAACAACTATAAAAAGGAGATAACCATGGCAACATACTCAGTACTATCAGAAGACGAAAAAAACTCAATCCGTCAATCAGCAGTCCGTTCATTAGAATTTCAAATGTACGCATTGGAGCTAGACAAAATTGCAGAAAGTGCAAAAACTACTCCAGATGCAGACAGACTGGCATTTTTAAATACTGCAATTGCAGAAAAAGAAACACAAATAGAAGCACTTTAATAAAAAAGGGAGAATGGAATGTCATATAAAAGCAGAGTCTTAAACGACTTTCCAAACTCATTTTATTTATTAGATGAAGTTCAATCGGGTACCACTAATACATTTACTCAGCTACTAGCCCAGTATGCAACATATCAAGCTTTGAAAGACAGTGGTTTGACGTATGGAGAAATAAGCGGAGTGCAGATTTACGACTACTCAGGTAGTTTAAATAACGGTACTGCTTCTTCCGCTTCATCAAAACAAATTATGCCTTTGGTTACAGGATCGGTAAGAGGAACTGAAGTTTTAAGCTCAACCATCATTACCTATAACCCAAAAGGAATCGCTACAAAGTACTACAAGGATAACTCTTTTTCTATAGAGGCTTGGTGTGCACTTCCAGGATATAACGTAAGTACAACAATAGTTGGAGACACTGCAACAAATACTGGCATATTTTATCAGAATGGCAATATTATATTTAGGGTTGGAGCCAACCAAGTTCAGGCTACAGTATCAAATTCTGAAGTAGTATATGTTGTGGGTATATTCCAGAGTAACATCTTGTCCCTATACATAAACGGATTTATTGCTGATGCCTTGCAAATAGACTCATATAAATTTTCTAATGAGGTAGCAACTTTTCAATCAGGACCTTCTACTGGTAGATTTGTAGTAGACTGTGTAGGATTCTACAGATACGCTTTATCTGGTACCCAAGTATTGGCTCATTATAATGAGGGAACTCAAGAAGTAAATATCTCTCAAATTGTAGCAGCAGACAATGGCTACCTATTCAGTATGAATACAGAGTCACTTAGACCTAAGTTTATTCATTCATATCCAGGATCCAAGCCTTGGTCTGAAGTAGCAACGGGCGGGATTACAATATCTGATGACAACTCTTATATCTATATCCCAGAGACAGAGACTGCAGCAACTGCATCATTTACATTTACCGATTATTTTATTGTCCCGAACTATTTAAATATCGATACATCTCAAATCCACTGGAGCAACGATGTAACTGGAATTCTAGTAGAGGCAAGCATCGATAATATTACTTGGCGGACTTGCAAGAATGGAAGCCCTCTTCCATATATCAATAAGAATGATAACCAATTCTCACAGATTGTTTATTTAAGGATAACCTTATCCTCTGCAGATACCAGAAAGTATCTTCCAATTCTTAGATCCCTAGAGGTCGCCTTCTATACTGGCAAGAACTTCTATAGCGATAATTCAGGATATTATGTCTCCTCCGCCTATGACTATGCTTTGCCAAAATTTAATAGCAAGACCCTTTCTTATAATAAATACAATGGGTTGACTATGTATGACGGTCATGGATTCTCATTGAATTCTATTCCCGCCGTTTCTTGCATAGAGATGATATACACCCCACAGTATAATCAGAATGTCCTATTCTCAGGAGCTACTAAAAAGTACGAGTGGGATAATGCGGGGCTAATAACAAAGACAGGAATCTCCTCAATTTATGTCAATGGCATAGATAGGACGGCGGAAACAAATGTCTGGAACTTCCTAGTAGTAGATACACCACATCATATTGTAATTAATCTAACATCATCTGATACAAGCATCAAATTTAATCAGAATCAAAATGACTCCAAGTCTGGAATAGGGCATATGTATAATAACGTAGCCGTATATGAGAGTGCCTTATCCGTAAATAGAATTCTAAACCATTACCTGCTATATACGGGGAATACGATAAATCAGATCGATGACACATCATTCTCACTAATAGAGTCATCCGCTGGTGACGATTCTACTCCTTTCTTTCTAACTGTGGTCGAGCCAGAGTCAGTTAGCTTGTAATTTTGTCCAAGAGATGGACAAACTCTAGACTTTAGCACGAAATAATGGTATGATTTATGTCTATGGATATCAATAGAAAGCAAACTAAGATTCTTGAAGAAGAATCGATACTTGGGATATATGTTTGGCAGATGCCTGATGGCAGATGGATTGGGGATGACGATGGGAATTTTCTTTCAGTCACGTCCAAAAAAGGCAATAGATCCAACATCGATGCTTTGGCTAGAGAAGTTCGCTCGTTTGGCATATATGAGGGCGGGCCTAAATTTCTTTCAGCAAGACGAAAGATTGACGACGAAGAATTTGAGCACCAAAAGCAAAGACTCAATTGGGGACTAGTTCCTGACCCATATGATATCGGTAACTACAAGGACGAAATGAAGAAACTAGGTGGTTTAAGATGACAGTAGAATTCCTTAACGAAGACAACTCAGAAAACATTGTTGATATATCAAATACAGCAGACTGGTTCTCTTTTAAGAAAGATGAAAAAAGCAATGACCCATTTGCGGTAAACCTTGAAGAGATCAAGAAGCTCAGAGGTCTAGGTTCATCATTTAAGCGTAGAATTAATAGAGAGTTCTCAAAGTCATTTACTGGCACTGAGGATACTGGATCACAGCAGAACTTACTTGCACAGGCCATAACTGGCTATGCAATGTTCGATCTAATTGAGCCTCCATACAACCAAGAATATCTTTCAAAGGTATATGAGATTTCAACATATAACTATGCAGCAATTAATGCCAAGGTCGCCAATATTGTTGGCCTAGGATATGACTTTGTTGAAACAAAGAAAACAAACGATGCCTTTGATTCTATTACAGATGATAAGCAATTAGAAAGAGCCCGTAGAAAGTTAAACAAACTACGCCAGGACATGCATGCTTGGCTAGACACAACGAATGCTGAAGACACATTTACACAAACTTTAATTAAGGTCTATACAGACTATGAAGCGACAGGTAACGGCTACCTTGAGGTCGGTAGAACTACAGGCGGAAACATTGGATATATTGGACATATTCCAGCAAAGACAATGCGTGTCCGTAGACTAAGAGATGGCTTTATTCAATTGCTATACGGCAAGGCTGTATTCTTTAATAACTTCGGAGACACTGAAACAGAGAATCCAATTGCTGGGCAAGAAGATCGCCCAAATGAGATTATTCATTTTAAGAAGTATACACCGATGAACAACTATTATGGTATCCCAGATATTATTGCTGCACAGGTAGCACTTGCAGGTAATGAATTATCTGGTCGATATAACCTAGACTATTTTGAAAACAAAGCGGTCCCAAGATATATTATTACAGTAAAGGGAGCAAAGCTTTCTCCAGAGTCAGAGCGTAAATTGCTTGAGTTTTTCCAAGTTGGATTAAAGGGGAAGAACCACAGATCCCTATATGTCCCACTTCCAGCAGACAGCCCAGACTCAAAGGTTGAATTTAAAATGGAGCCAATTGAGGCGGGCAATCAGGAAGGCTCATTTGAGAAATATCGTAAATCAAATAGAGACGAAATCCTATTGGCCCACCGTGTACCAATTAATAAAATTGGAACTCCAGAAGGTGTAAATTTGGCAGTCGCAAGAGATGCTGATAAAACATTTAAAGAGCAGGTTTGCCGTCCAGCCCAGATGACACTTGAAAAGAAAATAAATGCAATATTTGAAGAAAAGACAGATGCCCTAACTTTGAAGTTTAATGAATTAACTTTGACCGATGAGGATACCCAGTCTAAAATTGATGAAAGATATTTGCGTATGCAGGTAATTACCCCTAATGAAGTTAGAATTAGAAAGGGTATGATTCCTCTAGATGGCGGAGACGATATGGTCGATTTGAAAGGCCAAGACGCCGCAGAGCAAAGAGCCCAAGCAGGAAATACAAGACAGAGATCTCAAGACCGTCAGGCAGCCGCTCCAGATATTGATGGAGAAGGCAGAAATGCTAAAGGCGACGGAAGACAGGTTGACTAAGTCCACTCAACTGTTATTTGCTTTATAGTCTATAACACTATAAAATTAAGCATATGAACATTGAAAAGTCTTTATGGACCAGTAACGGCAACGTTATTAATCTGTCGGTACCTTTTACTAAAGTTAACCGTGAAAAGAGAACTGTCTCTGGATTTGCTACTTTGGACAATATCGACCAAACAGGAGATGTTGTAACATCAGAGTCAAGTCTTAAAGCATTTGAAAGTTTCCGTGGAAACATTCGTGAGATGCATGGATCAAACGCAGTAGGCAAGATGGTCTCATTTAGACCAGAAACTTTTTACGATCCAAAGGCAAAAGAATTTTTTAACGGAGTGTATGTAGATGCATACATTTCAAAAGGCGCTCAAGATACGTGGGAAAAAGTTCTAGATGGAACCCTATCTGGATTCTCAATTGGCGGAAAGATTCTTGAATCAGATAATGAAGTAAACAAGGCGAACGGTAAGACCGTAAGATTTATTAAGAACTATGAACTAATTGAGCTTTCTATTGTTGATTCACCAGCAAATGAACTTTGTAACATTCTTTCTATTCAGAAAGTAAATGGACAATACATTGCTAAGGGAATTGCAGTAGGCGTAGTAACCGAAAACATATTTTACTGTGCAGACAGTGATTCTGTTTTTATCTCAACAGATAAAACATATGACTCTCCAGTATCTGGAAAGCCAGCGGAGTTAATAGGATGGGTTGAAAGCTCAGACGTTAACAAAGCAAAAGAGATAGATAAAATTCTTGATGCACATAAGCAATCAAGATTTACGTTGCCTGAAACACAAACAATTGCAAAACAGGCAAACGCAGAAGGAGGTAATGAAATGTCAGATAATACAGAAAACGTAGTTGTCGAAGATGTTGCAGTAGAGGCACCAGCCGAAGCAGTAGCAGAAGAAGCAGCCGTTGAAGATACAGCAGTAGTTGCAGAAGATGCAACTGAAGCTGAAGCTCCTGCAGAAGCAGTAGCAGAAGACGTTCCTGCCGAGACTCTGGAAAAAGCAGCCGAAGTATCAGAAGATAAGGTTGATGAACCTGATTTTGCGAAGATGTTAGGCGATCTAAAAGGCTTTTTCTCAGAAACTCTAAACAAGGCATCTGAAGCAAATGCAGCACAAGTAACAACAATCCAAGAGACTGTTGAAACTTTCAGCAAGAGCGTAGATGCTAGAATTTCAGAGTTGGCAGAACAACACACAGCACTTTCAAGCGCTGTAAATAACATCAAGAACACGATTGATGGTGTACAAAAGCGTGTCGACGCAGTAGAATCAGAGACTGCAATTAAGAAGTCTTCAGATCTTGGCCGATCAGAAGAAGCAACAACAATCAAAAAATCTAAATGGAACGGTTCTTTCCTCGGTTCCGTAAACGAAATATTCAACTAAGGTAGGTATAAAAATGAGCAATGAAACATTAGAAAAGGCCGTAGCAGCTGGTACTCAGGTATCAACAGGATTCGGTTCAGCAACTGGTGGAACAGGAGTACACACAGCGTCTGAAAATGGCAATGGTGGACTACTTAACCCAGAGCAGTCTGCTCGCTTCCTTGATTATATGTTCGACGCAACCGTTATCGGTAAGGTCGCACGTACAGTTCGTATGAAGTCAGACACAGCCGAGATTGACCGTATGTCCGTTGGTGAGAAGCTTATGAAGCTTGCATCAGAGGCAGACAACACCGCAGTAAACAGTGGTGTAACTTTCTCAAAAATCTCTTTAACAACAAAGAAACTCCGCATGGACTGGGAGCTTTCAACAGAGTCTCTAGAAGATAACATCGAAGGTGCAGATCTAGAAGATCACATTGCACGTTTGATGGCAACACAGGCAGGAAATGACATCGAAGATGTTATTCTTAACGGTGACACATCTCTAACAGGAGACGCTCTTTACAAGTCATTTGATGGCGTTGTAAAGAAGGCAAAGGCATCAGGTCGCGTCGTAGACGCAGCTGGCGCTGAAGTTTCTCGTGAAGTATTCAACAAGGCACTTAAGGCTATGCCACGTAAGTACAAGCAACGTCGTGGAGACCTTCGCTTCCTTGCTGGATCAAACTTGATTCAGGATTTCCTATATGCTAACAGCATTGGAACAAACCAAACAATTCCACAAGATATCGCTTCAAGCGTTATCCGTGGTGGAGTTGCACCACTAGGTGGACCTGCAGGATATGTGGCACCATTCGCATTCGGTATTCCGATTGTTGAAGTTCCACTACTTAATGAGACACAGACTGGTACATACGCAACACCAACAGGATCACACGGAGATATCCACTTGACATTCCCAAATAACGTAGTTATTGGTATCAAGCGTGACGTAACCGTTTACCGATTCTTCCAGCCACGTAAGGACACAATCGAGTACACAATGTATACTCGTGTTGGCGTTCAGATCGAGCAGGCAGACGCTTGGGTGGTTGTACGTAACGTTAAGGTTGCTTCTTAATTAATTTAAGATAAAACCCTCGAAAGGCCCCTAATTAATTTTAGGGGCTTTTCATT
>ENA-OSIY01000621-OSIY01000621.1-marine-metagenome-genome-assembly--contig:-NODE-621-length-19858-cov-5.962540_pt1 | contig 19858 bp, 16 predicted proteins | sample MGYA00237884_ERZ534233 | MGnify/ENA primary metagenome ERZ534233 (study PRJEB26412, sample SAMN06343840) | marine metagenome | isolation source: estuarine water | place: USA: Columbia River Estuary... | reverse complement strand
ACGAGATTTCTGCCTGTCTCGTGGGCTCGGAGATGTGTATAAGAGACAGGTATAAGTCAATGTGTCACTGTGTCATGACAACTTGACATTATAAATCACTAATGTAATTTATTTAGTAATAAAGTATTGAATAAAATAGATGTTATCAAGTGGGTTATCATGTTTTTCCTCAAGGTAATAATCGAAATCCTCGTCTTTTATATTTAAATCTTTGATTGATTCAAAGAATAGATTTAAGTTGATAATCCCTTTAATTTGTTTAGTGATGTATTGTTTATTGTTTTCCATGTATTATAGTTATTATTTGATTACACTTATATTATCGAAATAATAAGGGATTTGTTTGTAATTATAGAGAAGAAGCTGAATGAGTTATGTGGAATGTGAAAACATTATGTGGAATGAGGTTTCATTATGTGATTTCATTATGATTTATGAGATTTCATTATGATTTATGTGAAGGAAAAGGCAAAATGTCAGGTAAAAGTGGGTAACCGGGTGCAAAAAAAGCCAATTTCCTAGAGAAAAAAGGAAAAAAAATATTGGCCACAGAAATCGGAATTCATTTGATATCTGTGATTCACAATCCAACTTTAAAATCGCCAGAGCTTACTGGTATCTGGGAGAAAAAATTGCGACAAATAGAAAATAACGAATTTTCTGCGCCACAATTTATTAAGGAGATGGAAGAGTTGGTGCACTCACTGGTAACCGAGGTGATTTATGATATTCGTCCGGTGGAGGCGAAGCCTATCGTTTGTCCGAAATGCAACACCGGCAAAATAATCAAAGGCAAAACGGCTTATGGCTGCAGCGAATGGAAAGTCGGTTGTTCGTTTAGAATTCCATTTGAATTGGTTTCTGCGGAGGCTGATGTGGAGAAATTGATAGGAGATGGGAAAGTAACAGCGAATAACAAATTAGTACTTCTAAGCGGTTTGGTGTCTTCGTAGAACCATCCGTCAACTGACGGATGGCTTAAAAAAGATTACATTCCTTTTAAAATTTAAAGAATCGGATTTTTTTCTCTATTTCAAGTCAGATTCTATCTGTCTCTACGGAGAAATTTACACAGAATGTTTCTTATTTCTTTCTGCAAATCATTAAGCCGTCGCGAACGGGAAGTAATACATTTTCTACACCTTCGTGGTTTTGAATGTAGGCGTTGAATTCCAATAGTTTTTTGGTGTCGGTGTCATTCGCTTTCACTTTGTCTACAACCTTTCCGCTCCACAAAACATTATCAGCAATGATGTAACCACCAGTTTTCACTTTGTCGAAAATTAAGTTGAAATAAGGAAGATAGTTTTCTTTGTCAGCATCAATAAAAACGATGTCGAATTGTTCGTTTAAAGTAGGAATGATTTCTAAGGCATTGCCAATTCTTTGTTCAATTTTGTTTTTGTAAGGAGAGGCATCTATATGTTTTTGCACAAATTCTTGCAATTCCTCATTGATATCAATAGTGATTAGTTTTCCGTTTTCTGCTAATCCTTCTGCTAAGCAAAGTGCCGAATAACCAGTGTAAGTGCCAATTTCCAAAATCCTTTCGGGTTTAATCATCTGACTAAACATAGATAGAATTCTGCCTTGCATGTGGCCCGATAACATGCGTGGTTTCAATATTTTTTGGTGTGTTTCTCGATTTAAATTGCACAGCCATTCGCTCTCTGCTGAGGTGTGCACTTCGCTGTATTTTTCTATCTCTTCTGGTAAAAAATTCATGTTACAAAGATATAAAATTTGAGTATTGTTGGCGTAGGGGCGAACTGTGTTCGCCCGAAACAAAAAAGGGCGAGCACAGCTTAGTCATGGTCGGAAGAAAAATAATTCGTTTTTTTTTTGATTACTATCTTCACGAATGGGTCACTAACTTCACTTCTCTCCGTCAGCTGACGGAGAGAGTGCGCAAGGCTTTGAGGGCAAAGGCAAGAGGGATTTTGTGCCTTGAAATATTTCGAGTTTAACCAATTAATGTATTTGATAATAGTAACAATTGAAGAAAATCCCTCTTCCCACTTCACAGGCATTTTCGCGCTCTCCCTTTAGAAAAGGGAGAAGTGGAGTTAGTGACTCTAGACTTAATTCCATCAACACAGATGCAGTACAATTTCTTCCGACCATGACTAAGCACAGCTCGCCCCTACATAAGTTATAGTGTTTTATTTCTCTCTAAAAAACAACGAAATAGGTACACCACACAAATCGAAATTCTCTCTCAATTTGTTTTCTAAGAAGCGTTTGTAATTTTCTTGAATGTACTTAGGATGATTGGCGAAGAAGGCAAAAGCCGGAGTTTTAGTAGGCAACTGCGTAATGTATTTAATCGACACCATTTTGCCTTTCACGGTAGCAGGCGGATTTTTTTCAATAATCTCGCCCATCACTTCATTCAATACCGATGTTTTAATGGTTTGAATTCTACGCTCGTGCACTTGTAAACCGACTTCTAAAGCCTTTAAAATTCTTTGTTTATCTGGAACTGCCGTAAATACGATGGGTACATCATTGAAAGGCTTGGTGGCTTCTAAAATAGCAGTAGTATATGAGTTCACAGAATTTGAATCTTTGTTCTCAATTAAATCCCATTTGTTCACTACGAAAACAACTCCTTTTTTACTCTTGATGATGATATTGAAAATAGCCAAATCTTGCGCTTCTATGCCTTGCGTAGCATCAATCATGAGCAAACACACATCTGAATTTTCAATAGCATTTAAGGTTCTTAAAGTAGAGTAGAATTCTAAATCTTCATCCACTTTATTTTTTTTACGCAAACCAGCAGTGTCAATCAAAATAAAATCGTGACCGTACGCTTTGTATCTAGTGTGTATGCTGTCTCTAGTTGTTCCAGCTAAGGGAGCAACAATAGTTCTTTCTTGGTTAAGAAATGCGTTAACGATAGATGATTTCCCTACGTTTGGTCTACCTACTACCGATATTCTTGGCAGGCCAGTAACATCTTCTGGTTTTTCCTCATCTAATTCAGCTGCAACGGCATCCATCAATTCACCTGTTCCGCTTCCGCTTAGTGATGAAACGCAAAACAACTCATCGAAACCAAAGGAATAAAATTCTGCAGCATCTACTTCACGTTCGTAATTATCAGATTTGTTGGCCACCAACAATACTTTCTTTTTGGTTCTTCTTAAGATATCGGCTACCCCTTGGTCTAGGTCGGTCATACCTGTTACAACATCTACCACAAAGATGATAACCTTACATTCTTCTAAAGCGATTTTAACCTGACGCTTAATAGCAGTATCAAACATTTCCGTAGAATCACTCACATATCCTCCAGTATCTACAATAATGAATTCTTTACCATTCCATTCTCCACGTCCGTAATGTCTATCACGTGTTACACCTTCCTGCTCATCTACAATGGCAGTGCGCCCTTCGGTGATTCTATTAAATAAGGTCGATTTACCAACATTTGGTCGACCAACAATTGCTACAATATTTGCCATGGTGCAAAAATAGTCAATTAAATGTTATGAAGGTAAATGTTGATTTTGTATTAAATATTTGCGCATCATTTCCATTTTTGAATTTTTATTTTTAGAATTGGAGCGCTTACATTAGAGCGATATAACGAAAAACGAAAAGAGTTAAATATCCCTCATGATTTAACATTTACGAAAGAAATAGAAAATCTAAAATTAAACGAATATAAATGATAGTAGGTAAAGCTTTTGCCGCAAACTATTCACCCGCTGGTAAGTAATAAAATCATGAAAACAAAATACCTTCTTTTTTGTCTTTTGTCCTTTTTGATTTCTTTAGGCTCAAAGGCCCATGGTCAAGACACTCTCTTTTTCCAAAGAAAAGGAGAGCCTTCGCGACTTTACAATATACCTTGCAATCAATTTTTGGTGCATGTGAAGTTGCATAATGGAGAAGAAAGAAAAGCTCTGGTTTCTGGTGTGATAGATTCATCTGTTGTGTTTAAAGTGTTGGAAGATAGTTGGCTTAAAAGAAGAAAAAAGAGAAAAGTATTGTATGAAATTTATGCCGATAAAAAGAACAATATTGCAAAGAAAGATAGTTTGTCGGCGCTAATGCCTTATGCTTATTTAGATACTATTAAAGTCAGTGAAATTAAGTCGATTTTTCTTATCACTAGTGATAGGCAAAATATGCGAAAGTTTTATAATGGCTTAACTGTTTTTGGTTGGACGTCCGTTGCTCTTGAGTTTACAGCGATATTAATAGAATCGCATCAACTTTACACTACAGCATAGATTATGATTTTGGCAGATGGTGTCGTTGCTAATATAGCTGCCTTTAGATCAATTAAAATGAAGAAATGGCAAATAAAATTGTGAGTTTGAGTTTATACAATTGATGCTATTTCCATTTACATCAAAACATGATTGATATACCCTTCACAAGGATTTTCTTTACTAATAATTTTACAAGGATTTCCTAACACCATTGAATTAGCTGGAACATCTACATTGACAAATGAGTTGGGCGCTATTAATACATTTGAACCAATGGTGATATTGCCCACAATTACCGAGCCTGTGCCCATCCAAACGTTGTCGCCAATGGTAGGGTATCCTTTCAATTTGCCTCTATTGGCTTGTCCAATAGTAACGTTGTGCGTGATATTACAATTTTTGCCAATCGTTGCTTTTCCATTAATCACAATAGTTCCAAAATGCCCAATATAAAATCCTTCACCTATCTGCGTGCTAGCAGGAATTTGAAAGCCGTATTTATTAGCGTACCTCGATTTTAGAAAAGTAAATAACAATTTTTTCAAGGAGTATTTTTTGCTCTTGGCAATTTTTCTCAATATGTAAGTGTAGGCAAAGCCCGGATTTCGAAGGCCTATAATGAATCCCTTTGTGCCAGATAGTCCGTTGTATCTGTATAAGTCTGCTTTAATCGTTCTGTTCATTGTCGCTTTCTTTTTGATTTGAAAAATTAAAATAGATAAACCAATTTCAAGCTTCAAATATATATTTTATTCCCCCTTATTACCCAATTAATCCTATTTTTACCTCATGCAAGGATTGGTGTTAAAATCTACAGGTAGTTGGTACGACGTTAAGCTGGAAAGTGGCGAGTGTGTTTCGGCGCGTATACGCGGTAAATTCAGGTTGGAGGGATTTAAAGTCACCAATCCTGTTGCGGCGGGTGATAACGTGGAGTTGGAGAAAGATAAAGACGATAATTATGTGATTCACCAAATTCTTCCGCGTAAGAATTATATCATTCGTCGCTCGGTGAATTTATCGAAGCAATACCATATTTTGGCTACCAATCTTGATCAAGCTATTTTGATTGTTTGCGCTACGCATCCTAAAACTTATTCTGAATTTATTGATAGATTTTTGGTAACCGCAACGGCTTATCATATACCTGCGATTTTAGTTTTTAATAAAATCGATTTGTATGGCGAAGAAGAGTTGCATCAGTTGAAAGAATGGGAAACAATTTATGGCGCAGCTGGCTACGATTGCAGAAGAGTGAGTGCGCAGAATGGAGAAGGAGTGGAAGTTTTGAAGGAATTGTTGAAAGGAAAAATTTCTATGTTGTCGGGTCACTCGGGCGTTGGTAAATCTACTTTGGTAAATGCAGTAGATTCAAACTTGAATTTAAAAACTTCTGAAATATCTGATATGCATGAGCAAGGTAAACACACTACTACTTTTGCCGAAATGCATGAGCTTACATTCGGTGGCTTTGTGATCGATACTCCTGGCATTAAAGGCCTCGGTTTGGCCGATATGACGAAGACTGAGTTGTGTAAATATTTCCCTGAGTTTTTACCTTTTTCTTCGCAATGTAAGTTTCACAATTGTGTGCATGTTAATGAGCCTGGTTGTGCGGTGAAACAAGCCTTGATTAATGGTGAAATTCGTGAAGAGCGATACAAGAGCTACGTGAATATGTATAACGATGACGAGGAACAATACAGGTAAAAAGTTAAAAGTCAAAAGCCAAAAATGAAGGCGGTAATCCAAAGAGTTAAACACGCGAGTGTTAGGGTTGATGAAAATATCACCGGACAAATTTCTACTGGACTTCTTATTTTATTGGGTGTTCAAGAAGGAGACACACTTGAAGATTTAGAATGGCTGGCTCAAAAAATAGTTAAGCTTCGCATCTTTGGTGATGCTGACGGTAAAATGAATTTGGCGGTGAAAGAAGCCAAAGGTAAGGTTTTGGTGGTGAGTCAGTTTACCTTATTTGCCAACACTAAAAAAGGAAACCGTCCGTCTTTCGAAAAATCGGCAAAGCCCGATGTAGCCAAAGATTTATATCTGCAGTTTTGTGATAGAATGGAAGTGCTATTAAGTGATAAAGTAGAGCGCGGCATCTTTGCTGCCGACATGAAAGTAGAATTGCTGAATGACGGTCCGGTTACAATAATTATTGATTCTCAAAACAAAGAATAATGGAAATTTCAGCTTTACAAAAAGAAGTAGATACATGGATTAAAACCTATGGTGTTCGCTATTTTAACGAGCTTACCAATACTGCGATTTTGATGGAAGAGGTGGGTGAGTTGGCGCGCATCATGGCCAGGAAATATGGCGAACAATCTTTCAAACACAAGGAAGAAGAAAAACAGTTGGGCGATGAAATGGCTGATGTGTTGTGGGTTTTGGTGTGTTTGGCCAATCAAACAGGTGTGGATTTAGAAGAGGCGATGAAAAAAAACATGGAGAAGAAAACGAGCAGAGATAAAGACCGACACAAGAATAACGAGAAGCTGTAGGGCATATCAAGTAGCGGACTTCCGTAGGGGCGAAATGCTTTCGCCCACTTTTTTTTGAATTTTTCTATTCACGGGCGAAAGCATTTCGCCCCTACGGCAGCCCAGCAATTAAATCTGCGGGAGAATTTTAGTTGTATTCAATCACAACACTTTCTCCAACTCCCAAATCGAACCAAAAAATCAATTCGTCATTCCATTTTTTCGTTGAAATATTTTTGCCATTCACTTTAACTACCTTGCTCTTTGTCGTCATGCTTAAGTTGTGAATAGTTGCATTTGAAGTGTTGCTTAGTTTTATTTTACCTTCTTCTAGAATCTCATATTTTACTTTGTCTACAGACGTTCTGTAATCTAGTAAATCGCGAATGGTAGTAAGGTTTAAAAGATTTTTATCTCGATAAGAAGCCATTCTTACAAGCGCTTTGTCGAACTCTGTGCTAACAACATATTTTCCATCTTCATCTAATTTAAAAAAGCCTGTACTGTCATCAACACGTGATGGATAAACATGACTGATGCAAATTTCTTGATTGTCGATTAAATCGTTGAAAGTTTTTTCGTTGAAGTAGTATTGCCACAGCGATAAATCTTTGATGAAAAGCAATTGATGTGCAGGCCAAGAGTAAATGTTGGTAGGAGCGTTGTTTTGGTGCCAATAATCGGGCGCAGGAATGTGGTCGCCAAAGCCGTGGTAATAATTTTTAAAGTGATTGTAAAAGTGGTAACGGTTAAACAGTAAGCTGTCTTCATAGTAGCAGTTCCAAAAGTATTGAGTGTTGTATTTTTGCCAAAGAGGCAAAGTATATTGCGGCGAAGAAGGCACCAAACCATCGCACACAAAATCTTCTCTATTGTCTTTTATTCCATTGTCGTAGCCATGATCTATCCATGTTTTGCTGTCGTATTTTTTAGCAAAGTAAGCAATGGCTTCTTCTAGGTTTTTGCTGTTGCTGCTGTTTTGTTCGGGCGTATGCAAACAAATATCAAAATGGTGTTGGTACAAATCATCAATAAATTTTTCGAATTCGGCATTTCCTTTTAAGTTACAAATAGGAGAATCGAAAGCTTTGTTGAATACAGCATTGTTGATGTTTTCGGGATTGTTGTAAAATACACTTTTGGTAACAGGAATATCGTATTTAGCAAAGCCACCAATTGCATTTCTATATTCGTGAATATCTTCACTGCCAAAGTTAACGGCATACTGCGTGCGTAAATCGGTGTAATCGGCATGTTCGGTGAAAATAAATGCGGCTAAATAGCCCGATGGGTTTTTCATAAAACGAGGCAATGAACCACAATCTCTTCCAATGTTTAAAGCGAAATGGTAAGTTGAGCTGCTTCCTTTGGTTCTTTGTGTTTCTGAAATATCTTTTTTTATTCCCTTGAGGGTGTCTTGTCTTAAAGGAAAATGCAAAAGAAGATGGTCGTAACTAAAGTCGAGATTGATGACCAATTGTTTCTTAACCCTGTTGAGCTGAACAGAAGAAATAGCAGAGTTGTGGTAAAAGTAAGTGGCTCTCTTGTTGGAGCCAAATTTAACGCCTTCCTTATCTAGCCAATATTCATTTTGAAATTCGTTGAGGTCGACTTTCCTATTGTTTCTATACACTTCACTTACCTCGTCGGCCATTTCTATCACCACTGCTTCTCGCACAATTACTACATCGCTGTATATGCTTTTGATCAAAAAGTTGAGCTGCGTTGTTGCGCTAAATTGTAAAATCAAATCAACAGAAATTTCTTTTGCAGACGCAGAAAATTCAATAGAAGTATCGTTGCTTTTTTTGCACTTAAAATTTGTGAGGTTGAGTGTGTTGCTTTCTTTTGAAGCTTTATTTTTTTTGTATTCTAGATGATACACTATTTGTTGGGTAAGCAGACTGTCGTTCATATCGCTTATAAAAATGCTGCTGTTTTCTGTGTTCTGTTTTATTTGATAGTATGCGTTTTTAAACAAGGTTTTTAAGTTGCTTTTATTTGTTTGTGCTGCTGGTATGTTAGGCAAATAGGTGGGATTTTCATGCTTAAAGAAAGATAGCTTTACATCGTCAACATCAACGGTGCTTTTGCCCTCGCCATTGTATTGATATATCACGAGTTTGTAGTTGCTGTTTTGAACGAGGTTCATGGGTATTGTAAGCGTATCGGAAACAGAATACCAAATGTTGTTTTGACTGTTTTTTCTTTTGGAGGAAAGGAATTCATAATAAATAGAATTCTCACCATTAATAATATCAACTACAAATCCGCCACAAAAGTTGGTGTCGCTTGTTTTGATTTGAGCATTGAGCACTAATCTAATATTATGGCCTTTTAGTTCTGCAGGAAAATTATTTCTATAAGTTATGCCATAGGGATTGTCTTTGCCTGTGCGCGAAACAAACTTACCACTATAGCTGTCTTGTGTTTCGGTAGCTTTGTAATTCCATATTCCAGAAGATTCTTGCTTGTCTAAAGTACAAGAATCGCTATACAAAAGAGTGTTGGTGTTAATGGTATTATATGCTAGTTTTGTAGAACATGAACTCAACAAACAAAAATTCAAAATAAAGATGAAAACAATAAAGGCGCTTAAGTTTTTTTTGTTTTGCATTTTCCTGACTTTCGTTTTTTCTTGTTCTGTTATCGATTCGAAAAATTTTAGCAGCACTTTGGGTTCTACAAATTTTGATGAATCGTATGGTTTGGTTGTGGATAAAGATAGTAATATAATCATAAGTGGAGTTTATTCAGATACCCTATTTTTCTCGCCCACAAGATATTTAGTTTCTAAAGGAGGCAGCGATATTTTTGTCGCAAAATTTTTGAAAAATGGTGAATTACTTTGGATGATTTCTGCTGGTGAATTGGAAAGTGATGAAGCGTATAACCTTTCTGTAAATAATGAAAATGACATTTACGTTTGTGGCCACTTAGGTGTACAACCCTTTGTAGCCAAATACAATGCGCAAGGTGCCAATTGTTGGCTTTCTACTTTTGAGGGAAAGGGAGAGTGTAATGATGTGCAATGGAAGGATGAATATATTTATGTTTTGGGCACATTCACCGATACGTTAAACCATACATTACTATCGAAGGGAAGTAGTGATATTTTTGTTTTGCAACTGAACGATGAAGGCGCAATTAACCAGTCGAATTCTTTCGGATTAAAAGGTGAAGATGTTGGCAAGCGTATGATTTTTACATCTGATACAACTATTGCTTTTTGTGGTTCAGTAACCCAAAATAGCAGCACGAAACAAGATCTTGCATTGTTTGCCATCAACACACAATTGCACTTGAAAAAAAGTGCTTTTTTTGGTTCTCGTGGTGATGATATCGCTCTGACATTGAAACAGAATGTACAAGGTGATTTGTTTGTGTGCGGACAGTTTTCGGGCGATAGCATCTACGCAGAAAACAAGGTGATGAAAGTGAATTATTACGGTGGATTTGATGCTTTTTTATGCAAGCTAAATGATGATTTGAGTACACAGTTTTTTTATACAGCTGGTTCTGCGCAAAACGATTGGGCAACAGATATTGCTTTCAGTTCTAGCCATCATTTGTTGTGCAGTTTTGTGTTGAATAAAGAAGCAACTCTGCATTTTAATAAAAGTAAGAAGTTGGATGGTTTTGGCAATTACGATATTGTAATGACTTCAATCAACGCGCAGAATGAGCTTGATTTTGTTGGGTCGTTTGGCAATGAAGAAGAAAATGGCGTGAATAAAATTTTTTTAAGTGAAGGAGATAAACTTTTTGCAACGGGCTGGTTTGAAGGCGAGTTTTCTTTTGGAAAGAAAAATATTTTTAAAGCGCTAAAAGGCGGAGATGCTTTTGTTTTTAAAGGCGATTTAAAAAGTATTTTGAATTCTAATGGTAAGTAATTTCAACACTTTCATTGGCTTTCAAATCAAACCAAAAAATCAATTCTTCATTAAATTTTTTGCTCGAAATAGTTTTACTTTTTGCACTAACTTTATCCGCTTTAACAATCATGCTTAATCCAGCAATACTTGCGTTTCTAGTGTTGCTAATTCTAATTCTATTTTCACCAATAATTTCATAGCTCACTTTCTCAATCGCAAGATTGTAATCCATGAATTTTTCTATCGTGGTTATGTTTACTAAACCTTGGTCACGGTAGTGCGCCAAAAGTTTTAAAGCCTCATCGAATTCGGGTTGAATAACACATTTACCTTCATTATTCATTTTCCAATAAACACTGTTTTTGTTTACAGCAGATGGATAGCAATGATTGATGCAAACGCCTTGATTGTAAATTAGATCGTTCAAAGTTTTTTCGTTGTAAAATTCTTTCCATTGTTGAGCAGAAGTGAAGGCGAAGTGCTGATTGGTGCTCCAAGAATAGGCTTTGTTTGCAGCGTTCGATTCGAGCCAGTAGGAAGGATTAGGCAATCTATCTCCCCAGCCATGATATACATCTGTTAAGCTGTTTGCATGGTGGTATTGAGTGTGAATCCAGCTGTGTTCATTTTGGCAATTCCAAAAATATTGGGTGTTGTTTTTTCGCCATAAATCAAGTGCGAAGTAGGGCGAGGAGGTGACTAAACCATCGCATACGAAATCTTCTCTGTTGTTTTCTAAACCATTGTCGTAGCCGTGATCTATCCACGATTTGCTGTGGTATTTTTTGGCCATGTAGACTATGGCTTCCTTAAGATTCACCGGAGTGCTCGTGAAATTGTCGGGAGAATGCAAGCAAATTTCTTGGCCGTTAGCATACAATTCATCAATAAATTTTTCAAAAGATGGAGTACCTTTTAAATTGCAAATTTCTGATGTGAAATTTTCATTGGCTTTTGCATTGGTGGACTTACTTTGGTTGTTGTAAAAAATACTTTTGGTGTTGGGTATGTTGTATTTGGCAAAACCGCCAATGGCTTTGTTGTAAGTAGTAATTTCTTCGCTGCCGAAATTCACGGCGTATTGCGTTCGTAAATCAGTATTGTCGGCATGTTCGGTAAAGATATAAGTAGCAACAAAGCCATTGTTGTTTTTCATGAAGCGAGGAAGCGAATTGACTTCTTGTCCGATAAACAGTGACCAATCATTTGTAGCCTTACTTTTTGCTTTATGTTCTTTTTCAGATAATCCTTCCATTACGTCTTGTGCTGAATTTTCTATCAAAGGAAAACGAATGAAGTGATGGTCGTTGCTGTAATCTAAATTTATTATCAATTGATTTTTTACGGTATTTAGTTGTGCCGAAGTACTGTTTTCGTTGTGGTAGAAATAAATTGAACGTTCTTTTTCGCCAAATTTAGCGCCTTCTTTATCTAACCAATATTCATCTTGAAAATTGTGCGTATCGCTTTGACGGTTGCTTCTGTACACTTCACTTATCTTGTCGCTTGTTTCGATAACCACAGCCTCTCTTACGATAAAAATTTGCTGGTGGTATTCACGTGTTGCGCTAAAATGTAGTTTTGAAGAACTGTCGGCTTCTATTTTTAAATGAACAGCAATGAGTTTGTTTTTTGCGATAAATTCAATCGTATTTTTTTCTTGTTTTAGAAGCTCAAATTGCTGAAATGCCAAAGAGGAAACACTGTCTTTTCTGCTTTTTTTGTACTCCAATAGAAAAGTGATTTGTTGCGTTAAGGCCTTGCCGTTTTTGTCGCTAAAGTGCAGTGTTTGTTGTCTGTCGTTGTATTTTATTTTAAAGAATTTGTTTTCAATTAAGGTTTTGTTTTCATTGTCGTTTTGCAGCGCAATGGGCACTTTAGGTAAGAAGGAATAATTGTGAATGTCGAACATTTTTACATGAATATCATCGACTTCAATAGTTGAGTTTCCACCGGTATGATGAAAAATAATATGGAGCTTGTTGAGCGGATTCGACGTGAAATTTTGTGTAATAATTAGCGTGTCGCAAAATAATGTCCATTCGTTTTCTTTTTTAATGAAGCGTTTGTTGTCGTAAAGTTTTTCAAACACAACAGCATCTTTTTGTTTGATTTGAAATATGAATTCTCCGCAATAGTTGATGTCGTTTGTTTTTATTCTACCATGATAAATCAAGTGAATGTTGTGGCGGTTTAAGGCAGCAGAAAAAGTATTTTGATAAGTTATACCTGTCGGATTTCCTTTGGTGATAGCAGAGACGTAAGAGCCTGTAAAAGCATCATCAGTTTCTGTGCTTATATAATTCCAAACACCTGCCGACTGCTCTTCGCTAAGCGTACAAACATCGTATTGAAGAAGGTTTTTCGGACGAGAATCAACTTCGCTGTTGCAGGTGCTTAGAATGCATGCGATAAATAGCCCAAGAGTGATATGGATTATTCGCTGCATCATTTGCGAAATAAAAATTATTGAAAATTACTTGAAATTTCTTCGGCTAATTTCACAAACTCTTCTTTACTGAGCTGCACTCGTGGATTTGAAAAATTTAAATCACCAATGCCAGTCATAGGTATTAAATGTATGTGTGCGTGCGGCACTTCTAAGCCAACTACAGCCATTCCTACTTTCGTGCAAGGAATGGTTTTTTTTACTGCTTGAGCTACTTTTTTAGCGAAGAGGTGCAAGTTGGCCAGCGCTTGGTCTTCCATATCGAAGATGTAATCTACTTCGATTTTGGGTATAACCAAGACATGACCTTTTTTTACCGGACTCACATCTAAAAAAGCGAGGAAGTCGGCCGATTCAGCTACTTTATAGCAAGGTATTTCTCCTTTTATTATTTTAGAAAAGATGGTAGACATGAATTATTCGCGGGTGATTTTAACTATTTCTAGTTCTAATTCGCCATTGGGTATTTTAATAATAGCTACTTCACCTACTTTTTTGCCCAATAAGCCTTTGCCGATAGGAGAACTGACAGATATTTTATTTGATTTAAAATCTGCTTCGTTCTCTGCCACCAGAGTGTATTTCATTTCGGCTTTATTCTTTTTGTTGCGCAATTTAACGGTAGATAAAATCAAAACTCTTGAGGTATCTATTTTAGTTTCATCTACCAAACGAGCGTTACTTAAATTGCTTACTAAGTTCGCAATTCTGGCTTCCATTAAGCCTTGTGCTTCTTTGGCAGCATCGTACTCAGCATTTTCCGATAAATCACCTTTATCTCTTGCTTCGGCAATTTGTTGAGTAATTTTTTTGCGCTCCACTGTTTTTAAGTAGTGAATTTCATCTTTCAGCTTTTGCAATCCTTCTTGCGTAAAATAAATTGTCTCAGACATAACGGTACTTTTAAAAGGTATAAACGAAAAAGAATCCCAATTTCTCGGGATCCCTTTCTAGTTGTATAGTAGCAAAAATACGAAAAAATATTGTCTAAAAGCAAATCAATGGTGGCTTCTTGTTTATTTTATATCTTCGTTTTTTGGAAGTCACTGAAACCAACATTCTTCTTAGCTCATGGCAGAAAATAGAAATTATATTCCTCAACTTACCTTTCTCCGCTTTTTGGCTGCTATTTTAGTTGTGGTATATCACTATTGCAATGGTTTTTTTCCGTTCAATTCTCCGTACCTCATCAACTTCATTAAAAAGGGTGAATTGGCGGTTAGTTTTTTCTTTTTCCTCTCGGGTGTGGTTTTAACAGTAAGCTACTGGGAGAAGGTAGCTATTCCTTTGAAAGACTTTTTTGTGAAGCGCTTTGCTCGAATTTATCCTGTTTATTTTTTAGCCTTCGCCATGGTGGTTGGCTTCTTCTTAATTGGCGGTTCAGCCGTAAATGCCGAAAGCAGTATTTATCAGTTTTTGGCCATACATGCTTGGACTCCCGCTTATACCTTAGATATTAATTATCCTTCATGGAGTGTTTCCGTGGAGATTCTGTTTTATGTTTTGTTTCCTTTTCTCTTGATGTATTTCAAAAGAATTACGTTCTCAAGATTTTTCATAATTACCATTTTGCTATACCTATTGGGTGTTGTACAGTATGTTTTTCTAAGGGAACCACTGAACTCGCTTTTTCCCGATAAGGCTTACAATGTGATGATTTTTATGGATGGTTTTCCGTTGTGGCATTTAAACACTTTTGTTTTCGGGGTTTTTGGAGGAGTGCTTATTTTAAAGTTGAGGGCTCAAAATCGAAATTATACTATTGCTCCTTTGTGGTGGTGGTTGGCAGGCTGCATCTTCATTTTCTTTCTGTTTAACACCAATAATATTGTTAAAGATTACGCCCACAATGGTTTGCTGAGTCCGATATTTCTACTCATTTGTGTGGGACTATCATTGGATAATTCATTTGCGGTTAAGCTTTTAAGCAAAAAGCCCTTGGTGTATTTAGGCAATGTGAGTTATGCTGTTTATTTGCTGCAGTTTCCGGTTTTAATGCTATTTCTAAAGGTGTTTAGGCAAGATGCTTTGAATCAAAATAATTACATGATTTATCTTGCTTTCTTAACTGTGTTTTCTTGTTTAACCTACAGTATTTATGAAAAGAAATGCAGAGAATTTATTCTTAAATATTTCTCTAAGAAAAAGGTTTAATGTTAGAAACAAATTCTTGCACCAATGCTGTGCACCCCTTGAAACGGATTGGTGTTTCGGTAGGAATAATCAAAGGCAAATAAAGTTTTCTCCTTGTAAGGCACTTCAATACTGAAACCTGCTGTTGGTCCGGTTAGCGCCGTCGTTCTCGTTTTAGCATTAAATACACCTTCTTCATATACGTAGCCCGTGCGCACCATAAATATCTTCTTAAAGCGATATTCTAAGCCTAAACAAAATTGATCTTTAGCAAAAGCATTTGATGTAAATGCCCCGCTGGTAAAAAGCTGATGTTGTGTGCCAATATCGAAGCGATAGTGTGCTCCAATGTTCATTAGAAGCGGCAGCTCAAAAGGCTGAGATCGCGATTGCAATGTTACTTCGTCGTCGCTTCCGGTGAATTTAGCTTTAACAGCTAAGCCGTCGCCGTAATAACGCATTTTCGGCCCCACATTTCTCAGCGACATACCAAAACCTATTTGTTTTTTACTTCCAGTGGTATATTGAATTCCTGCGTCAATCGACATACCCAACGCTTTAATATTTGCAATTTGTTCTGATATCACTCTTGCTGTAACACCACCCGAAATACTTGAGGTGAACTGACGGGCGTAGGAAGCGCCAATGTTCATGAATTGCGGACTGTAAGTACCTATGCCGCCCTCGGGTAAGTCGGTAGTTGTAATTTGAATTTGTCCCATATTCAAGGACATTATTCCTAAAGCGATGAAGTTTTTTTGTCCGAGTTTCTGACTAAATCCAAAGCTGTTGATACTGATGCCCGTGCCCATTAGCCAAGCTGTTCTGCAAAAAATCAATTCAGAGTTTTTGGTTTTGGTGAGTCCGCCAATATTTAAAAATTGTGACTCCAATCCTTCTGTCATTGAAATGGTGGAGTTGCCTGCACCCGATGAACGAGCATAAGGGTTGATAAGCAATTGCGTTGCACCCGCTTGTCCGGCTCTATCTCCATTGCCAGCAAAGGCATTACTAGCCAAAACAAGAACTATTGCTATGTTTAAAATGTTCTTCATTAAAAAGTGCTTAAATCGGTTTCACGCATCACACCAAACCATTTCAATATTTTTTCACCAACGCCATCCACTTCAACATGCACTATATACATTCCAGAAGCTATGGGAACACCAGCATCATTGTCTAAATTCCAAACCATGTCGCTCGTTGTTCTGTCGTCTTTTTGAAAGGTTTTAACCAATGTGCCGTTAAGTGTATAAATGCGCACTTTACACTTGTCGGGTAAATTAACAATCTTCACAATTCTATCCAATTGGCGGCTCTCATACGAAGAAAATCCATAGTAAGGATTAGGTACAATGTTTATTTTGTCTAATGATTCTTTGGCCGTTGTATTGTCGTTGTTAACGGTTTTAATATCGGCAGTATTGAAAGAAAATTCCGGCAATTTACCAGCATCTTTTGCATAGGGTTTAGCAACGCGAAGTTTTATAAAAACATCAGAAGGAATGTAGCCCAGCACTGGGTTCGCCATTGGGTAAGGGAAAACCCAAGTAATGTCTTTAATCACTTTTGTTTTGCTTGCCAAATTATTAGTGGCCATTAGATTGTAGTAATAATTTCCTTGATCGTAATGTGGCGCTACATTATCGTTGCTTTGGAAAATATATATGCCGTGCATTCCACCAAAATAGGCATCACCAGGATAAAGCGTGTCTGTATTCGGATTGATATCAATATTCACTGGATTCCATTTCATGTCTTTGCCGTTGGTAGATGCTCTGCTTGAATTTTCACCAAAGGCCATGTTTAATCTTACTCCTGTTTCTATATTGATGGCATAACCGGGAAACCAGCCCATACCAATGGTTCCTGAGTTGTCGGTATTTCCATTTTGATCCACGGAAGGACTTTGTCTTAAGTCGAGTTTACCGGCGTTACCAATAGTGGCTGCTGCCGAATCACAAGTTTCTAAAACGATACAACGCGTCCATTTCGATTTGTCTTTTGTTATTACAATATCTATAGAACCGATGTTGAATAGTTTGTTGGCGCTGATTGCTGGCGACCAGTTCCACGCCGGACCGTTTTCATCTACACTTGTTAATCGGTATGGTGAGATGAGTCCGTCTAACACCTTTTCATAATCTTGATTTGGGTCTAGTTTGGTTGTTTTATCAGTTCCTGGAGTTAAGTCATTGTCGCCCAATCCCGATTTAATCCAATCCATGTAAAAGGTTGAACCATCTATATCTTTCACACCCGTTAGCCATTGAATACCTGTGCCATCTTTACCAAAGGTCATGGTTGAACCAACATATCCATTAGTGGCCGATTTAGAATCGGATGGTCCAAACGCCTGAAGCGCAGTTACCGATAAACCCCACTTAGCGATGATTTGTTCATTGGCTGTTTTAAGCGTTTGATGTGCAAAAACAGTGTCGTTTTTTTCGGTATGAATCAATATCCAATAGGCATCTGTTAAATCATTGGGAGTGATAGTATCCAATATTTTAAAGGTAAAATTACCATCGGGAACACTTAGTGGATTCACCACCTTAATATTTACCGGGGCCCCATCATTGTTGTAGGTGAGGGTAGAAGCTGCACCGCTGCTCAAAATATCGTTGATGGTACCTTCGCTCAAATTAATAAACTCTCCACCATAACCTTTGCCGCTTACACGAGTCATTTTGGGCTGGAAACCATACGAGGCATTCATTATGGTGCCATTGTTTTGAACCGTTGGGTCGTGCGGAGTGGCTTCGTAAGCTTTTACATTTCTTCGGCCTGCTTTGTAAGGTTTTTTTTGGCCGTCGTAGCTCGAACCATTGCTATAACTAAATGTTTTAAAGTTGTTGTGCCCATAAGCCACAGCCATATAGTAATAGGGCTTATGGTTGATTAAAGTAGGATTACCCGAACTAAATTTATCTTCGGTAACCACAAAGCTGTGAACAATTCCTTTGTTGTTTCCTTTCACCATTTCTACTGGCACCAATGTTCCTAAATTTTCATCTGGCGAGAAGTTTACCAATTGCGATACATTGTCGGCTAAATCACATTGAGCCACCAATCGTGCTTTGGTTGCATCGGTTAATTCTGAAGCCGAAACCGTAGCATCTTTCAATTGAAAAATTTGATAGCCTTGAAAGCGGTAAAGTGTATCGTAACCATTCAAACCGGTTGGGTCAATCAAGGGGTCTTTTTCCTTGTATTTCTCTAAATAGTTGTTCGAAGAGTTTTTGTTTTCAAGGGTGATAATGAGTTTATTGTTGAGCTCTTTGATAGTTAAATCAGGAGCATCTGGTCCGTTCAATACTTTAAAATTATTGTCAAAAAGCGCTTGCGCTTTATCATCGGCTAACTGCAGAGCTTGCACAGATGCCCAAGCAGAAGAACCCTGACTAGCGCGTGCCCAAACTGCTCCCACAGTAACTGTATTTACTTGTCCCGATTGCAAAGTGAATGGTCCGGCAGATATAATAAATCGCAAGTCACTAGGTATATCTCCTTCTCCTTTTTGCGACCAAGCACCACTATAATTAGGGTCGGTATTATCGGGAAAAGCAAAGTTGCTATTTGTACCATTTGTTCCACCACCCGATGGCCATCCATTGCCTTCGTACTGCAAGTGTGAACCATCTTTCCAAACATTTTTTAGGTAGCTGTAATAATGCGTGGCATTGGTTGGATTACCCATATCTGTCATGTCGTTGCGGTAATACATGAAATTCGACATGATGATTTGTTCGCCCACTTCATCGGTAGTGCCATCGCGGTCGTTGTCGATACCGTCGTTGGCATCGGCTTTAGGGCCTTGAAAAAAATCAACACCTACAGCAGGTGGCGATTGGCCGTAACCATTGCTTCCCATATCTGCCGCATCGTTGTCGTCGGCATTGTAACAGTAGCCCAAACCACGCGCAACATCACAACCTATATAATCATCTCTAGGCCCTCCTAAATCGGGGTCAACCCATTGTCCGAAATACGTTTCATTCATCGCGAAACTTGATTTATTCTCAATCACATAATTGTAAAAAGTCATGTTGTTTACTTCGTCATCGGTGCTAAAAGCAAAAGCTTGCGCTTTAATTTGAAGTCCAATTGGCTGACCCTTGGTTTCGGTATGAATATTACCTACATCGTTAATCACCCACCAAATAGATTCATCTCCATATAAAACATTATTAGAGTTGCCTTGAGTTCCTGATAAATCGAAGTTAGGATAATCGCCCTTTGACGGATTGTAAATATTGTCGTTATCGGTATCGTGAAAAGGCGCTAAAAAGTAATCTTGATTGTAAGCGGTATTGCCGTGAGCAGGCCAACTTAACATCGATTCGGGAACGGCAGGACTTAAGCCAGCGTTGAAATCGGCCACATAGTTTTCTACTTCTTTTCTATTCACTTTATAATGTTTGTCATATTGCAAACAGGCCGATTTATCTGTACTTGCTGTTGCGTTACTCACCGGGCCCGGCCAAAAGTCATTTCCATTTTGGCGATAGGTCATGGCTGCCACTTTCAAATTACCATTGATGTCTTCCATTGGAATTACAGAACCACAATGTACACCCATTCTCATTTGTAAGTCTGGTCTGTCCTTTACTGCTTTAGCTATGGTTACTGCACAATTCATTGCGTCTTCTAAGTATGTAAAGAATCCCATTACCATACCATCGC
>ENA-OSIY01000618-OSIY01000618.1-marine-metagenome-genome-assembly--contig:-NODE-618-length-19905-cov-5.284194_pt1 | contig 19905 bp, 17 predicted proteins | sample MGYA00237884_ERZ534233 | MGnify/ENA primary metagenome ERZ534233 (study PRJEB26412, sample SAMN06343840) | marine metagenome | isolation source: estuarine water | place: USA: Columbia River Estuary... | reverse complement strand
ACGGCATACGAGATTTCTGCCTGTCTCGTGGGCTCGGAGATGTGTATAAGAGACAGGTGTTTATAGTGTCCGAAAAATACGGCGTTGATAACGCGAGGAAAATTAAAGAGCAGAATGTAATGAATGGATATCAATTTGCATCAAGTGGACTTGAATTAAGAAAATTTGATAAGGCTCAATGGTTTGACCATATAAAGGGGTTGGAAGGCAATTTCAGAGATGGTTGTGACTTCACAAAATTCCTTGCCTATGGCACCGGGCTATTGTTGTCTGAAGCCCTCATTGCTGAGAGTGGTTTTGCAAAGATGATGGATTTTTGGCGAGCATTTTCCCTTGATAAAGATTGGCGTGACTCATTCAAAGCAATATATGGCGTCGAAATTGACGTATGGTACAAAACCAAGGGCATTCCTTATGTTATGAGTGAATATGCAAGAGTTCCAGGTTATAAATAAGTAGCTACAGATTAAAAATCTGAGGCGTTGAGGGGTTCGATCCTCACGCCTCGATTAAGTTCTACTGGGCAATAGTTTGTTGCCAGTGAACAAAAGACTCCATCAGAGCAATCTCAGCTGCTGAATTAACCCGCAAGCTTTCAGGGTCTGCATCCACCGTTGCAGTTCTGGCATCATTCTTAAGTGGAAGAAACCAAGTAGACGCAGTACCTGCAAAATCAATGCCGCTATAGCGAATCATTTCTGGGGTTGAAATACGCAGCATTGATGTTCTATCAATCGTGCGCTCGATCATGTCATCACCTGTTACAGCCTTTAATGTTTCAGTAAAGGCAGATGCTGGACGCACCGCATCAACATCTCCGAGCAGGCCCTCAACGGTTCGGTGAAATTGTGTTGTGCGAGTAAGCGGGCGCTGTGAATCATGGATAGAAACCAGATCAAAAGGTTTGGCTATTTTCAATACTGCTGCAAGGGAGACAGGTGAGTTTGGATCACAGACAAGAATCTCGCAGCCAAGATCTGCAACGCGGTGGGCATCGCCCTCTGATACTGCAACTGCTAGATGGCTATTGATAGATGTTTCAATAGTAAATGCGCGTGCAACACCAAAGGTCGTTTGTAGGATTGAGGTTTTATTAAGAAGTTCGAAAGCGATTGGCGATGTAATCGCCACAACAACCTTCAGAGAAGGTGTCATGAATTAGGAAGCGAGAACCTCGTCAAGGATTACTGCAGCCTTTTCTTCATCAGTGCGCTCAGCGAGTGCGAGCTCTGACACAAGGATCTGCTTCGCCTTGGCGAGCATGCGCTTTTCACCAGCTGATAATCCACGATCTAGATCGCGACGGTAGAGATCGCGAACAACTTCGGCAACCTTAATTACATCACCTGAAGCAAGCTTTTCTAGGTTCGCCTTGTAGCGACGTGACCAGTTTGTTGGCTCTTCTGTGTATGGCTGGCGCAATACGCTAAATACGCGATCTAGGCCTGCTGAGTCAACAACATCACGAACTCCGACTAGATCTACGTTGTCTGCAGGAACGCGGACTGTTAGATCGCCTTGAGCAACTTTTAACACTAGGTAGGTCTTTTCTTCACCCTTGATCACACGAGTTTCAATAGCTTCGATTAATGCAGCCCCGTGGTGAGGATAAACAACGGTTTCGCCGACCTTAAATGTCATGTGATGCCCTTCGCTAGAGGGTCAATTCTACCAGCAATCTTTAGATCAGAAAACCCGATAAAAGTAGCGTTATTTACTGCTTATTTGATGTGAGACAATTGCGCTTATGCGTCGCACTATTTCAGCAATTGCAATTGCGGCATTGGCCGTCTCACTAAGTGGATGCGGTGCAGGGAATAACGCTTCTACACGTAACATCAATCAAGTAACAGATGGCGTTGAAGGATCAGAGGCATTCTTACTGACACAGTGGCAGGGCTGGTGGCCAGTGTTTTATTGGGCATGGTGGATTGCGTTTGCACCATTTGTAGGGTTATTTCTTGCACGTATATCTCGTGGGCGCACAATACGTGAATTTGTACTTGGTGCGATGTTAGTACCATCAATTATGTGTTTTATTTGGTTTGCTTGGGCCGGTGGAACTGCCATCGATTTGGAACTAAATGGCGGTGCCAACGGTATCATCTTTGATGCGGCCAACGCTGACAAAATTTTTGCCATGACACAATTCATGTTAGAGCCAGTCAGTGAATGGTTATCATGGGGCATGACACTATTGATCGTTGTCCTGTTGATGACGTTCCTTGTCACATCAGCTGACTCGGCAGTGTTGATTGTGAACACTATAAACGCAGGTGGCGACGAAGGTCCCAAAGCCCGGCCACATATCCTTTTCTGGGGTGCGGCTCTTGGTCTTGTGGTGGCAGGGCTGCTTATTTCTGGTGGTACAGCGGCTATTAAGACGGCGATGGTCATTGGGGCGCTGCCATTTTCGTTTGTGATGGTTTTAATGTGTTTTGCACTGGTCTTTGCGATATTCAACGATGGCCTGCGAGCGGCTGCTGGCGTACAAACCACATTTGCAAACAACAACGCAAGGCCTACAGGATAATCTGCTACTGATATAAAAAAAGGGCCCTGTGCTTGCACAGGCTAAACACTATTTACGAAAATTCCCTGAGTATCTTTGTTAAATGTTTAAGCGTAATTTTCCTATATTTAACTAAGTTACAATGGGGATCTTGATTAAATCTTTAACAATTAGTCAGTACTCAAAATTCCGCATCAACCTTAAATATCATTATTTTTTTGCTAGTGGGGTGTTTGATTTCTAACCTTTGTGCGTGTAAATGTAAGCGTTTATTCGATATTCCATATAAATCATCACCCACTATGGGCATATTCAACCCCTGCACATGGGCGCAATGCACTCTTAATTGATGAGTCCTTCCTGAATGAGGTGTTAGGAGCACTCTCGTTTGATTTCGCTCAGGATAGCGTTCAAGAACTTGCCAAAATGTTTTGGCTTGTTTTCCATCTTGATGACACATAATTTGTTTGGGTCTGTCGTAAAAGTCGCCCCTTAAGGGTAAATTTATCTCTCCTTCATCTTTTAGTGGTAAACCTTCGATCAACGCCACATATTGTTTGCACACTTCTCGGTGGATAAATTGTTTTTGTATATATTTATTTGCCTGTGGGTTGAGTGTTAACACCATCAAACCAGAAGTAGACATATCTAACCGATGCACTATCAGCGGCCCAGTCGCTTCAGGAAATTGCTGTTTGATTCGCTGATATACAGAATCAGATATGTCTTTTCCGGGTACAGATAAAAATTCTGTTGGTTTATTTACTATTAAGATGTCTTCATCTTGGTAGACGATATCTAATTTTTTGTCGTCCCCATAATGACGAATGAGTAGGTTCTCATCCAACTGCATACCAGCCAACATATGTTTTAAGATTGGCTGACATTTACCGGTGCAGGCAGGATAATACACCTTATGCTTCTTAATTTCTGATTTGGGTGACGCTCCCCACCAAAACTCAGCCATCGCCAGAGGCCTGAGTTGTTGCTGAAACGCGTATTGTAAAAGCTTAGGCGCCGCACATTCCCCCGCCCCTGCCGGAGGAGTTTTAAGAGCTGTATCTGCAAAGATATCCACCAGACTTTTAGGCACTAGTTCTTTATTTAAAAACTGGTATTGACAGAATATTTTAGCTTGTAAATCTGCAGATAACGTTTTGCGTTGTAGCTTACACTGGGCTATCTGATCAATAAATTCGTTCACTTTTACCTGCAACAGCCCTATTAATTGTTGCGAATGTTCGGTTAACTCTTTTAAGCGCCATTTATCATGCACACTGTGTTGCGCGAGTTCTTGCAGGCCTTTATCAATGACAGATTTATCTTGGTTTTTATCGCCAATACTCTGCAGCGTCTGGCGCTGTTTTTTGCGGATTTTACGGTTTTCAACTAACTCTTCCCTGAGCGCAGATAGCTGTTGGGCATGCTCTGCTTTTAATGTGACTAACTGTTGCCTTAACACTAATAATTTTGGCGTGTTTTCTAAGTTTTTTATCTTTTCATTTAGCTTATTAATAGCCACTCGTTCTGATAAAAAGAAACTGTCTTGGGCCAATAAATCAAATACCGGGGGCACAAAACCATGGATATGATTTTGCCCCGCCAACTTACCTGAAAAGGCCGAGATAAAACCTAACTCTCCCTGAACATTCCTTACCAATAACACACCAAACATTTTACCAATAATATTAGTGGGATCATCACACAAACCAAAATTGTGTTGCCATTGGGTTTGAGTTTCAAGGTGGCGCTGTAACTGCTCTGCTGCCATTACACATAGGGGATGTGGTTGGTAGTAAAATGGAAACGTAAAACGCTGAGGCAAGTCATGTTTTTCAATAGATTCAGTAAAACGCGTAAAACAAGGATATTCAGTATTCATGTTGTTAATTCAAGTCCTGTACATTGACTAGAAATGGCAATATTAGTCTTTGCTGATTGCTTAGATTACCATCCCAATAGTCCATAACATTCATACTCTAGCGCTCTTCTCATACTTGATTTCTTATAATGCACCCGATGATACGCACTTTAAGGGGCACAAGTCTTACAATTTAATAAGGCATACCAAACATATTTGCCATGTTAGTCGACTAATATTCATATTCGTCAAAAATTGTAAGTGTGATTTTCTAAAACAGGCATATCACCACTGACGGATAAACTTATATACTCCAGATATATTATTGGCAAATGTGAAACATTCTATGCACTTAAAACAGATTGAGAAAACTTCTTTAGGGTTTTTCCCCACCCCTATGGTTGAATTATCAAGGCTCAGTCATTTTCTGGGTGGCCCAAAGATATTCATGAAAAGGGACGATCTGACAGGACTGGCTTTAGGTGGAAATAAAACAAGAAAGCTAGAATACATATTGGCTGACGCATTAAAGCAAGGTTGCGATACAATCATTACAGCTGGTGCGGCTCAGTCTAACCATTGTCGACAAACTGCCGCAGCGGCCGCTAAACTAAACCTAGACTGTCATCTATTACTCGGCGGGGAAGCTCCACTAAAAGCCCAAGGAAATTTGTTATTAGATCATATTTTCGATTGCCACATTCATTGGACAGGTACTAATCGAAAAGGAGAGGATATAGCCCGCATATTTTCACAACTCAAAGCTGCGGGTAAAAAGCCATACGTAGTGCCATATGGAGGCTCTAATGAATTGGGAGCAATATCATTTATTGATGCTGTGGCAGAGTTGCAGCAGCAAAACAAAAGACGTGAGTTTTCTCATGTGGTATTTGCTTCAAGTTCTGGCGGTACCCACGCAGGTTTGACTCTAGGTAAATATATTTACAACAAAACCTTTGAATTAGTGGGTATCAACATTGACAAAGACACAAATGCTAGCCTGCCATTCGACCAACAGATTACACAGCTTATTATCAGTACGGCAAAGTTCATAGGCTTGGATTATTCATTCTCAAAAGATGAGTTAATTTTAAATTCAGATTATGTGGGTGATGGTTATGGTGTTGTTGGGCCACAAGAGAATGAAGCCATTGCATTAACTGCCAAACTTGAAGGTATATTATTAGACCCTGTTTATACCTCAAGAGCCATGGCCGGGCTTATTGACCTTATCCGTTCAGGTAAAATAGGAAAAAGTGATCAGGTCCTTTTTTGGCATACCGGGGGAGCGCCATCCTTGTTTGCCTATGCAGACGATTTAGATTATTCTCTATCTGACAATGAAAATAAATGACTCCTATACTCTTTAAAGAACCTCTATCTCCCCAACATCCTCTTTTTACGGTTGTCACTCTAGTGATATGTTAACCCACATTTTTTTGATCATGCTTATTCTGGTTGCCTTAGTAATTTGAGCAGTGCATGAGACATCTTCACGGGGTTGCCAAAATTTAAGGGCAAATCAAGGGATGATTTTAGCTGAGGTTACAAAGATCCTTGGGCAGAAATAGACCCTAACTGCCGCAACATATCATATAGCCCAGTTTCATCTACATGAACTATTTTTTCTTTAGCCATTTGCATGCGTGTTTGGGTATTAATACTGCAGTTAGCGATAACGTGTTTACCAATTTTATCAGGTTGGTTGTATTGAGATAAAGGTTCAGGATGCATCGCTAGCCAGAGCTGAGCAGAGTGAAGTTGGCCGCGGTGTATTAATTGACGGGTCTGTTGGCAGGTTTGCCAATATGAATCATTGGCACTCAATGGACTCCTGCGATAATGATGGAAGTCATGATTCACCTCTACATTAACTTCTGCACCTTGATTTATTTGTTTTGACGCTTGTATACGTGGCCGATGGATACATTCTTGTTCGAGCATCGCCATCATTAACGTAAATTTTGCGCCTTCACTGGCTGCACGATTAATCGTACCGTTTAGCTCATAGTCACTTGATAATAACGCTTCGGTAATAGCATTATTAACTGATTCACGTGTATTGACCGAGTCGAGCAAACTGTTATCGCTGCAATAAAAAGAAGATACTTAGTTATCGCGTTTAATAACAAAGACTTTAGGTCTGAATGTTCAAATTGCGCAGAACCCTATTAGATAGGAATATTTACCACAGAGGAAAAAGAGTACATAGAAAAAATAACCCAATAACTTTTTTGCTTTTTATTCCTCTATGCTCCTCGTGCACAAAGCCTTCGTAGTTAGGCTGATTTACTTTTTAATAACCAATTTAGGCCAAGTTGTTAGCCAATACTTTTTTTCAACTCGTTGCCAAAAAGTGTGTTCATCTGCTTTTTGGTTGAAGGTGATACATCCTTTAAAAAGAGACGTGAGACCAAAAGGAGCGACAATAGAAAAGTTGCCATATTCGTCAAGTTTTACACCAACAGCAGTTTCTTGCTCTGGCCAAAATGACATAGCATCAGCACTGCTAAGATACTGACTATGCTGACGTTTAATATGCATCAAGGCTTGGTTTTTGACTTGCCAATTAACCGCTGGTAAAAGTGCTTGCAACTCATGAGTAGCACGAATAGCTAACTGACCTTGGGTGTCATGTTGACAGTAATAAATAACATCTACATCATTCAAATGCGTCTTTTTGTGATGTAAATAATCCCATATCAAGTTACGCACAAAACCGGCAGCCAACCAGCAGTCAGGCAAACTTAAAGTCGATACGGCCCGCAAAGTTTTCATTCGATACGGGTCTTGCTCAAGTAAAACTTGAAGTCTATTTTGATACACCTCTATCAATGCCGCTAAGCCTCACACTTAAAAATACGTACATTATATTTTACTTTTAGCGAAACAATTTTGGGATCAAAACCGGGGTACGTCTTTTATAAGCTTGATAGTCAGAGTCATCGGCCCAGCGTTGGTCTGCTTGAACTTCTTGCAGTGAAATTCCACTGACTTTTGTTAATAATAAAATCACAAATATTGGCGAAATAAGCGTCACGAGTTGCCATTGGTAAAGTGCGGGATAAGCAATGATGGCGACACCTATCCATAATAATATTTCGCCAAAATAGTTGGGATGACGTGACCGAGCCCATAGTCCAGTTTGAATAAATTCTTTGTGGGTATTTTTTTGTTGTTTAAATACACGCTTTTGATTATCGGCTACCGCTTCTATTGAAAACCCAATCAGCCAGAGCAACAGACCCAATACTCCAAACCAACCAAAATCTGTTTTTTGACTAGATGTAATCGCAGCTATTGCTGCACCTGCTGTAATCAATACCCATAATCCTTGTACTGTCCATGCGATAGAAAAGCGCCAAAAATTTAATTTAATTTTATCAAAACGGCTGTCTGAACCTTGTTTACGTACCCTTAGGAACAGAAAACCAGCCAAACGAATGGACCAAATAGCTACAAGGCAGGTTAAAATTATAGAGCGAAGATCTGATTGCTCACTTTGCAAAAAGGCAAAAGAAATGACGGCCAAATAAGTAACGCCACCGGTTAAGTCATAAAAGTGTTCTGTTTTTAGTAAATATGCGGGGATCAACGCGAACCATTGCACAATAAAGGCAATTAATGCACAACTTGCAAAAATAGTCAGCCCAGTTTCAAAACCACTATTTAAAAACTGGCCACCATCATTTCCTGCCCATACAACGCCTATCGCTATAAAGAAAACGACAATATGAACAATTAAGGCACGAAAGAATTGCATACACTGAATATCCTTGATTTTTAGAGGTCGTTTGTCTATACCTTCGCGGTATAAAAAAAGTTCTTTTGAATAGTTTTATATTATCAAAAAAACATAAAGTTTTTTCTAATGTTTTGAGTTTTACACCCTAAACGAGATCAAATGAAAGCATTTAATAAAGTTGGTGATACTATGAAACTTGGCGTTATCAACTTTACTGGCCATTGCCAATCCTCCTGGCCTATTGATTATCAGTTATTCTTCAAATCTCAATATCGGCTGTTTGCAGCTTTTTTTTGTGGTATCGGTAATTATCATTTTGTCCGGTATCAGAATTTTTCTTAAAAGATCTGTTCAAAACCGGACAAAACTAGCCAATTATCCAGTTGAAATTTTGGAAATAAACATCGACTATAGATGATTGTTAATTTTTTGTACAAAACTTAATATAAGTAAACGCAGTATAAAATTGGTGGGTAAGTCACTTGGAGTATTTATGTTGAAATTTTTTTTAAAAACGGGGATCACCTCTGCCCTAATTTTTATGTGTGACTTAGCAGATGCGACAGAAAGTCCGTTGGCACATTTAAACAAAGCAAATAATCAAATAGCCGAAACTCGTATTGTTGGGGGCGAAGAAGCCACTCAAGATAATTGGCCTTGGATGACGGCATATGTCGTGACTTTTAATGAGTTAGCAACGTCATTAAGTGTTAATAACGTTTTATACGAAACCAGACCGTTTACATCAGGGGCCGGTGGACAAGCAAGCGGCGAAATAGTGACATGTGGACTTGGTGACGCAGTATGTACTGATGCAACAAACAACGTATGTTTAATAGAGCGTGGCGAGGTTGATTTTTCTGAAAAAGCAGACAATTGTGAAGCTGGTGGCGGTATCGGTGCCATTATTTATAACAATGAAGAAATGGGTAATATTTCTGGTACTTTGGGTGATGAATACGCAGGCAGCATTCCTATTGTCGCCATCACTCGAGATGATGGCTTAGCGCTTTTGGATCAAATAGGCAGTATTGCCACGTTATCAGTCAGTGAGACCACTTTATTGCAACAAGACGCCTCATGTGGTGCCACATTTTTAGGGGATAGATGGGTGCTTACCGCCGCTCACTGTGTGGACAGTGCCAACGCCAGTTTATTTAAAATGAACGTAGGGGAGTATGATTTATCTGATGGTGCACAAAATGCTACTGACATTGCTAATATCTATATTCATCCTCTTTATGATAATGACACTTTTGATAACGATATTGCCATTGTTGAGCTTGTCTCTGTACCTTTAAATGCCCCACCAGCGGTACAAATTGCAAGCGCTGCCCTAACTGAGCAGTATACTATTGAAAACAGTCTAGCCACAGTAGCAGGTTGGGGAGGGAGACAAGGTTATTCACCTGGTGAAGGGCCTACGTCAGATTTTCCCGATATTTTACATCAGGTTGACTTACAACTATCAACCAATGCTCAGTGTAGAGAAGTATTAGGTGAAACTTTTGACATACCCGCAAACAGTGTAAATGTTACCGATGTCATGATATGTGCAGCAGTATCAGAGGGAGGCAGAGGTTCATGCCAAGGTGATAGTGGTGGGCCGTTAATTGTCAATACTGGTTCAGGTGTTCAGCAAGTGGGCATCGTCAGTTGGGGGTTTGGGTGTGCGGAGGCGGGTTATCCTGGTGTATATACCCGAGTGTCGGAATTCAAAGACTGGATATCAGCTTTAACTAAGGGAATAGCAGTTTCTCAGCGTCAGGACTTTGGCTTTGGCCTTGAAGGTGTTCAACAAACTAGCGAACTAACTGTCACAAACAACAGCGAGACCAATGTCGGGTTGAGCTTCAAGTTTTCGGACGATAGTGACAGTGACTTTAGTTTGGACACCAGTAATTGCATCAACTTGGATGCAGGTAGTGACTGTCAGATTATTGTAAGTTATCTTCCTGCCACTGCAAACAAAGTGTCTGCTGAATTGGTTATCACTTCTGACAATGACCAGGTACAAACCAGTAACACCTTTATTACAGCTACAACACTGAGCGCAGCATTTAATCTATCCACTGCAGCTGGTACTGCAACTGACGCGGTGACATTGTTTAGTGGCGGGTCAAATGGTGCTTCAGGGTGGGCGGCCAATGCAGTTGAAGGAATTGAAAGCGGTACTAATGATGATCTTCAAGACAGCATAGTAGTGGCTCGAATTGAGGGTGAAGGTGTTCTCACTTTCGATTGGTCTGTATCGTCTGAAGAGAATACAGACTTGGATATAACTGATCCAGACTTTGAACCCTACGATGCACTTTATCTCTACGTTAATGGAGAACTGATTGAGTCCATATCAGGTGAAGTGGAATTCACACAAATGAGTATTGACTTAGCAGAAGGTATAAATATCATTAATTGGACCTATAACAAAGATCCCGCAGTTTCTGAAGGTGACGATAAAGGATTGATCCGTAATCTTGTATTTACTGTGCCCGTAGTGGTGACACCTACAATACCTGTTACACCCAATCCTTCAGGCGGTGGAGGTGGAAGTTTAGGATGGATAATTCTGTGTTTATTTGGCTTGGCATTCAGGGTGAGAACTAAAATATAATCATTAAAATGACTTTAAAAGGCAGGCTATTTACACGATAACCTGCTTTTTTATGCCTTAAGTAATAATAATATGCATGAAGTGGGTACAGTTATCGGCTTTTGATATGCTGCCAAGCGGCTTCCATTTGCTGATGACTGGCGGACTCCATACTAAGCCCTTGTTTTTCTATCGCTTGCTCAACCTGCCTAAAACGCTTTTCGAATTTTCGATTGGCTTTTATTAAGGCTGTTTCAGCGTTAACCGAGGTATGACGGGCTAAATTTACGACTGCAAACAATAAATCACCAATTTCTTCCTCCACTGCCTGCTGATCAGGTTCTGATGCATTTACTTCAACCAGGACCTCTTCTATTTCTTCATAAATTTTAGCGACAACCGGTGGCAATTCAGTCCAATCAAATCCGACATTAGAGCATTTTTTTTGTATTTTTTGTGCTCGCAGTAGAGGTGTCATGCCCTGAGGAATATTGGCTAAGGCACTGGTATCTAGCTCTTCATTTTTGCTTGCGCGTTCTTGAGCTTTTATCTGCTCCCACTGATTTTTGAGTTTATCTTGGGTGGTACAGTCATTTTCTATTTTAAGCTTGATTGCATCAGATACATAAGAAGGATCATACACGTGGGGATGACGCCGTATCAACTTATCACTGATGGCCCTAGCAATATCTTCAAAATCAAAATCGCCCTGCTCTTTTCCAAGCTGCGCGTAAAACACGATTTGAAACAACAGGTCACCCAACTCATCTTTGATGTTTTGCATATCGCCACTAAAAATAGCGTCAGCCATTTCGTAAGTTTCTTCGATTGTGTAGGGCACTATGCTTTCAAAACTTTGTTTTTGATCCCACGGACATCCTGTTTTAGGTGAGCGTAATTGCTGCATAATCTCTAGTAAACGCAACAATTGATCCGTATTGGTGTTAATTTTTAACATATTACTTATCTACCTTTAATACCTCAGTAACACCTTTAATAAGTTGTAACCGGCTCATAGCTTTTGACAAACAAGATAAGTCTTTTACTTCCAGACTTAATTCTATTTTAGCTCTGTTAAGCTTAGTATCGCTGATGCTGTTTACTCCTAACAAATTGACCCTCTCGTTGGCGATAACCGTGGTTACATCTCGTAAAACACCGGCTCTGTCATCACTTAAAACATGCAATTTAGTTTGAAATGCCGCTTGTAAGTTGCTGGCCCAATTAACGTCAATTTGTCGTTCTGGATGTTGGTCTAATAGATTATTAAGTTGTTCGCAGTCTTCTCTATGTACACTAACCCCTCGCCCTTGTGTGATATAACCTAAGATAGCCTCACCCGGTAATGGTTGGCAACATCCAGCAATTTGATTCATTAAATTGCCTACTCCTTCTACTACTATACTGTCTTTTTTAAACTTGGCGGGTTGTGGTTTTTTTGATCTGATTTTTAATTCAGGCTCAGGTGCATATTTTTGCTGTAAAAAATGCACTACCTGCATAATACGTATATCACCACCGCCAATGGCTGCGTACAAGTCATCGAGGTTTTGCATGTTAAAACGAGAGGTTGCTTCGCTAGCTATCTTCGACTCAAAATTGATTTTGCTCAATTCTCTATCGAGCAATTCCTTACCCGCTTGTTGGTTTTTACCTTTATCTTGTTTCTTAAAGTAAGTTTGAATTTTGGCTCGTGCACGGGATGAATATACATAACCTAAACCAGGGTGCATCCAGTCTCGACTGGGGTTTGAATGTTTACCTGTGAGAATTTCAACCTGATCGCCAGTTTGTAATTCATAAGTAAAAGGCACGATCCTGCCGGCAATTTTTGCGCCAATACATCTATGACCTACATTACTGTGAATGTAATATGCAAAATCCAGTGGCGTTGAACCAAGCGGTAAATCAACCACATCACCTGTTGGCGTAAACACATATACACGATCATCAAATACCTGACTGCGTAACTCCTCTACTAAGTCGCCACTTTCTGCAACCTCTTCCTGCCAAAGTAATATTTTACGTAGCCAGTTAATCCTCTCTTCATAGCCAGATCGGCTTGAGGTAGTGCCTTCTTTATAGCGCCAATGTGCGGCCACACCAAGCTCGGCATCTTCATGCATTTGTGCGGTACGAATTTGAATTTCAATGGTTTTGCCTTGCTTACCCAAAGTCACCGTATGAATGGATTGATAACCGTTGGCCTTGGGCGTAGCTATATAATCATCGAATTCATCAGGGATATGTTTCCACGTGGCATGCACAACGCCTAATGCGGCATAACAATCTTGCAGGCGATCAGCAATAATACGCACGGCTCGTATGTCATACAGTTGTTCAAAATCAAGATGCTTTTTATGCATCTTTTTCCAGATGCTATAAATGTGTTTAGGCCTTCCATACACCTTAGCTTTAATATTTTGTGAATCGAGTACCTTTTGTAATTCACCTACAAAATCCTCAATATAATGCTGTCGGTTAGCGCGGCGTTCATCTAATAATGTGGCAATTTGTTTATAAGTATTAGGATGTAAATAACGAAAGGAGTGATCTTCCAGCTCCCATTTTAATTGACCTATCCCTAATCGATTAGCAAGCGGTGCATAAATATTAGCGCACTCACGAGCGACCAAAACCCGGGTTTCTTCATCTTCATGTTTGACTTTTTGTAAGGTGCAAATACGTTCAGCAAGCTTAAGCACCACAGCCCGAACATCTTCTACCATGGCCAACAACATACGACGCACGTTATCAATTTGGACTTCATCGTTTTTCTTTTTACTGTTGGCACGGGTATGCAAAGATTTGATCGCATCCATACGCCTGACACCCACGATTAGCTTTTGAATACCTTCGCCAAACTGTTCAGTGATTTGCTCTTCATCCAACTCATGTACCTGGCAATAGGGGTAAATTAACGCTGCTTGAAGGGTTTCGTCATCCATGTGTAATTCATGAAGGATCTCCACCATTTCCTGCCCAATTAGCAGTATTTCTGGAGTATCGGATACATCTCTGAGTTTTTGTTTGCTTGCCTCAGGCAGGTTTAAAGCTGCCAGCCATTCATCAAACGGCGGGCGGTCATCTTCATGTACTGTTCGAATTGAAACCATATAAACCTGTCCTACTTCACCTAAACCTGACTAGGTAGGTTAAAAAATAATTGAGTGAGACAACAAAAAAATTCACATTTTTCATACTATCTTTATGTCGTTCTCATATTACCTTCATATTACGAGCCAACATTTATTGCATCAACCTCCTATGTAATCAGGCCTAAAGGGGGTTAACTGATAGCAGTTGCATCACACTTGTCCTAAGTGGCACCAAAATAGTGCGCTAACAGCCAATAATTTCATCGCCTTGAATATTAGCTAGATTCTAAAACAACCGTGGCCATTGCATAATGTTGTTCATCAGAAATTGAGATAAAACTGCGACTGATATTGTGTTTTTCGCACAATTCAGCAAATTTTCCTGAAAACACAAGTGTAGGTTGGCCCGAAGACAAATTTACCACTTCCACATTTTGAAAACTGACGCCACTTCCAATTCCAGTGCCTAAAGCTTTTACTGCCGCTTCCTTGGCAGCAAAGCGCTTAGCTAAAAATCGTTCAGGAAATTTATGGGCGTTAAACGTTTGCATTTCGGTTGGCGTTAATACACGTGCGGCTAAACGCTGTGACTTATCTAACTGACTAGCAATCCTGGCTATTTCTACCACATCAGTGCCCAGCCCCATAATCGACACCGCTCTTAAGCTCTTGCTTCTTGCATCAATCGGTGCATATCTGCCACGGCCTTATGCAATCCATCAAATGCAGCACGGGCAATAATCGCATGACCAATATTGAGTTCATACAACTGAGGAATAGCCGCTATAGGTTTTACATTGTGATAATGCAAACCGTGGCCGGCATTAACCTTCAAACCTTTTGAGTGAGCATATTGAATGCCCTCTATCAAGATATCTAACTCTTTTTGTTGTTCTGCTTCGTTGTTAGCTTCTGCGTACTGACCTGTATGAATCTCTATAAAAGGCACATTTGCTTCTAAAGCTGCATCGATTTGATTTTTATCGGCATCAATAAATAACGACACCAAAATTCCTGCGGAAGCTAAACGAGCACAAGCCACATTCATTTTTGATTGATTACCCGCGACATCCAAACCGCCTTCTGTGGTCAACTCCTCTCGCTTCTCAGGAACCAAACAACAAAATTCGGGACCTATTTGCTCAGCAATCTGCAGCATTTCTTCGGTCACTGCCATCTCAAGGTTCATACGAGTTTGAATGGTTTGTTTAAGAATCTGTACATCGCGATCATTAATATGTCGTCTGTCTTCACGTAAATGCACCGTAATACCATCAGCGCCAGCTCTTTCAGCTACTTCTGCTGCATGAACAGGATCTGGGTAAGGCGTGCCTCTGGCATTGCGTAAGGTAGCAATATGATCAATATTCACACCGAGTAAAATTTCCTTCATTTCGCGTTCCCAATATTGGCTGATTTTGCAGCCATCCAAGTTTGTTGAAACAACTCTCGGCTCTTAAGCGGTTTACGACCTAGTAGCGGTGAGAGTGCCATTCTGGTAATTCGTTTTGCACATTGTAGGCTGTTTGGCGTCCAAATATGTTGACTCACTTGTAATAATGCTTCTCCGGTGAATCGATTAGATCCTTGCGGGTTAAGTCCTTGCTCACCCTGCGCACTAACATCAATACGTTTGATCCCGCTTTCTAGGACCAAACAATAGTCAACATTCGGCTCGATAGTTTTTCCATTCTCATATTCTTGAGTTAAATCACAACCGTACCCCATTTCATCTAACAGCGATAATTCGAATTGACGTAAACAAGGCTCGATATCTCCACCAGCCGCTAACCATTGTAGGCTTTGTTGATAGGATATAAATAACTCAGGATGAGGGACTTCTTTAGGTAATAATCGATTCAGCAACTCATTCAAGTACATGGCTGAAAATAATTGATGGCCAGTAAGTTGCAACATGGAACCGGCTGATTCTAGTTGGTGAAGGTTACGCAATTCATGTTTACCCGCAACCGATAGCAACAAGGGCTGAAATGACTGCAATAAACTTTTTTTGTCACCTTTATTGCCTCGAACACCTCTTGCAACGGCACTGACTTTACCTAGTTCAAGAGTAAATAAATCGGTTAAATAGCTGGTTTCTCGATATGAGCGTCGATGTAACACAAAGCCAGTAAGTTGCTCAGGTAGCAACGTTAAAATCCTTATATAACAAGTTTAAGACTAACTTACTTTTATCCGAACAACTTTCATGGCTTCAAACTCCATACCGGCAATTTCTTCTTTCATTGGGTAATAAGTTAAATTGACTCTCGCTCCTGTCAGATTTTTATATACCTTTCTGCGTCGAAATTTAAAAGGTACTTCTGTACCTTCAACCAATAAGGTATTCATAAACCAGTCATCGTCTTTTCTCTGGACATGTGAAATGACGACCAACTCTTCAGAATGAGTAAGATTATCGTGCTTATCCAGCAATTTTTCTACATCGGTTTTTTTTACCATGGTCACTAATAAATTCAGTTAAAAAAACAATTCTAGCACTTATCTCAAAGCACATAAATAATAATACCCAACTCACCGCAAAATGCCTATTTCAGAGCAACTTGGGGCCCTTCAATTCCAGACGCACCAAACACTGCATGTTAATCACCTTCTGAGTTGGTGCAACGCAGTAGTGGAGAGCGACGATGTCTTTAGGAGGTGTTTTCAATCCATGCAACATGCGCTGTCATTTTAACTTAGCTTACAAAATCTAAAAATAGTTGCTTTGCCTAACTTCCTTTCAAATCCAGTTAAATCCATAATTTTGAGGTGGTCTGGGTATCTATTGTTGGGTGAAGGTTGCTAGAGCTATAAAGCGCTCACTCCCTCAACCATTAATTGCAAGCTAGTTCTGCCACGAAATTCGTTGATGTCTAACTTATATGCAATATTCACATGACTGCATCGTGCATTAGGCCATAAGGCCAAGTCGACATTAAAAGCAATAGCATCGATTAACACACCACTTTGATGCTTAACCATCATTTTTAAGTGTTTACTGCCTACTAAGCGTTGATCTATCAATTCGAATTCGCCATCAAAAAGTGGCTCTGGAAACCCCTGCCCCCAAGGCCCTGCTTCTTTTAAACAGAGAGCAAAAGCTAAGGTAAAGTCTTCGGTCTGCAACTCACCATCAGAAATCAATTCGCCAGCTAAGGGTGTACCTTTAAGATTTTCTTCAGCAATCTGATGAAAAGCTTGCTCAAAAGCAGATAAGTTTTTTAAGGGTAAACTGAGACCCGCTGCCATAGCATGGCCACCGAACTTACCAATAATATCGGGATAACGGCTGTTTATTTCTTCAAGTAAATCACGAATATGTAAACCAGGAATAGAACGAGCTGAGCCTTTAAGTGTGTCATCGTCCTGATGAGCAAAAGCGATCGTAGGTCGATAATATTTATCTTTAATACGCCCTGCTAAAATACCAATCACTCCTTGATGATAATCGGCTTGATACAGCACTAAACCAAAAGGTAATGCGCTTTCTTCAAGATCTACCCCCTCTAAAGCTTTAACTGCTTCTTGCTGCATCGAGCCTTCAATTTCGCGTCTCTCACGATTTAAGCTATCTAACTGTACGGCAATTTGCCTCGCGCGTGCAGGATCGTCCGTCATCAAACATTCTATTCCCAACGAAATATCGTCTAAGCGCCCAGCAGCATTAAGTCGTGGGCCGACTACAAACCCCAAATCAGAGGCCACTAAACGACTTCTCTGTTTACCTGCTACGTCAATGATCGCCTGTATACCCGGCCGACATTTGTCGCCACGAATACGCTGTAAACCTTGGTGTACCAGTATTCTATTGTTGTCATCTAACGGAACAACATCCGCTACAGTGCCAAGTGCTACCAAATCTAATAATGTGGCCAAGTTAGGCACTGGTAAACCTTGTTGTTGAAACCAACCATTGGCTTTCAGCTCTGCTCGCAACGCCAACATTAAATAAAATGCGACACCAACACCGGCTAAGTTTTTAGACAAAAACCCACAACCAGGTTGGTTTGGATTGACGATTGCATCAGCAATAGGCAATGATTCAGCTGCTAAATGGTGATCAGTTACAATGACAGTTATACCCAAAGATTTGGCTTTTTCAACACCAGTAAAACAAGCAATCCCATTGTCAACTGTCATGATCACTTCTGCTTGTTGCTGAGCCGCGACTTCTACTATTTCTGGGCTTAAGCCATACCCAAAATCAAAACGATTCGGCACTAAATAATCATGATGGGTTGAACCCATCATCCACAAAGACATCATGCTTAATGCAGTACTTGTGGCACCGTCGGCATCAAAGTCACCTACGATGATAATTTTTTTGTTGCTGGCTAAAGCGTTAACTAACAAACTAACCGCTTTTTCAACACCTTGCAATTGGTCATAATGCAACAATGCTTTTGCACTGCGATTCAGCTGTGCAGCGTCATCCACACCTCTATCGGCATATATTTGTTTTAATCTTGGATGCAATTGCTCAGGAAGGTGTTGGCTATTTTTTTGAGGTCTACGGCTGATGTGCACTTAAATATTTACCCATTGCAGAAGTGAAAACAAAAAAGCCTGTATCCTTAAAAATACAGGCTTAATAATGACGTAATATCAACAATCAAAGCAGGGCTTTCAGCGCTTGTTCAAGTTGCTTAGGCGGTTGATAACCCGGAATAACTGAACCATCAGGCATTATGATATTAGGTGTACCGTTTACGCCAATTTTCTGACCAAAAGCGTATTGTTCGGCGACTTTTGTTTCACAGTTTTTAGTTGCCACGGTGCCACCAGCTTTAGCATTATTCATAGCTACTTGTTTATCATCCGCGCACCAAACGGAAACCATATCATTGTATGAGTTAGTATTAATGCCACCTCTAGGGAAAGCGAGATAACGGACAGTAATACCTAAGTCGTTATATTGTGCCATCTCGCCATGTAGTTTCCGGCAATAACCGCAAGTGATATCAGTAAAGACATTGACCACATACTTTTCGTTATCAGCTTTGTATTCGATAACCGCATCGTTGAATTTTGCTAAACCACCTAAACGCACACTTCCAAGTGCTTCTTCGGTTAAATTACGCATCCCCTCTTCAACATCATAAATACGTGCTTGCAGCAAATATTTGCCATCTTGGCTAGTATAAAACAATCCCTTCTCTGTCATTATTTGCAACAGGCCAGTTACTGGCGCATCGCCAATCGAGCTTATTTGCAGACCAAGACCCGCTTGAAGCTTGGCTTTTACTTGTTCAAAATTTGACATTTTGTCTGCAGCAGACAGATTAAAACTAAGGGTGAGCATTAATCCGCTAAAAATAGCGCCGATTTTTATCCACGTTTTCATAAGTTTTCCAAATAATTGCATTAGTAATATGACCCTCAACAAAGTAAATAATTTCAAATATTCAGTGGGGGTAGTTTAGCTGAACCCAAGATGTAAACCAACGTCATTTAAGTATCCATAACAATCAATAGGTTTATTAATCTGATGTTTACTCATTATCCCCGCGGATGATGCTCCGCAACCAGCTTCTGCAATCGCTCAGTCGCTACATGGGTATAGATTTGCGTGGTCGATAAGTCACTATGCCCCAACAACATCTGTACAACTCGTAAGTCTGCTCCATGGTTGAGTAAATGAGTAGCAAAGGCATGACGCAAGGTATGGGGTGATAAGTCGGTTTGAATATTCGCAATCATACTGTACAACTTAATCCGATGCCAAAAGGTTTGACGGGTCATAGCCACACCACGCTTACTTGGGAAAATAATGTCACTTTTGGATTTAAGTAACACAGATCTTCCTTGCTTTAGAAAAGTAGAAACCCACTCAAGTGCTTCTTCGCCTAGCGGCACCAGTCTATCTTTATTGCCTTTACCTGTGACTCTTACCACACCTTGTTGAATACTCAATTGATCTAATTTTAAGCTCACCAACTCTGTCACCCTTAGCCCTGTGGCATACAATACCTCTAACATGGCTTTATCACGTAATTGAATAGGATCATCGGTTTTAGGCGCATTCTGTCTCTTATACACATCTCCGAGCCCACGAGACAGGCAGAAATCTCGTATGCCGTCTTCTGCTTGAAAAAA
>ENA-OSIY01000616-OSIY01000616.1-marine-metagenome-genome-assembly--contig:-NODE-616-length-19924-cov-6.263717_pt1 | contig 19924 bp, 23 predicted proteins | sample MGYA00237884_ERZ534233 | MGnify/ENA primary metagenome ERZ534233 (study PRJEB26412, sample SAMN06343840) | marine metagenome | isolation source: estuarine water | place: USA: Columbia River Estuary... | reverse complement strand
GACATGGGCGGGGAAGAGTTGCCAGCAGAGTTGCCAGCAGAAGAACCAGAAGAACCGATGCCATCAGTTGGACGTGCAAAGCGTTAAACATGCGTTTATTTGAGTTCAGTGATGCTGATCCATTAAGAGTTAAGTTGGTTGCGGTAACGAACCAACTTAAGTCCATTAATGAGCCAATGACCACTGACGAGTTCCTAACAATATTAAACAAAAACGGAATCAGCTTAGACAAAGCTGATCTGTTTGATATGATTAAAAAAGAACCCCTAAGTAATATCATTGCCGACGTAAGTGATGATACTGTTACGTTCAAGGGTCAAGAAGGTGATTTAGATACAGCAATAGATCAATCACAAGATGAGAATGAAAAAATACGCCAAGGCATGGCACAGAAGCAGATACAGTGATTAACTTTACTGATACATCTAAAAACAAAATAAAAAAACTATTAGAGAAACGAGGCGGAGTAGGCATTCGCATTGGCGTGAAAACTACTGGCTGTAGTGGTTTAGCATATGTATTAGAATATGTCAATGAATACGTACCCGATGCATCAGTGATAAATTATGCACAACCCGAATTCGTAGTGTTAGTAGATTTAAAATACGATGTATACTTGCAAAACATGACGGTTGATTATGTACGCAATGGATTAAATGAAGGGTTTGAATTTAAGAACCCGAACGAACGTGATCGATGCGGCTGCGGTGAAAGTTTCCGAATATAGTTGACAACTGGACTATAATTGACTATAATTGAATATAATCATGTATAATCCAAACAAATATAACTATGTACCCATGAGTAGGGTAGAAATCGATGGCAAGCGTAGATACGCAACTCCTGATGGTGAGAAGCTCCCGAGCGTTACTACAATACTAGACGCAACCAAATCAGAAGAATCTAAGCAAGCATTGCAAAACTGGCGAAAGCGAGTTGGTGTACAAAAAGCACAAGAGATTACTACTGAAGCCGCTGGTCGTGGAACACGTATGCACAAGTGGCTTGAAAACTATATAAAGACTGGTGCCACCGGTGAACCCGGATCTAACCCATACAGTATACAAAGTCATCAGATGGCTCAATCTATCATTACACAAGGACTTGTCAAGTGTAATGAATATTGGGGCACTGAAGTACCGTTATACTTCCCGAAGATTTATGCAGGTACTACTGATTTGTGTGGCATACATGATGGAGCTGAAGCTATCATGGATCATAAACAAACAAACAAGCCTAAAAAGCGTGAATGGATTGATGACTACTTTGTTCAACTAACTGCTTATGCCAATGCTCACAACGAAGTCCATGGCACAAAGATACGTAAGGGAGTGATTTTTATGTGTTCTGCTGATAATCTTTATCAGGAATTCATACTAGAAGGCTCTGAGTTTGACAAGTACACTGATATGTGGTTTAAGCGTGTAGAACAATACTATATGCAGTTCCTGTAGTACAAGATAAATAGTATAATCACATAAAGATTATACTATGGCAATTGTACAAATTTCTAAAATCCAACACAGAACTGGCGAAAATACAGATTTGCCCCAACTTGATATTGGTGAGATCGGTTTCTCAACTGATACTCGACAGGTTTATATTGGTAATGATCCCGTTAAAGTTCAAGTTCCCGACGGTAGTTTCACTACTCAAACTGAAATACTAACAGAAGTATCTTTAATTAATAGTAGGGTTCCAGACGGTCCGACAGACACAAAAATATTTGCACCTATAGCCGGAGCAGGAAACACTGTATTCAACATACAGAACATTCGTACTGGCCAGCTTATTGTAGGTGATGGCAACGGTGTCGCAGCCTACTCTCTTGTAAATTGGACCGGTAATCGTTTGGGCAATGGTGGAGATTACCCCACTAACAAACTTAAATTAGGCAGTGTTGGTAATATAATAATTACCGGTGGATCCGGCGGTCAGGTATTAACTACTGATGGTTCAAATAATTTAAGTTGGACTACTGTATCAGGTGGTGGAGGCGGAGGCAGTGTAGCAACAGTATCATTTGGTACAAATGGTAGATATCTAACCAATGATGGAACCAATACTAGTTGGGCTAATGTATTTGCTGATACTACATTTGCAAGCACAGTAAAGTCTACTATAAGTGTTACTGATAATGGTGGAGATGGCAACTTATCCTATTCCAATGGTGTAATTACATATAATGGACCCAATGCTACAGAAGTTAGAGCACATTTTAGTGCAGGTACTGGTGTAACTTATGCAGCCACTGGTGAAATAAGTATTGGTCAAGATGTGTCAACTTCAGCTAATGTAACGTTTGATAATATCACTGGTTCAAATTTATCGTTAGATACACTAGTTGCTAATGCAGTTTTGTATACTGGATCATCTGGCAACTTAGTTTCATCTGAAAGTGAATTCACTTATGACACTGGCACCAACACTTTAAATGTAGGTGTTTTAAAAACGACCGGTGCAATTGAAGTTGGTTCGTTATTTAAGTCGGCTATTACTACAAAAACTGGTACCAGTACTGGTACACCCGGACAAATTTGCTGGGACGCTGACTACATATATGTTTGTACATCTACGGACGTTTGGAAACGTGTTGCTTTATCTACGTTCTAAGATAAATACATTGTTCGATTAAGTTATGCTGTATGTCCACAGCGTAGTCCCTAGAACGGTCATTACATAAAGGAAAAACAAATGGCACGCAGTTTAAATCAAAAATATTTCGGTAACCGTAACATCGGTACTACCGGCGATAGCGATAATAATATCGGCGGTGAAGGTGTAGCTAGCATCACATTGGGTGGTGTAAACAATAGTTCAGGTTACGCATTGAATGATCCAATTAACATTAGCGCACCTAATCTACCGGGTGGTGTACAAGCTACTGCTAAAGTTTCACAACTTGGCGCAGGAAACGCAATTGCCGCAATTGAAGTTACTGAAAAAGGTTCTGGATATACATCAGTCCCTACAGTTACAGAAAGTGTTGGCGGAGTACAAGGTACATTGACATTTACCGCAGTATTAACAACAGACAGTGGTGCAGTTGGTTCAAGTACTAATCAAGAAAATGCTATCACCCCTTTTGCAAAAACTACCTCAGGTGGTACAAGCAAAATTGCAGACATCATTCGTCAAGTTGGTGCTCGCCGCTTCAAAGTTCGTACAGCAGACGGTACAGCAATTTGCGCATTGAAAGCTAGTGCAGTTTCTGCACAAGGTGAAATGACTATTACTGCTACTGATTCAGATGGTGGTACATATTTTGTAACTAAAATTAGTTCACGAAAAGTTACTGTAACACGTGGTACAGGAACACAATTTGCAACAGGTGTATCTGTTCCATGGACATTTGGTTCTGCAACTGCAGGTCAAACATTAAAAGTTGCAAACGCTTAACGTGTTATTGCGATAAACAAAAAAGCCGCATTACGCGGCTTTTTTTATGAGCTTCTTTAATTTTTCTTGCACAACATCAAAGTTTACTGTGTTAAACAATCCCGGATGCATTGGCTTAGGGTAGTGTTCATAGTCAGTCCACGCATAACCACAATGTTCTTCATTAAGTACAGGAACAAACTCATTGTCAACCTTACAAAAGAAAGTATGATAAGTGAATGTGTTGTTTATGAATTTTTGAATAGGGACAAGTTTAGCATTTTTAGGAAAGAATGATATTTCTTCTATGCATTCTCTTTCAACACCTTCAAAAAGTGTTTCGTTACTTTCTATTTTGCCGCCGGGTATTCCCCAGTTGCCTGGGTTTTTGTTATCGTTACGTAGTAAGTATAAGAATCTTTTTGTATCACTTGCGTAAAAAAAGATACCGGCTGCTATATTGTCTTTCATACTATGATTTATCACAGTATTAGATGACGATAGAATAATCCCCTTGATCGTACCAACCTTCATATGATTTCACCCACATGCTGTCTGAATATCTATATTGAATTTGAGTAGTTAAATTAGTAACATATTGAGTAGTAGTAGTGGTTGTACTATCAAAACTAACACTCCACGAAGAAGTGTTACTACTATACTGGATAATGTCATTAGCCTTAGCATTGATTGTTCCCCAAGCATCAGAAGATTCTGGTATGTCTTCTACAATTAAATAACGTTGTCCGTTGGCTGCGACTGGTAAGCCATGACCCGGTCCTTTAGTTTGCGGGTTGATAACACTATTAACTGGATTTAATGTATTCTGTGGTAAAGTGTCAGTGTCAATATCAAATATCAATAATCTATCATCAATTGGATTGAACGTAATAGTGCCTGCAATCTCAGTGTCCATATATGGATTCTGCAACCATATCTGACTTATGCCTGGTTTTATAGTACCATACATTCCCAACACAGGTGTCCAATAAACTTGAGTATCCGGATTTACAGGTACATCAGTTGAACTGTTACTAGGTGAGAAGATGTGAGTTGCCGGTAATATCTGTAATGAATTACCAATCAATAACAATTTATAGCCATATGGAGTAATCTTCTGTCTAGTACCTAGCAGTAACTGGTCATCTTGCATGTCAGTTAGTGCATTGCCTTGGAATATACTTGCAATAATTTTGTGAATGATTCCCAATTTTCTAATTTTTGCAGGGCCACTAATCCATATAGGCATGTAAAACTTCCAACTCATAATGTCGATTGGATTTCCACTTCCTTGTGGTATAGTTCTGCTACTAAAGGTAAGACCATCTTGATATACTACACTCAAGCTACCCCAATCAATAAAGTTGTCAGTAGATTGAATTTCTAATGATGGATTAAACAATACACCTATTTGTTCCAACAGTTCTAATTTTTGTTGATAATTGGTAGTCCAAAAGTCTACAGTCATACGCAAAGTGTATGGTACAGGCATGACACGTTCAACTGTAAATGCTTGTGCCTGAGTAGGTTCATACTGTTGAGTATCAGTATTAAATGTTCTTTGACGTACTGACAATTTATCAACAAAGTATGGGTCTTGTGTTCGTTTTTGGTCATACTCAAAACCACTCACGTAGTATGAAATTAGAGGAGCACTAGGTAAACTACTAGGGCTGTTATTAGCTATTTGGGTCTGAGCCATACGGCTACTATCACCATATTGAATAGGAACACGAGCTAATATATCATTTCCTGCAGGGTCTTTGCCCTTCGTAACTTGCCAGTCACTAAAGATTCTAGCAAACTGCAATAAAAATCTTCTAATCTGATTGTCATAAAAAAACTGTGCCATTGTGTTCCTTAATCCACTTGGATTTTAAATATTTGTGATAATGCTTGCTTCTCAGGAATAGTCGTCCCGTTAGTCAATACAGTTACGTTACTGTTGTTAATAAATGATGCTCTTTGTGATTTGTCATCATCTCCTAGTGCTGTTCCGGTTCTCACATTATCACTGATCTTTATCCATAGTCTGCTATCCCAGCGGAATAATTGTTGCGGTAAATAATCTGTGCGTAAGAAGTAATCTCCCACTTTAGGATCGGAAGGGAAAGTGATACCACTACCAGTAGGCAGTCCATTGGGTGCATCTGCTGTACCTACTAAGTAACCATTTGTATAACCAAAGCCACGTGGACTAGATTTAGCAACAAAATTATATCTAGGATCAGTATCCGCACGATAATTCATTATGTTGGGAATAATTGTTCCTGTGAAATTCGGACTAGTAGGATCTTGAGTAACATCACTATACGTATTGTCACTGGTACCATAAGGACCATCGACAGCACCTAAGGCTTTTGCAGTTAATACAAGTTGTCCACTTACAGCGCCTGAACCAGTGTCACTTTTTTCTGGTTTAATTTCTGCAACTTTTAAACTCATCTGAATAAATTCAGTTAATCTGTTATGATCCGTATCAGCAGTCATATCCCAGATACTTTGTAGTGCGGCGGCGCCAATACGTATTACCGGAGCGGCATGTTTATATCCAACCGTTGTTATTTCTGCTAAATTGCCAGTAGGCAACTTAGGAGTTCCTTTTAGATAAACGATACTTACTGGTGGAAGTGGAATAGATTGTTCATCTAATGGTGCAACATATAATTGAGTACGGTCGTAACCAGATGCAGGTAATTGTCTAGCCGCTTCTGCATTTGTAGCATTATTAATTGCAATGTTGGTATTGTATCTACTGAGTATATCTTTTAGATTATCAGCAGTATCAAGTTGCCAATAAGTTGTATTACTACATGGTATACCTGCAGGAGTATCTATTTTAGTGAGATAATTCTTATCACCAAAGCTGACAGTATAACCAGCTGGATAAACAGTTGTTGTACTCCAGTCTCCTAAATAATTATCTTTGTTCATAGGTTGGTCAAGAATGTTACTAAATTCTTGACTGTCAACTAATGGTTCACATTTAATACGCCATAGATGCGGATACCATGTATTACTAAATCCCTCACTAGCAAAGTCACCGTCAGTAACTTGGTAATATCTGCGTAGTGCAGTCGGTATAGTTTCATTCAATGGATGATAATCAGTTAAATGCGGTAATTCAAGTACATCACCAACCATTAGTTTACGACCGATTAAGTCAATCATTTCATTATAATGAACAGTGATAAAAATAATATCATTATTTAAAAATAAACCAAACTGTGATAAATCAAAATCTAGATTTTGTATATTATAATGACCACGTAATCTATATATATTTGGTTCGTATTTACGGTCTCTGTTTTCTAGAAATAATAAATCCTGAATCTTTGTAGGGTCAGCACTATTATATTGTGGTTGAGTTAAATCAATACTAGGTCCTTGATCCTTAATACCTGAATACTTATGAATATATAAATCAGTACCGCCGGCGGTAAATTGCTCTTTGATAATCTTATCAAAAAACTTGAAATCGTTGGATTTTTGGGAACGGTAGAGGCTTAGTCTTGGCATAGTACTCTTATTTATCGTTTTTCAGAGGTTGACATTAAATGGGCACTATGCTATACTATGGGTAAGTTAAAGAAAAGGAGAGAAAAATGTTCATTGATGTAGCAGACATGATTCGTGCATTGTCGGCATTGCCCGCAAATGCACGTATTGCAGTAACTGAGTCCGGTTACTATTCTTACGAGCCATATGCGGAAGTCATGCTCCCTGAGTTCGTAGAAAACGATAACGACGGTGTGCCGATCTACCGCGTAGGTCATTCGCATCAGTCTTATTAATATACCCAAAATTTGACAATAAATGGTTTTGGGTATATAATAGAATCTTAAACAGTCGAAAGGTGCTTAAAATGATTGAATTAGAACGTGAATATAAATCTGCCGGCAAGTTTGCTTGGTTCGCTGAACGTGACGCACGTTTGCAAAGCGCAGTAAATAGTTCTCTTTTTTCTGACAAACAAAAGCTACGTGCTGAACAAGTCAAGTTGGGCCTCGAAATGGTGTATAGTGCTGAGAAAGTATACATTGAGTTTCGTAAGAAATTCATTAGCATCAAAGTAAACAAGCCCAATGTGCGTGATCGCAGGGAACTTGCAATGCTTGAACTTTGCTATGCAAATGAGGGTTTTGAAAAGTGCAAGACTGCACAGGGCATCACTTATCGAATTTTGCGAGTGCCCAAAGTCTAAATAACAAATTGACTTTAATGTCAACCTGTGATATCATACTAATTACGCAAACAAGGAACAAACATGGCTATTAGAAAACCCAAACAAACAGAAGATAATTTTGTTAAAGCACTAAACCCACGTGATGCTGATACAAAGCATATGGGTGAAGAGCCTTTCTTTCCATTGCAACCCGATTCAGATCGCAGGTTCTCAACATTAGCTAGGGCATTTACTTGGTATCATCGTTTCTACGGCAAAAAAGATGCAAAAGAACTTTTGTGTCAGTATTTGGATTATAACAACCGCACGGATGAAGCTAAAAAATTGCGTAAGGTACATGAAAGCGAATTTTTGTCTACATTATGTTGGTTGTCGCGTATGACAATGCGTGGACTTGAACTTAATGAAAAAGAAAACGCTACCTTGCAAAACGAAATTGCTAGGATAGTGAAGTGTCTTGAGGTTCCGGAAACAAAAGAAAGTGCTACCGGTGGAAGTAAAGAAGAGGTAGTGACAACACGTCCCAACATTCAGGATATTCTTAAAGACAAAGCGAAAGATGCGGCAGGTGAACTTGAAGGATTGTTTGATGAATTCATTCTAGGTGGAACAAAGCCTAATAGTAAACTTAAACCAATGGATGAAGTTGCTAAAAGGAATGTGATGCCACAACATATTAGTTTGATAGTAGATGTTTGGAAACGTAAACAAGCTGAGTTTGAACTAGTACAAGAAGGTAAGGATAGTCAACTTGTACAAGGTTATCAACATTTATCAAAAATTCAGATTCGAAATATTCTTAAATTCATTGAACAGTCACTTACCGACCTAAATAGTTATATCAGTGTCAAGAAAGCCGCTAAAGCACCACGTGCCCGCAAAGCTGTTCCTGTAGAGAAGATTGTAGCAAAACTAAAGTACTTGAGAACATTCAAGGATACTGCTAGCAAGCTAGAATTGATTAGCATTCACCCTACAAAGTTACATGGTGCAAGTGAAGCATGGGTTTATGATACTGCAAAACGCAAATTGCATCACTATATTGCGGATGATTACAGTAAGACTTTTACAGTAAAGGGTAGTACACTACTTGGATTTGATACAAATAAGAGTGAAGTTAAAACTCTACGTAAGCCAAGTGAGCAACTCGCTGAAGTTACTGGTAGTAAGCCAGCCGCACGTAAATTCTTTAATGACATTAAAGCGGTTGCAACAACACCAAACGGTCGCTTTAATGAACACATGATTATTTTGAAAGCGTGGTAAAATGAGTAACACTGAAACTAGAATGAGAGAACTAATGATCTTAATAGATAAATCATTATTGTTAACTGACAATGATAATGATAGGCTTATGTTAGCCTGTGCAATGATGCAACGGACTAATGAGATTTTTAGAGAAACTCTCGGGGAAGAAGGTAGTAAACTAATGTATAAGGATTATGTATGAATATTGATTTGAACAAATATAAGGATTTTGTAGAAGCTGTTACAAGTAGACCTAGTAATAACCTTACTGATTTCATTAATCGATTGGATCGTCTTGATGGTAACTTGCTTGAAGATGGAACACACGGACCTGACATTAATGTCCCGTTGCTACTTACAGCATGTCTTGGACTTGCCGCAGAAGCTGGAGAGTTTATCGAAGTGCCCAAAAAGATCATTTTTCAAGGTAAACCTTTGACAGAGGCCGAACTCTTTCACATGAAACGTGAGCTTGGTGATGTAATGTGGTATTGGATTAATGCTTGTCGTGCATTGAATCTTGATCCAAATGATGTAATTGATGAGAATGTACGCAAGTTAGAGTCACGCTACCCCGGCGGCTCATTTGATGCACATTATTCAGAGAATCGTAAACAGGGCGATATTTGATTCAACCGGTTCCCTAGATAAATACTGTATCTGGGGAACACCATGGCAATCCAACAATCAGCAACATTAGACCAATTAAAAGAAGACTTATTTAGAAATCTTCGCCTACGTATGGGTGAAGGTATTGTCGATGTAGAATTAGATCCTGAGCATTACGAAGCCGCATACAAGTATGCTGTACAAGTTTATCGTCAAAGAGCGCAAAATGCAACGGAAGAAGCCTACACATTGATGACATTACATGCTCATCAAACCGATTACACACTTCCTAGAGAATTCATTAATGTTCGTCAAGTATTCCGTAGGACTGTTGGTTTAGAAACTGGACCGGCAGCTAGCTCGTTCGATCCATTCTCTAGTGCTATTCTAAATACGTATCTATTGAATTACAACTACGCAGGTGGTTTAGCAATGTATGACATGTATGCCGGGTATATTGAATTAGCCGCACGTATGTTTGGTGGATATGTTATCTACACTTTCAACAATGTAACCAAAGAAATTAAACTAGTTCGCAACATCAAGGGTGACGGAGAACAGATATTAATTTGGGCTGACATTCAAAAACCAGAGTCAACTCTATTACTAGATCCAGGATCAGGCGTATGGATTGGTGATTGGACACTAAGTGTACTAAAAGGTACCTTAGGCGAGGCACGTGAGAAATTCGGATCAATTGTAGGACCAGGTGGCGGAACTACATTAAATGGTGCGGCACTGAAGGCTGAAAGTGCCAAAATGCAAGAAACGTTAATAGAGGATTTAAAACGCTACGTGGATTATAGCCAACCGCTGACATGGGTACAAGGTTAACCTAAATATTGACTTTTACACACTCCTGTAGTATACTATGTGCTACAGGAGTTTTTCTTTATGATTATAGGTGTAACAGGTTTTATCGGTAGCGGCAAAGATACTGTCGCAAATTATCTCACTACATTCCATGGCTTTAAAAAGCTAAGTTTTGCCGGATCACTGAAAGATGCTGTAGCAAATGTATTCGGTTGGGACAGGGAGATGTTGGAAGGTACTACTAAATCTAGCCGAGAGTGGCGTGAAAATGTGGATACTTGGTGGGCAGAACGATTGAACATTCCGCATTTAACTCCTAGGTGGGTATTGCAGTACTGGGGCACAGAAGTATGTCGCAATGGATTTCATAATGATATCTGGGTAGCAAGCATTCAAAATAAATTAAGACAAGCAAAGGATGACATAGTAATTACTGATTGTCGCTTTGCTAATGAAGTACTTGCTATTAAGGATGTAGGTGGAATAACAGTTAGAGTTGAGCGTGGCCCTCGTCCCGAATGGTATGATATAGCAAAAGCATTTAATGCTGGTACAGAGAGCAAAGATGCACTAGACAAGTTCAACATACATGCTAGTGAGTATTCTAGCGTTGGATTAAAATATGACCATTGGTTAGACAACAACCAAACAATTGATGACTTGCATAATCAAGTTGAGAAGTTAATCAACCTCTAAGTCACCTCTACGCCAAGTAACTTCTTTTTTCTTTACCACTTCTACACAGTTTAAGCAGATTGTTCTTAGGTTAGTAAAATCAGTATTTTCTAATTTACCGTCTATGTGAAACACAGTTGTTTGCGTAGAGAAAATACTTTTAAACCCGCATAGATCACATGTGGGTTTTTTCTTATAGCCCGCAGTTTTCCATGTGGGTGTTCTCAGCGATAGTTTGTTTTTCTTTCTACCACACTCATCACACATCTTTCTATAATGTGTCACTCCTACACGAATGTAGTTAATAGCGCATGTATTCTTGTTACAAGTATTGCATATAGGTCTCATCGTCTATTTAGCTCAAAATAACCTTCGAAGGCACGGTTATTGGGGCTTTTTATGGCATTACTACTAAATATAAACAGATAAGGTAATCCTTACATCAAGTATAACATAAAGGAAATTTAACATGGCACTAGTATCACCTGGCGTAGAAGTAACAGTCATTGACCAAAGTCAATATTTACCGTCTGCCTCAAGCTCAGTCCCGTTGATTGTTTTAGCTACTGCACAAAGTAAAGCAAATGCAGCCGGTACAGCAATTGCGGCCGCAACAACAAAATCTACAGCTAACAAGTTGTATCAAGTAACAAGTCAGCGTGACTTAGTTACATTATATGGTAATCCATTCTTCTATAAGACAACAAACGGTACACCTATTCATGGTTATGAATTGAATGAGTACGGTCTATTGGCTGCATACTCACTATTAGCATCAACTAATCGTGCTTATATTTTACGTGCAGACGTTGATTTAGCTGACTTTGTTGGTTCAATTTCTCGTCCATCAGGTGAGCCAGACAACGGAACATATTGGTTAGATACTACCAACACATCATGGGGTATTTTTGAATTCAATGCGTCAACTGGTGAGTTCACTAACAAAGTACCATATGTATTGAATGATACTACAAGTGTTTCTAGTGGAAAACCAAAAGATATTATTGGTAACATTGGTGACTATGCAGTTCTTGCATACCCGCAAGATTTAGATAAATCTTCATATTTCTTTAAATCAAGATTTAATACATGGGTAGAAGTAGGTAGCAGTGAGTGGCAACGAGCTATCCCAACTGTTACAGGAACAGCGTCCAATCCTGCACTAACTGGAGCCGATTCTTTTGACATCACTATTCCTTCTGTAATCAATACAACGGGTACGGTGACAACTAAAGGGGTTATAACTGTAACAGTACCTGGTGCACCTAATAATACGGTGACAGGCGTGGCAAATTATATTAACAGTTTAAACGCACAATACATTGAGGCATCAGTCATTTCTGGAAAATTGTCAATAGCATGTACAGCAACACCTAATAAGCAAGTTCAAGCACCTGGTTTTACTATTACTGCTGGTAGTGGTACTGTATTGAACGATTTAGGAATTACTGCTAAAACTTATTATGCACCGTCGTTCCAAACAGGCACTAGTGCAAGAATGCCTTTATGGACAAGTAGTCAAAATCAACCGCACCCAACTGGTTCAGTATGGTTAAAGACTTCTTCTGCAGGAAATGGTTTAAATCTTAACTTATCTAAGTACAGTGTCGCAACCGGATCTTATGCTACAGTAAATGCTCCAGTATATCGTACAATGGAGGTTGCAACATCAACACTAGATAGTTCAGGTGGTGCATCAATTCCTAAAGATACAGTATATGCCCAATCACCTGATGAAGTTAATCCTGCACAAGCTCTTGTATTGTGGAAACGATTGGCGGCAGGTGCTACAGTAATAACTGGATCAATTGCATCACCTACTATTACTTCAGGTAATGAAATTAATGTGATTGTTTCTACTCCTGGTTCATCTATTCAATCTTGGCAAAACCTAGGTACAGTCTACACTTTCACTAATAGTAGCACTACTCTGGATTCATTTATTACTGATTGGCAAGCGGCACGTATTCCTTATACGACTATTTCAAAAACTTCATCAGATACAATACAAATCTCTCACACACTAGGTGGACAGATTTATATTAATACTAGGAATTCAGTTACTGGGGTTGAATCTCCTATATTAGCTAATTTAGGAATCATCGATGGTGTAACTACTGGTGTTAATAATGTGGGACATTGGCCGTTTATAAACGACAACGCCGATGCTACTGCTACTACCGGCGGCGGCTCTTTAGCAGAGTTCAGTATTATTTCAACTAGATATGGATATGTGGTTAATGGAATATATGCCGGTGGATCTGGGTATCTCGTGGGAGATCAAGTTACAATATCAGGTAACCAGCTAGCTGGAACTAGTCCAGCTAACGACCTAATATTAAACGTAACTGCTGTAAATAGCGGAGCTATTACTGAAGTTATTATTCAATCAGGTATCCCTTCTGACTATCAAATTATTCAATTGTCGAATTGGGTACCTCTAGAGTATGTTGCTAACGAGGGCGCACCAGTTGTAATGCCAGCAGATGGCAAGCATTGGTTCTATAGCACACCAACTCAGGTTGACATTATGGTTAAAAGGGGTCTTCAGTGGGTTGGTTACCGAAATGCCGCTTATGATGATTCAGGTCATCCTAATGGTTCAAATAGTGGTGCAGGACAAACTAATGCATCCGGTCCTATCATTTCACCAACAATGCCTAGTGCAACAACAGGTCAAGATGATGGTACACCGTTAGAGTACGGTGATTTATGGATTGACTCAGGTGATTTAGAAAACTATCCAATGATTTATCGTTGGAAGGCTGTTAGAGGAGTACCACAGTGGGTACTAATTGACAAGACTGACCAAGTTAGTTCGTCAGGTATTATTTTTGAGGATGCACGATGGGCAACTAATGGATCTGTAGACCCAGTTCAAGATCCGATCCCGACAATTTCTAGTTTGTTAACTAGCAATTATTTAGATTTAGATGCACCTAATCCAGCATTATATCCACAGGGTATGTTGTTATTCAACACACGCCGTTCGGGTTACAATGTAAAGAGATTTGTAAAAGAACGCTTTACTGGTAAAGACTTCCCTAACGCAGGTGCATATAACCCATCAAACCCAGCAGTTAATGGTAACTTACCTTTAGTAAGTCATGCATGGGTAAGTGCTAGTGGATTGAAGGCAGATGGTTCAGCGTACATGGGCCGTAAAGCACAACGTGCTATGGTTGTGGCAGCATTAAAATCGGCAATTGGTACTAATCAAACAATTCGTGAAGAAGACAACTTCTTTAACTTAATTGCTTGTCCTGGCTATCCAGAGTTGATGCCCGATATGGTTGCACTAAACAATGACCGTCATAATACAGGTTATGTAGTAGGTGACACACCGTTGCGTTTATCTGACCAAGCTACTGCATTGACCAACTGGGCAACTAATGCGGCATTTGCAACATCTAGTGGTGAAGATGGTATGGTAACACGTGATAGTTATTTGGGTGTATTCTATCCAAGTGGCATTACATCAGATTTATCTGGTTCTCCTGCAGTTGTTCCTGCAAGTCACATGATGCTACGTGCATTGTTACGTAATGATACTATTGCTTATCCTTGGTTAGCTCCAGCTGGCGTACGCCGTGGTAACATTGACAATGCTACAAACATTGGTTACTTAGATTCAATTACTGGTGAATTCCAAGTAATTAAGAATCGTATGAGTATTCGTGATGTTCTTTATACTAACCAGATCAACCCAATCGCATTCTTCACAGGTGTCGGATTGTTGAACTATGGTAATAAGAATTCACAAGACACACAAAGTGCTATGGATCGTATTAACGTTTCTCGTTTAGTAGCTTATATCCGTGAACGTTTACAAGTTGCGGCTCGTCCGTTCATATTCGAACCAAATGATGCGTTAACTCGTCAACAAATTGCAGGTGTAGTACAATCATTGTTTATCGACCTAGTTGCTAAACGCGGCTTGTATGACTACTTGGTAGTTTGCGACTCTAGTAACAATACTCCTTCTCGTATTGATAGAAATGAATTGTGGATTGATATTGCTATTGAGCCTGTTAAGGCAGCAGAATTCATCTATATCCCAGTTCGTCTATTGAACACTGGGGCATTAGGTCAAGGCTAAAAAAATAACTCCCCGGGAACGGGGAGTTATTTAAGATAAATAATTATATAGGAGATACAAAATGGCAATAGCCTCACAATCATTGTTTAACATGACAGTAGGAGCAGATAGCACACCTAGTTCGCAAGGTTTGTTAATGCCGAAACTACAATATCGTTTCAGAGCATTATTCATTAACTTTGGAGTTGGTGGTTCTACTCAAGAACTAACTAAACAAGTTATGGATATTCAACGTCCAAGTCTTACGTTTGACGAGACCACAATCGATATCTATAACAGTAGAATTTACTTAGCCGGTAAACATACCTGGGCAGAAACACAAATTAACTTGCGTGATGATGCAGGTGGTAATGTTTCTAAATTAGTAGGTCAACAATTACAAAAGCAATTTGACTTTGTAGAGCAAGCATCTGCCGCAACTGGTGGAGATTACAAATTTCAAATTAACTATGAAGTATTGGATGGCGGTAATGGTACACTAGTTCCTAATGTTTTAGAAACATGGGAATTGTATGGATGCTTTATCAAGGCAGCTAACTACAACAACATGGACTATAAGAGCAATGAACCCGTAACAATTCAACTATCAATTCGTTTTGATAATGCAGTTCAATCTCCGTTGTCTAGTGGTGTTGGTACTTCAGTTGGTCGTGCATTAAGTGGATCTACATCGGTTACTGGCATCGGCTAATCAAAATGGCTGACGTTTTCAAGTCTTTATTGACTGATGTAGCTAAAGGATTCTTTGGAAATGATTACTTGCGTGACTACACTCACGCAAGTAAAACCTTTAGGCCCAATAATTATGCTTACACTCCTAAGTTTAAGCATTTATTCCATGTATACTTTGACATCAATACCGACTTGATTCCAGCATCAAAATCTTGGCCTACGTTGGCAGAAGATAAAAACTTTGGTCTTGCCGTTAAAAATGTGCAACTACCTAAATATAGTTTTGACCTACATACATTAAATCAATACAATCGTAAACGTATAGTACAAACTAAAATCAGATACGATCCTATATCAATTACATTTCATGATGATAATAAAGATTTGATAAGAAAACTTTGGCATACTTATTATACATATTATTACAAAGATGCCGCAACCCCTGATATGAATCCGGGTATTACTAGTGGTAGAGACATATATGATCCAGTATCATCGACCGGCCATGATTGGGGATATATCGGAGAAGGCACTTCACCGGCAACAGGCAATGTAATTGGTTCATCAAAGCCATCTTTCTTTAGAACTATCAATGTATACGGCTTCAATCAACACAATTTTTCATTGTATACATATGTAAATCCTATCATTGAGAGTTTTAGCCACGATACGTATAGTTATTCTGAATCAGGTACTATGGAACATAACATGACTATTCAGTATGAAACTGTAAAATATTATTCAGGTGCCATCAACGGTCGCAACCCCGGCGAGATCGTTAAGCAATTTGGCGATGTTGCTCACTATGATAGAACATTAAGTCCTATTGCAATGCCAGGCACAAATGCATCTATATTAGGACCTAATGGACTACTTGAAACTGCGACGGGAATCATTGATGACTTAACTCCGGATGCCAATGGAAACATTAACATTCTAGGTGCCATAAGATCCGGTGGTAATTTGTTGAATACATTTAAGAATCCCAAGAGTTTATTAACCGCTGCCAAATCAGATGCACTTGGGTTAGCATTAGATACTATTAAGGGAACACCTAATAGAAACACATTGTTCAACTTCCCGGCAGCATCTTCAACAGTTATTACCCAAACTAATGATGCATTAGGAACAATGTTTAAGGGTGTTGCTAAAAAGCCACAAGCCCCGCCTGGTACTTAATAAATACACTAGAGGTATTTATATGGCACAAATAATCGACGGACCACAAACACAATTAGACAATACAGTAAGAGTTTTTGATAGTTTTTACAACTACGAAGATTCTATTAGTGCGGACATATATGATATTGTTAATTCGTATTTTAAATCAGTATGTGCTACTACTAGTATAGCAAACAATTTTACGACAATGCTATTTAGAATTGTCAGTATTACTGGTCAGGATGCAATGACATTATTGGCTAACATTCAGGGTAATACTAAACTTGAAACTACTGCATTGATGGCATACTATTTAAACAGTTTAAAAAGTAAAACGACTCTATATGGAGTTAGCGTAGTTCCCGCACCCAATGAAACTGTACAAAGAAATATAGTTACGTAATGGCTAAGTTTGCTCAAGGCATATATGAGGTTCGAAATCCTGAAAAGTACATGGGTAATCATAAGCCCCGGTATCGTAGTGGATGGGAATTTACATTTATGACCTTTTGTGACAATAACAAAAGTGTACTTAAGTGGGCTAGTGAATCGATTGCAATTCCATATATGAATCCTATCACCGGCAAACGTTCAAACTATATTCCTGATTTTTTTATTGTATACGAAAATAAATTCGGCAAGCAAGTTGCTGAAATGGTTGAGATTAAACCAAAAAAACAAAGTCTAATTGAAAGCAGAGTTGCTAGTGCTAGGGATCGTGCAGTAGTGGCAGTAAATCATGCTAAATGGGCGGCAGCAAGAGCATATTGCATTCAGAATCGTTTTACTTTCCGTGTAATTACTGAAGATGACCTTTTTCATCAAGGCAGACGTAAGTAATAAATACTACTATAATAGGATTATAGTATGACTAAAAAATTGTCTGAGTTATTTGAACTCCCTGCTGACGATACAGATGTAAACGAACATGCGCTTGAAAATGCAGAAGCTACTATTGTTACTCAAGAAGCATATGATACTTTGACCAAGATAGAAAATGCATTACCTCAAGTTCGTGGCTTAGAAGCAAGCGATACTGAGATGGATACTTTAGCACAATTAGCCACTGACAGCTACAAAGACTTGATGGATCTAGGTATGCAAGTTGATAGTAGATTTGCTAGTGAAATATTCAACAGTGCGAGCAGTATGCTAGGTCATGCTATTACTGCTAAGACAGCTAAGATTAATAAAAAGTTAAAAATGCTAGATTTACAGCTTAAAAAAGCTGGGTTAGATCAAAAAATTGCAGGCAAAACAGAAGAACTTGATAACACTCCATTAGGGGAGGGTAGTTTAGTTGACAGAAATGAGCTACTCAAACAGATATTGGCTAGCAAAAAAACGTGATATTGATAAATATATTATAGGAATAATACAATGAAAAGCCTTCGACATTACTTAACTGAAAGTGTACATACATATCGCTATACGATTAAAATCGTAGGTGAACTTGACAAAAACTTTCTGGACATGTTCACGTACAACTTGAACAAATTCGATCCTGTTAAAATTGAAGACCCTAAGACTACTCCAATTCAGAAAAACCCATATGGTTTCCCTGGTGCAGAAGAAAATCAAAGCGTCACAATTATCAAAGCTGAATTTAAATACCCAGCAACAGAACCAATGATTCAGCAAATTGCTCAACAACTTGGATGCAACATCAATAAGGTTAGAGTAATGACTACTGACTACAATGATAGTATCAATAGTGAGAATGATAGTTATGCTAATCAAGCTGACTCAGTATTAACTCAAGAAATCTTACCAGACAACGGCAAAGAAGCAAGCAAAGATTATGCAAATCAATACTTAGACAAAGTTATTCCTAAGAAGCCAAGCATTGATATTCCATACGATGCAAAGAAAACACCAACAGCTCCCAATAATAGCAAAGAAGGTATTAATACTAAGAGCCCAATGAGTAGTATTAAGATGCCTGCTAGACCGGCAACTGGAGCTAGAAAATGATTGACTTCAACGCTAGCCAATTAACATGGATTGTAATAGGTGCTTGCAGTATGGGCGGCACTGGATATCTTACGATGGATGGTAAGATGAAAGAATTAGATACAAAGGTTGAAGTCACTTCAGTAAAAATGGACAGCATAAAAACTGATGTAACAGAACTACGTAAACAACTAACTCGTATCGAAGATAAACTAGACACTAAACAAGGATCAAAATAATGGATTTCAGAACACTACTCCAATCAATGAACAACATCTCCGAGGCTACTAAAGAAGTACCTGGCGGAAGAGTACACACTGCTGAACCAGGTGGTTATGGTCGTAAAGACGATGAAGATGAAGAAGGCAAACAAGTAAAGCCTGCATCTACTGAAAAAAGAGGCAAAGGTCGTCCTAAGAAATCTACTCAATCTTCAGGTGAAGATAAAAAGTATGACTTCAGTGCTTTCGGCGCTACCGGTAAAGATGTTAAATTGCCCAAGTATGACAAAAAGAAAACTACTAAGCATTCTATTAAAGAATACATCGACCAATTAGAGTCAGCAATGAACGAAGATGGTATTACCGTCAAACCAATGCCAGGCGCATCACAAATCATTGGTGCAGATAACAAGCCAATCGGTACTGCTGATGCGGCAACCGCTAATACAATTAAACAAGCATCTGAAAAAGGTACATTGAACTTGGCCGGCGATGACCAACAACAGATGAATGAAAAGTGGGACACTAAGATGGATACCCCTGCATCTGAAAAGGGTAAGTATGCTGGTAAGAGCAAGAGTGAATTGCTTAAGGCTTATAATCACTTGAAGTCTACTGGACCACATAAAGAAGGTTCTAAGCCATATAGCAACATGAAAGAATTAGCATTCGCTATTCGTGCTAAAGGTAAATTTGGTAAGGTGCAAGACGAAGGTAAGTTAGACGAATTAGATGCCAGTACAGTTGCAAGTTACCAAGATAAAGCGTTTGACAAATATATGGGCGGTGATGAGAAACGTGCTCAAGGTTTAGATCGTGCATCCAAAAAACAAGCTGGTGCATTTGGTCACGTACCTACTACACAAACACAAAATGTAGAAGAAGCAAAAGACTTACCGGGCAAGCAAG
>ENA-OSIY01000615-OSIY01000615.1-marine-metagenome-genome-assembly--contig:-NODE-615-length-19943-cov-6.049331_pt1 | contig 19943 bp, 25 predicted proteins | sample MGYA00237884_ERZ534233 | MGnify/ENA primary metagenome ERZ534233 (study PRJEB26412, sample SAMN06343840) | marine metagenome | isolation source: estuarine water | place: USA: Columbia River Estuary... | reverse complement strand
GTATAATCAATTTTTATTTATGAAAACACTCTACACTGAAGAAGAATATAAAAAAACAAAATCAACTGACACTTTATTATGTGAATGCTTATTATGTCAAAAACCATTTGAAGTTGTTAAAAAATTAATAACTTATGAGTTAAAACATAATAGAAATCGTCACATTTATTGTTCCGATGAATGTTATTACACATCACGAAAAACCTCACTATTAAATGATAAACCTTGTTCTAATTGTGGATGTTCTTTTGAAAGAAGACCAGGTGAAATAGGGAAATCAAAATCCGGTAATTTGTTTTGTTCTCAATCTTGTTCCGCAACTTTTAATAATAAAAATAAAACTCACGGAAATCGTCGTTCCAAACTTGAAATTTGGTTAGAAGAACAAATGATAATATTATACCCTAATCTTCAAATTGATTTTAATAAAAAAACCACAATCGGGTCAGAATTAGACATTTTCATACCATCACTTAACATCGCCTTTGAATTAAATGGTATTTTTCATTATGAACCAATATATGGAATAAATAAATTAGACCAAATTCAATCAAATGATAAATCAAAATCAATGGTCCTTGATTTTCTTACTGTAGCATGTTTTATTTTTGATACAAAGAATCCAGGAACATATTCTCCACCTGTCCAGTGTACGCTTTTATTTGCACACATCTGGTCACCCTTACAATTATGACATCCAAACTTTGAAACTGTTACATGCTGTCCTTGTTGGACGTATTCATTATTACAAAATATACACATTTTAACTAATGGTAGTTTATGGACTGAGTCATTATGGAAAAAGTTACATAAAATTCACAGGTACGTAAAGACAGCTGAGATATCAATAGATGCTGCTACTCAAGATACATATGAAAATGAAACAAGGTTAGGTGGAGTTTGGAGTAAATTGTTAGATAACCTAGAGTTTATTACTACTATTAATACAGTTAGAACTTTTACTTTCTCTTTTGTTACTCAAGATACTAACTTCAGGGAAATGGACAAGTTTGTAGATTTATTTGAAAATTTTGAAAGTTTAAAAGGTAAAAGGTATAAAGTTTTCTTTAATCACATTACGAATTGGGGTACATTTACTGAAGAAGAATATCAACGCAAAGATATTAGTGACCCAAATCATATAAATCACCAAGAATTTTTAACTATGTTAAATAAGATAAAAGATAGAAAAAATGTTGTTCATAACTTTAATCATTTAATAAAGTTTGAACGCCCGACTGTTTAGCTTTACTTTTCAGCAAATTTTAGTATACATTTTCTGGCAGCTCAAGGCTTTTGAAATAAATCAGGTTTCCGGATTGGATTCCGATGGCGGTTCAACCATATTATCTTGTAAGAATGTAATCATTGTTCCCTCATACTTTAAGCGACCTAAGTGCGTTAACTTAAAGGAAGGATCAGCCCAAACTTTACCACCAATTTCTTGCCAGTATCTACAGAAGCCATAGTCTTCAGATAAGAATCTTTGTTTCTCTGAATCTACATAGGAATTAAAGAAAGCATAAGTCCATTTCTTTTCTTCATCATCTAATGAACCTGTATCATCGTTATATCTAAGCTCAGGGTAAGATTCAATCATCTTCTCAAATACTGACCTTTTAATTAGCATAAAGCCTGTCCCGGCATCATAGATTTCAATTGCACCCTTTTCAACAGCAACATTCATATTGCTCTTATCTTTTACCGCATTAACAACAAATCTTAAACTTCTTCCAAGAAGTTCTTCTGATGGAACTCCTTTGTTTACATTCTCCACTACTTTATCCCACAAGATATCTTTAATAGGATAAGAACCAGTAACTATTTCCTGATCATGCCACAAAAGCTTTAGGATATCTTCTGGTTGAAATCCAAGATCAACATCAATAAACATAAGATGAGTAAATTCCGGATGAGCTAAAAATTTAGCTACCATGTTATTTCTAGCTCTGTTAATAAGAGAGTCAGAGATTGTTGCAATTGAGAATTTCAAACCAATATCTTTAAACATCATAGCTGTTCTCATCATAGACATAAATGTTGGTTCAGTAATCATTTGATCATAACAAGGCATAGCAATTAGCGGGTGCCATGATTCAATCATTTCATGGGTAATTTCAATTTCTTCTTCTTTAAAAATAGTCATAGGAGTAATTATACACAAAAAAACCGCCCCGGAGGGCGGAAAAACAATTTGTTTTATTATTAGTTTTGTATTAAGCTTTTGACTTTACAGTTGTCTTTGCATTGGTCTTAACAGACTTTACTTCTTTAGCAGCAACAGAAGTTTCTGACTTCTTTGTACCGGCAGGGATAACTTTAAAGTAAAGAGCTGACTCTGTACGGCTAAAGTGAATCATTACCTTGTAATCAAGCTTTTTTGCTTGAGCACGAATACGCTGTTGCATTGTGTTAAATTTCTTGCCCTCTTCGATATTAAGAATAGAGAAGTTTTCACCGTTCTTATTTGAAGAGTGAAGAGCTTCAATAATCATTTGAAGTTCAGCTGAGGTTCTTCCTGTGCGAGTAATTTCTGGAAAAGTATCTACTTTTGTAATATTGAATGTTGACATTTTGATCTCCTATTAGGTTGATTTGATTGTTCTGATTAAATGGCTTTCGCCCTTGGAGTAGAAATAATATCTGCCCCAACCCCAGCTTGCAACATGGAATCATCTTTTTTTTCAAATTTATTTATTAGGAGATCTAATTCCTAAAAGTACGGGTAACCGGCTTGTTTCCGTTACTTGTTATGAGGTGTTTTGAAATCTTCATCAGAATTCTCAATGGAAGCCTGCATCTTTGAGATTGTAATTTTAAGAGCAATATTCTCAAGGGTCAACCTTGAATTAATCCCGCTCAATTCATTTAACAACTCTTCATAACTTGGAGAGAAGTTTTGTGTATCTTCATTTGTCATAGGGTTTCTAACCATCCTTCTATATCGTCTGCACTAATGGAACTCTTTTGATCCATTAATGACAGTTCTTTTGTAGAACCATTATACAGCTGAGTTGAGCCAAATTCAGGCATATCTTCATCATATTCATATTCTCTATCTGTACCAATAATTTCAATGTCAACTTCTGTGTCCATAACCATGTTCTGAATACAGTTAAAAACAGAGCCGGCAAGAGCATCAGCTAAATCTTTAGACCCGGAGTTTGGATGGTCAATCTTATTGTTATTGAATAGTCTTAACTTCAAAAGCTCTTCTTCAACAAGTAACTCAATCCAATAACCCCTTAGTCTGGTATCGTAAATAGTTGTCATTAAGGTATCATAATCGGTTTTCTTAACGCTGTGGAAGTTTGCATTAATACCTTGAGCTTTTAAGCTTTGAATCATTTCAACAGATTGCCAACGGTCAAATGTGACTAATCCAACATCATACTTTCTACATAAATCAACAATCATTTGCCTTACTGATGAGAAGTTAATTTCTTCTCCGGGTTTAGCTTGCCATGAATGTATTAGGTCAACATTCACAACAGGAAGTGTCTCAACACCCATTGATGTTTTAACTTCTTTAAATCCGGCACAATGAACCATAGATAAAGCTGATCTATCTCGTTTAAGCCCAAGGTCAATATGAATAAATCTTACATGACCATCTTTATTATTAAACCAATCTTTAAATTCACCCTCTTCATTGATTGGGTTTTCACTATACATAAAAGCTTTTCTAACCAAATCTGCATCTCTAAAGTATGCATCTTCCATTGTTGGTGGTTCACATTCGAATCTGGCTCTGGCTTCAATTGGGTTTCTAATATACTCAGACTCTAATTGTTCTCTAAATATCGTTGGGTTTACTTCCCAAGTTGCAGCTTTAATTGACCAAGTTTTAGGTTCATTCTTTTCTCTAGAGTTAAAGAATCGCTGTTGAATAAAGTCTCCTTTATACCGGGGAAAGGATAGAAGAATAACTTTACCCACTTCCGGGAAACGAGACATAACAGATAATTTACTCATGTTATAAATAGCAGAAGCTGAGCCTTTAGATCTATGATCACCTTTAGTTTCGGCATCAGTTTTGAAAGCTGAGATTTCATCCAAAATAATTGACATTACTTCATAGCCTTCCCATCCTTCACTTTCTGAGTGACCAGAGAAACACCTTACTGGTCTACTAAAGAAAAAGATTTCAGATACTCTTGGCTCAAAGCCTACAGAGTTAAAATAAGGTGAACCTAGTAATAAGTTCTTCAATGGTTCAAAGAACACTCTTTGAGCTTGCTGAGCGTTTACAGCAAGGTTTAACAAGTCAATATAGACACCTCTAGCTTTACCGTAATAGTTCAGTGGGTCTCTAAGACAATGTAAGAGATAAACAGTGTAAGCCATTGATATTCTGGCACAGTGATCTTTTCCAGATCCTTTACCTAACATGCAAATGACTTCGTTATCTGTATAATCCTTATACCATTTGGTACCGGCTTCTTCACCGTACATCTTTATCAGTGTTGGAAGTTTTAAAATTTGTGTGGAATGGCGCACGATTTCTAGTTGAATAGGTGATAGACTAGGTAATCCCAGATATTTCTTATCTGTTACGAAAGTTTCAATTGAGACCGGTATTTCAACAAGCTCATCTTGTTTAAGTAACTTATCGAAATCATCATAGTTTAAGTTGATGCCGAGGAAGTCAGACACAAAAAACCTCCCGTAAGGGGCAAAAAGCCATTCTCAAATTATGATGGTATTGGTAAAGCCCCAAAAAAAGGTCTCTAATTATGAGCCGTAATGGGTCAAAAAAAGGTCTCTTTATCTGAGTGTTTTTATTGTTCATGAGATTCAACATCAATGACTTCATCTTCTTTAGGTTCATCCATTATTTCAAATGCAATAGCAAGCTCCTTACGAACCTCTTCGGCTACTTCGGGGAATTTTGCAATAACATCCCGGAGGACTCTGGAGAGAATCTGATTAACATTCTCAGCCTTCTGCATTCTACCGATGTATTCAGCGTCAGAGTTATTACCACCCATTAGCTTATGAAGCTGAGCTTTCTTCGTAGCAAGCTCTCCGGCAAGCTTGATAGCTTGGATTCTCGCTGCAACCATCCCGTGATCAGTTGCAATATTAATTGTCTCCCAAGCTTCCTTGCTTAACTCGTCAAACTCTTTAAGAGCTTTGATTGTATTGAACTGGACACGCTCTAGAAAGTAGGGGTCATCGTCAGCTTTTCTATTGAGAATCTTCTTGTATTCCTCAATGTAGCCCTTGACTTCGGCTGGTTTGATTGACATTAACGAGGCTATCTCGTGGTTTGAGTAGCCTTTGACATGCATCAACCCCGCATCTTCAACATCTTTAATCTTATCGAATAAAGTCTTTTCTCTTACTGGTTCAATATCTGACATAATCTGTCGTAATAGCCTTTCGCAACAGTATCCCAAGACCATCTATCTTGATTGATAACTGCATTGTTATATGTGAAGTTAGAAACTTCATCATAATTATTAATTACATATAACATTTTATCACATAAATCATCAAAATTTGGCTCTGCCCATTCACCACACTCACCGTAGATACCGGACATCTTGTTTGTCCCCCATTTGAAATCAAGAGGAACAGACATATTGGCATACTCTGTGCAGGCTGTAGCGTTAGTACAGATGGTCGGGATACCTTTTGCGATAGCTTGAAAAGGCAGCATCCCCCAACCCTCACCGCTTGTTGGGTAGATGAGGCAGTCTGCACGATCATAAATCGAAGCCAATTCTTTAATTGAAACATCATCTTCAATGATTTCAATATTTGGATGGTTTTTGATAGAAAAAGGCTCACCCCTCTCACCCCATAATCGTGCGTCAGGAGAGTCCACGCTCTTATAAAGAAGCTTGTACCTGTCATCATTCCCAAACAGCTTTACAAACGCATCAACAGCGAGCTGACTGTTCTTTCTGGTAGAAGGAGAGCCTATGCTGAGGAAGGTGAACGGTTGAGATTTAAGAGTTCTCTTCACGGGAAAGAAGTATCTTGAGTCTACTCCAAGATCAAAATTATAAGTTGGAACTTTAACTCCGGAACTTACAAATACATCCTTTGCCCACGATGATGTTGTCCATATCTCATGCATCATATTCATGCGTCTTACCCAATCTTCAGGCAAGCGTGTTGTCTCCCAATATGAAAAGCCAACATTGTAACCACTACACATTGTGTAATCAATAGGAAGACGATTGTTGATTAATACATCACACCCCACATCGTCATAACACTCTGATTGATATTCTATTCCGATATTAAATTGCGCCAAGGACTTCAGTTCTGATGGCATAATGCAATCACGATCTATTTCAACACCCATCAAAATTAAACGGTTATAGATTTCATCTTCTGCGACCTTGTAGCCTTCATTGCGAACTTGAGCAATGCTCGTGCCATTCCATACGAGTTCCATTGTCATTTAAACTTCAGGGTCAAACGCAAGCAACTTACCGCCTTCAGCAGCAGCAACTTCCAATTCCTCAACGGAATACCCGTGTTGTTTTGTAAATTCAACACGATAGTTATACCAACCAGATGTTCCGACCCAAAATCTTGGGTCTGTAACTTTAGCGAGTTCAGTAAGCTCATCTGGTTCAAGCAAAAAGCTAAGAACACCTAGAGGCATATACAAAGTCATATCGTAGTTTTCATGCTTGTCTGATGCATATTCTCTAATGATGTCTTGGAACTCTTTAACAATCTTCTGGACCGGTTTGCCCGCATAGAAATCAATGTTCCCATAAGCATTCCTCTCTCGTGGACAGAAATCATCAACAGGAGTGATGGTTCCGAAAGAACGGCATACGAAAGGTCTGAAGCCGTACACTGTGCAACCGCCCTTGTAGAAGGCACAATGTTTTTCTGATTCTCCACCAGATTTCCATGTTTCGTCATACATGGCTCCCTTGAGGGAATCCACGACATCGCTCATCCACGCCTTAGCAGCGTCTTCGCCTTTGTCTTCAAGAGTCAAATAGTATTGCTGAGTAAGATTGTAGGCAATGTTGGCACATTCAAACATTGGAATAACAAGACCAATCTTACAACACTTACCTGAACCAAGACACTTTGATGGTGATTGATTTTGCTTTGCTTCAATAATGCGGATTTGATTATAAATCATATCCAATCTAGCAAAATTGACAATATCCTTAATAGTAACGCTTCTTTTCATCGCCCCATACCTTTCTTTCTAAGCTTGTTAGCTTTTTGTTGTTCTCTTCTTCTTCTTTCAACTTGCTCTTGCAAAGGAGATTTTGGTCTCCGTAATGCTGTTGAAGAAAGATTACGACCTTTACCGCTAAACTTGAGGAGGTCATATTTTTTGCACCAGTTATAAACTGCTTGCGGTGTTACTTCGATATTATAAGATTGCTTTAGTACCTTACAAATATCTGTTAAGTTCATTCGTTTCTGGACATAATGCTCGTATAACCAAGCCTTATCTTTATAAACATCAGTCATCCGGGTTAACTACTTTCCAATACCAAATAGCTATTCCAACAGCGTCAACAATGTCATCGTCACCGAGGTCAAGATCGTCATCGTTGAAATATTCCTCAATTATAACACGGACTCTACGCTTTCTTTCTTCTTTCTTTTTAAGTTCAATATTCTTTTTCTGCCCGTTTTCTTTCAGGGCATCTTTATCTTTACCTGTTAGATTTTTATATCCAACACCACTTCTCCATACGAGAGGACTGACATCCATAACTCTTTTACAAGTGAACGATGCCATGCCCCAAGTGAAGCCAATGATGTAAGAAAGTAAACGGCTTGTTTGGAAGTTCTGAATATAAACAGACTGCTCAATGACGCAAACATCTGGTTTATATAGATCACAGATACTTGTAATCCCAAACTTGATTTGACTGAACTTATCTTCAATCGTAGAGTTCTTCATGAAAGAAAGCTTGTCTGACTTAACGATAATTAACTCACCGTCAATTCTTTGCATAACGCACCAAGCTAGAGAGTGAGAAGCCGGGTCAATCGCCAGTACGGTATTGACCTTCTCCTTTTTTAAATACTTGAGACTCATTGTTTTTGATCCTTGCGAATCTTTTCTTCATCCCATCCCCACGACACTAATCGTTGGACATATCTTTCTTCCTTACAAGCTTCACATATATCTTCTTTATTGTAAGTTGAAAGTATTGTTGTGCAGTTATTTGTTTTACAGATTCTTTTCTTATGTTTATTAGCTTTTTTTGTATGATAAGATTCCAATAGTTTTTTATTGGTTATAATCTTCCTACATTCCGGACTGCAATAGGTAGCGTTATAAACTTTAGCTACGAATTGTTTCCTGCAGTCACCGTTTGAGCAAACTCTCTTCTCTTCATTGAACATCTTTTTTTCATAGCAACACCTAGAAAGGCTCTTCAACCTCAGTAGTTTTGCTAAATTCTCCTTCACCCCAACACATGGCAGCAAGGTCACACTGAGCACATTTCGCTGATGACCTCTTATACGGTTGTTTGGGTAGCTCCCCCTCAAGGAAGTTGGTATAAATTTTATTATACTTAGTAAACAGTTTATCAATAAAAACATCGTCACGCTCTATAAAGATGGGTAATATCTCCTGATTATTCTTATTTTCATAAATAACATAACCACTTGGTAAGTCCAAGCATCTCATATAAATTTGTGCTTGACGATAATGATCATCTTTTGGTTTATTATGAAACTGACGATACTGGAATCCCTCGGCACTAATTGACTTTAATTCAATCAACTTGTGACCATACCAATCAATAATTCCATCGGCTGTACCCTCAATGGGAGGGCTTGTGTGCTTCACCGGAATCTCCTCTGCCACGAGGATACCCATCTCACGCAAATAGCCGTACAGACGCTCATGGACAGCGTGTCCGTTGTCAAAGATACGGTAAGTCTGTGATCTAAACGAGGGGGTGACCTCCTGACCCTCAAACAGATAATGCCAGTACCTAGCGCATTGGTTTGTATAGCTTGGGTGAAACCCGCCTACCTTTTTAAATTCAGGTTTGTTCCTTAGAGCGAGATGGTCGTCAATAGCGTCATTAAGAAGCTTCTCAACCAAATCCTCCTTATTGATAGGTTCTTTTGGTGTCTTTAGTTGTTGTAATGCTTTTAACATTTATGCTCCTTTTGCAGCAATTTTTAACGCATTGATATTTTCTAATAACGCTTCGTACATTGTTTTCCAGATATCATTAACGAACTTATCTTGTTCGGACATAATGCTGGATCTTCTCTTGAACGCTTGTGATTTAATAATCATCATTGTCCTATAGCCAGAAAGTACATTCAAATACTTAATAGCTTGCATCCCTACATAATTCTGAGGATTATCAATAATGTCTTGAACAATCCTCATACATTCAATAAATTCCTGTGCTTTATCACCCATCTGCTCAGCGAGCCAATCCGGGTCTACCATGATGTCAGCCATTTTCTTTTCTCCTATTCATCCCATTTTTTTCCTTTAACTAATTGCGGAACATCTCTACAGACTCCACATTTTCCCCATGCCCCATTGCCCCAGTGTGTTTTCCACTCACGGCAACATTCAATGACGATTTCCGGTCCATATTCTTGGACCAACCTCTTTCTTCCATCACTCAATGTCATAGTAGAATCTATTGTCATCAGATGTTCTCCACTTACTTGCGTCTTCAACATCCCATTTTCGAGTATTGACAAATCTTTCAATTAGGGTTCCCGTCTTGGTTGTGAAAGAGGGATCAAACAATCTAACCCTGTTGTTTGGTTGTATAGCGTAGTTCCCGTCATCTCTAAGAATGACATGACCACATTTGTGTTGACCCGGATTTATACTAAACCCAAGATTTATAATATTATCATCTGGTGCATGCCAATCAAGCGTGAATAGGTATTTTCCGTTTACAAATTCTCCAGAACGAGCAACGTAGGTCATTCTCATATTCCTCATTGCTTGAAATTCAGTAACAGCTACATGAGGACTAAAGGAGTTCCAAAGAACAAGATCGTGGATATCAGCTTCGGGGACACCCGGTCTTTCACAGAAAGCGTTTATGGGCATTCTCCACCAAACTCCGCCATCTTCCATTAAGAAGTGAAACAGTGGACTTCTTCCTTGCATCGTTGCTACTCCAAAAATCATGCAAGGGAAGTATTCATCATGTGAGTCCAACTGGTCTCTTAGGAAATTACCTCTAACATAACATTCAATCATTGGTATATTAGCATTAAGCTCTGGCATTTTATTTATTTATCTTTCTATTATTCATAGTTGCTATCCTGAATTAATTCTTTAAATACATGCCATTCAATAATGGCAACCTTCACATCAGAATCCTCCCCTAGGACAACAGACAGACATGGGTATTTGTATGTTGATCTCCAAGCATCCTTCCTTAGCTTAATCCATCCATCTCTCGTGAGAGTGAATGTCTTGCCATTGTGTTTATAGTCCACAACGAATTGATTCATCGTTGCATCGCCCTTCCGGAATCCACGACCAGAATTTTTAACTGGTCTAGCTCCGTCACGCTTGGTTTCTTCTTTTTCATTTCTTTTCATTTAGTCAATTTCCATATCTGTTTCATCTATTGTTTCCATAAACTCTTTATACATTTTAATTAGGTTATAAACAATGCCAACACAAATGCCGGCAATGATTAAAAGATAGATAACCACATTACACCTCTTGGAACTCACGACCCAAGATTAGAGTTGCGATTTCATTTCTAACCTTTTCAGACAGATCAATAGCCGTCATCCCGTTCCACTTTTCAGTTCCATAAGAGTACCACGCACCTCTGCGCTGAATGATGTCCATCTCAACTGCAATATCAATAAGTTCTCGGTCAGTATCAATCTTGCCCTCTTGTGGAAGAACATAATAATAACCTTGAGCGCCGATAGTCGGAATCTGTTTTGTCTTTTCAATTGTCCAGACAGCCCTCTGTGAAGTGATGGTGTGAGTATTATCACGCTCCATCTCCTTCTGTGACATTGAAAGGAATAGCTTTACAACATTATGCATATTGTGGTGAACAGTGTTACCCATTTTTGCTTTCGTTACAGCGAACATTCCGCTTAGATCAACGGTCTGATGAGCTACGAATAGCATGATGTTTCGTTCTTTATGAAGGTAATTAACAAGCTTCTGAAGAAGGTATCCTTGCGAACGGGATTGAAGACCCATTGCTTTACCGCCTTCTGGTTTGTCATAAAACTCTTCTTTGATAATGTTTGATAGAGAGTCAAACAGGAAGATGTGCTTCTCAACATCGTTATTCAAATAACCGATGAGAGCCTTCATGATCTCCTCTACGATTGTTGATTGGATTACAACAACATCATCAATATTGATACCGCACTTGGCAGCATACTGATCATTATAAGAATACTCCGAGTCAATGATGACTGGTCGGTATCCTCGTCTTTGAGCTTCCGCAAGAATCCGGAAACACATTGTTGTTTTACCAACTGATGGTGTTCCCCAGAATAAATGGGTTGCTCCTGAGTTAAGTCCTCCTCCGAGAGCACGATTCAATCCGATGCTCGGTGTCGGAATGACTTCGTGAATAGGCATATGGTCGCCTTTTCTTTTATCTACTACTAACATTTTTCTCCTTTAATATAGTTTTTTCTTAGTTGAAAGTTTTTGTGCCAAGTCTTTTAACCACAGACTCAAGAAATGCATCGCATCTCGTTTGCCAATTATACCTGTCATAAACAGATGGCGCTTGATTGAAATAATAATTTACTTCATTATCAAAGTTATCCACAACTTTTCTCATCAGATGTACTAAAGAATCCATTTCGGCTAGAACAACTTCACCATCATAATATTGAGTGTGTTGAGTTTTGCCTAGCTTTGATTCAATGATATTGTCTCCCAGAAGGTCTTCATAAGAACACCACCGCCCTGTTGTAATAACGGGCATTCCGGTAGCAAGAGCCTGTAATGGAATAAAACCAAAACCCTCCCCCTCTGTGGGGTAGACAAGGACATCATGTTCTTGATAAAGCTTTACTAAATCAGATTGAGAAAGAGTTTCATGAATATGAATAATATTTGATTCCTCAAATAAAGAATTAACGCTGAACACCGATTGATGCTGGTGATATTTCAGAGTAAGAGATACATCTCTTCTAGTCCCAAAAGCTCTACGGAAAGCCTCTATCGTTAAATCAGCTCTCTTGCGAGGACTTGCTGAATCAACATGGAGGAATTTGACAACACCCTTGCGCTCCCTCTTATTAGGTTTCCATACTGGATCAACTCCTAATTCAAAAACATAAGTTGGAGTTTCAATCCCGGAATTCAATACCGCATCTCTGGCGAAATAGTTACCTACCCAGATTTCATCAACAGACTTCATAGCCTCAACCCAGTGACTCCAGACCTTTGTGGCTTCTATGTGAGTGCCTTGAATCTTATATTGAGAGTCATGGAACTTCTTGAAGTCGGGCTTGCGCAAATCTTTCCAAGTATTGTGGTTGTATCTCTCAGGCTCCATGTAGAACAACTGAGCATTAGCATCTTTTGAATCATCAAGTATTTCCATTGGTTCACCCTGATAAGTGAACTTAGAGAAGTGCTCAATCATTTTAAAATAACTATATGAGTAGCCAGCTGTCCCATCCGAGTCTTTAACATCCTGATCAGTATGGATAGACAATCTCATTTAGATATAATCCTCTTTCTTGAGAGACTTACGCTCAATGTAATTCTCAATAGAGATGATGCCACTGTCGCTCTCAACCTTATAAGAGTCCAATCGTGTCAGCGTCTTTTGGTCTTCAATCTTTTCCAACCTCGCTGCAAACCATGTCTTGGTCTGAAGAATACCTTTAATCTTCTTTAGCGTGTTCGGAAACACCACAACCTTGAAAATCTTCTCCCCATCCCAACAATAAAGGTTCGCCATTTCCTTCTCGGTGGATGTAATGAATTTGCGCATATGGAAGATATACATCAGGGTCTTTTCCTTTTCAGCAGTCCCAAGACCCGTCTTATGCAACCAGCCGTAATCGTGGTCATGCCCCTTTGCCCGTAGCATCATGAAGTTATACAAGCTTGAATCGTAATACTCATACGCATCACAGAAGTCATGCATCGTTCTATCCCCGATAAGAGCATAAATATAGTCCCGTGTGGCAAGTTCGGTATTACGCTCAGCAAACACCGTAGACGAGCCAGAATGGTCTTCAAACTCAATACGGAGGTACTGAGGCGTTTTCTTTGTAGAACGCACCACAGCCTTAACCAGCGTCAATGGTGAGGTGATTTCGTGGAAGTCTGCAAGCTTCCCGACAAACTCATCCATTTCATTCTGTTCACCATTGGTGTTAAGTGAGAAACCCAACACAGGAAGATAATACTTCTCGTGATCGTAAGCCGAGACATGACCCAAAGATTGGAACGCCCCTACCTTCTCTAGATTTTCTCTTACAGTTACCTTCACTGCAGACTTTCTGCATTTGTTTGTAAACTCCTCATACGACTCAAATGGTCGCTTATCAAAAATCTCTTTGATAGCTGAGTTACCACATCCGGCAACATTGGATAATCCGAATTGAATTGATTCCTCCTCGCCCTTGATGCTTACCGAAAAGTATTCATCCGAGTGATTCACATCAGGTGCTAGTATCTTTACGCCCACCCTTTGCGCTTCCATCAAATAAGCCGTAATCTTGTCACCTGCTGATTCATTAAATAGAAGCGACCAAATGAATTCAATTGGGTAATGAATCTTCAACCACATGGTCTGATAAGAAAGCATAGAGTAAGCAACAGCGTGAGACTTGTTGAACATATACAAGGCTGCTAGTTCAAATTCCGCCCAGATTTTCTCGGCTGCTGTTTTCTTGATATACTTATTGTTAACAAACTTCTCTCTGTACTCATCAAATCCAGCAGCATCTCGCTTCTTACCAATGATCTTACGAAGCTTGTCAGCCTCTGACCATGTGAAGTCAGCAAGCAGTACAGCCATTTGCATTAGCTGTTCCTGAAAGATAACTGTTCCGTATGTTTCCTCAAGGATGTCTTTAACAATAGGGTGTGGATACTTGGGAGCATTCACCCCCTTCTTACAGTCAATATAAACCTGACCCTGTGACAACAAGGCTCCCGGTCTTACAAGTGCATTGGACACAACAAGGTCGTTAAAGTTATCAATACCCATTCTTTCAATCAAGTTACGATAAGCAGCAGCATCTGTTTGAAAGATACCTACTGTGTTACCGTCATTGAAGTTCTTAAATACTTCTGGGTCGTCTAGTTCTAATGAAAGCTGACTAACATCAATGCCCCGATTTTCTTTAATCTTTGCAATGCAATCTTTAATAACAGAAACGGTCTTTAGACCGAGAACATCGATTTTAATTAGCCCAACCGCTTCTGCGTCTTCCATGTCAAAAGCAGTAACAATAGAACGACCTTCTCCACTTGTGTCTTTTTTTGTCTCAACAGGACAAACATCGCTCAATGGAATTGATGACACAACCATTCCGGCAGCATGGATTCCTGAGTTACGAACACGACCCTCAAGTTTCTTTGCAAGCTTGATGATGTCTGGGTACTTACTGCAGAAGATTTTGCCTTTAGGAGATGTTTCAAGTTCTTGCAGTGTTTCAAAGTATGGAGTGATGTTGTTAATCTCAGCAAAAGGGACTTGATAGACACGAGAGATATCTTTAATTACAGACTTAGGTTTGAATCCACCGTATGTTGAGATAGCAGCAACATTGTCATGACCCCATCTATCACGAAGATAGTTTCTTACCTCGCCTCTGCGCTTATCTTCAAAGTCCAAGTCAATGTCCGGATAGTCATTTCGTTCTAGGTTAATAAATCGTGAGAAAAGCAATCCATACTTCAATGGATCAACCTTTGAGATATCAAGCAAGTAGGCAAGAACAGAACCGCCAACAGAACCTCGCCCTGTACCACGACCAATATCGTTCTCATCAGCCCACTTAACCAAGTCCCATACAATCAAGAAGTAATCAGAGAAGCCAAGTTGCTGAATAATTCCAAGCTCTTCGTCAAGTCTCTCTTGATATTCAGGACCGAGCTTGTTTGTCTGAATTGCAAATTCAGCAATCTCTCTTAGATAGAAGTTTGAATCAAGAACCTTAGAATATTTTGGAAGTAGATTTCTCTTTGTAGCAATTGTTGCTGTGCATTTATCAGCGACTTCCATTGTGTTCTCAAGGTATTCAACATTGTCGTAGCCAGCATCTTTAAACCATGAGTGAACGACATCGGCTTTAGCGATATATGGATTAATTTCATCAAACCGCAAAAAGCGTTCTGGATACATAGCGTTCATCTTGTCAATGATGCTTGCATTCTCATCGTGAATAACATGGAGGTTCTGTTGTGCAACACGAATGTCACCTGCATTCAAACTTGGGTATTGAGAAACCATTAGAAGAACCTCTTCTGGTCCACGATCATCGTATGTTGGGAAATGACAATCAGCCGTTGCAACAACTTTTTTATCATAAGTACTAGCGAGTTTGATGAGTGAATCATTAAGATTCTTTGGATTCCAAGCCTGCACTTCATAGTAGAAATCATCTTTAAAGATTTTGATGAATCGTTCAGACAACTCTTCTGCTCGTGAATAGTTTCCAGCCTCAATAGCTTTTGAGATTGGACCGCCCATACAACCGGACAATGCAATAATGTCGTCATCAACCATGTCTTCTAACAAACTGAAATCAATACGAGGCTTGTAATAAAAGTTATCTGTCCAGCCAGTTTGTGAAATCCGAAATAGCTTCTGCAGTCCAGTATTATTCTTCGCAAGAAGAATCAAGTGGAAGCGTTCATACTTTGTCTGAGCATCCTTGGTAATAGAGGGGACAAAATATGCTTCAACACCGAAGATTGGCTTTACGCTTTGTTTATTACAGGCATCTTGAAACTTCAAGACACCGCCCATCGTTCCATGATCAGTAATCGCAGCAGCATATTGACCATTCGTGCTAGAGATTTTCGCAATCTCTGTAGGGGTTGACATTCCATCAAGGAGTGAATACTCCGAATGACAGTGTAAGTGTACGAAATCAGTCACTTAGTTCCAATCTATATCGTATAAGGTTTCTATGGTCGGTAAGGTTTCCCAGTATGGCTTATTGTACCACTGCTTTCTGAGAAAAGCGTTCACTCCGTTATCAATTAAAATTTCAACTTCGTTCGGATTATCCTCTACAACGAATTGCGGATTGATATCTTTGATGACTTCGTATTTTTGATGTATTCCTGTAAAGACAGGTGTAAGCGTTCCGATTCTCCATTCATCAAGCCAAGACACTGTGTTTTGGATTGCAGCTTCACATCTTCTTGCTGTAACAATATGAACATCAATGTCATTACTAAACCACTTATTAATTTGATGCCAAGCATCTTCATATGGCTTCAGGTTCTTCCAAAAAAGAGGATCATTAAATAGCTTCATTGCTTCTTTGTCATCATTATCGGATGTTAACCAATGTGTGTAATCATAATTTTCTTTTACACCAGTACCAGCAATGTATTCATCAATAGAAGATGCAATATCGGCAATAACACCATCAAGGTCAAGAACAATATTTTTGTTTTTCATTTGTGTCCTAACATAGATAAAGCCCTGCTTTTTAGGCAGGGCTTCATCGTTGTAGTTAATTAATCACCAAGAATCTTTGGCGATTTCTCCGGTTGTAAAGAACTTCTCTTGCTTATCGTAAGAGAGAGTAAGGTACATGCTGTCAAGCTGATGCATTGGCAATTCAGTGATTTCAGCAGGCATCTCTCCTTGAGAGAGAGGAATCAAACTGTAGTTTGTGTCTGATGCAGATGATCCTGTGCGTGAATACTTGTAATAACGGTCAGTAATCGTTCCGAATTCTTTTGCATATTCAATAAGAATCATACCGATATGGCGTTGGTTAAAAGTCGTATCTAGGACACGAGGCTCCCAAACTCCGGGTTCAATCTCAACAGCGATGTTGATAAGCAAATGGGGCTTTGGTTTCCAAGCCTTGTCATGAACAGCCTGTTCGGTTGCCCAGCAACGATAGTTAAACTTCTCAAGTGAAGAAGTGGAAGCTGCTCGCCATTTCCAGTTAATAGGTGATGTTACAACAGGTACTGTAATTCCTGTACCAACCTCTTCATCATAGAATGATGCATCTTCAGTAAGTTCCTGACGGAAACGAATCTTAAATGAATCTCCTGATGAAAGGCTGAAATACTTCTTAATTCCAGTTCCTTGTTTGTTTTGTGTAGGTGTGACGCTCTTTTCGAGGTCTTGAAGTGATTTAATACTTGCAAATGTCATGTTGTTTTCCTTTTGTTATATGATTGAAATTTTGTTTTCAATACTGTGTGTGATTTGTTCTTTTTTCATTTCGCCGGGGTCTTTGCAACCATCAGCTATCTTTGCCTCGGAAAGAACTTTGCCTCGGCAGAGGTTTATTATATCATTCTTCATGGCGATTCCTGCGTCATCGTTGTCGGAAAATATAATTAATTCGTCAAAATACCTTTTGAGCATTTTTATTTGATTTTTGCTAACTTGAGCACCGAGTGTTGATACAACATTAGGATAACCAGCTTGGTGAACCATCATTGCGTCAACACTACCTTCTGTAATTATACAACTTGGGTGTTTCTTTGCATTCTGAATATTGAATAATACATCAGCTCGCTTGAATCCCTTATTGTATAGGTATCTAGGCTCTTGTTCATCAGTCGTTGCTCTCCCAATAAAACCAACCAGCTTGTAGTTGGGGTCTCTTACTGGAATAACAATTCTATCCTTAACTCTAGAGAAACCAATCTCAAAGTGATCCATCGTGTCAAGTGATAAGCCTCTGTCAAGGAACTTAGACAATAACATTGTTTCATCATTGTTGTCATAATCAACAGCAACAGAATCAATATCAATCTCATTTGAGATAACCTTGCCCCGGAATCCTCTTTCAATCTCATTAGTCAGAGCAGCCGAGTCAAGAGTTATACTCTTACCGTATGGCTTGCCTGTTATCTGACGATAAAGCTGTCTAAAGTTTCCTCGCTTAGCGCAAGACGGATTAAAACACTGCCACAGCCCAGTTTTCCTGTTGATAAAGAAAGCTGGACTGTGAAGGTTCTTGTGAAATGGACAGTAGATATTAAATTCATTACCACTATCTGAGGCTACATCAATGTTGTAACTATCAAATAGCTTACGAATTTCATCTTCCATCTTACTTGTGAAAGAAGAGCTTGAACTTGAAAATGTTTGTCTTTGCATCATAATCTGTTACAAGATCACTCTTTCTAAAGTCTCCGTATTTCTTACGACATTCATCCTCAATCCAAGGTCTTAACCTAATGATTGTCTCAATGTCTTGAGCTTCCCCGTAGAGAACATTCTTTTTCTTATTCTTTACAGATCCCATTCTTCTGCCCACTTTCCTGTGTCTAAATTCCAACGAAGGAGGAAACCAAAATGAGTTGACCGCCTTACCTTCCTTGATACCACTTGGAATAAATCAGAGTTGTAATCACGATGGATTGCCAACACTAAGTCAGCATCATATGCTAACTGCTTACTCCAAGCGACTTCTTCTAATTCTGGTGGTCGCTCTGAGTGACCATCATTCATAGTTACTGCTGCCACATCAATGATTGGCACTCCATTCTTAACCGCCATGCGCTTAAATGCTTTAGATAGATTCTTAGCCTTCTCTGTTTCATTCTTCGCACCGCTTGAGTCATCAAATAGACCGTGGTAGTCAAGGATTACAATGTCCGGTTGGTACTGGTCAATCTTTGCTTGCACCATGTTCTGGTCAGCTGTCTCCAGCCCCTCTGATGTAACAAGGTGGATAGCATGCTTACCCGCAAAGGTTTCCTCTGCCCACTTCTCATAACCATCAACAACATTTGGATTAGCACGAACCAAGTCTGTGTTAGTAAAGTGACCTTCACCATTATTCAATAGTGTGTCAAGACGCTGACCCTCTTGTTGCTTATTCATTTCAAGAGAGATGATCAGTGGTCTGTAGCCAGCTTTCCAAGCGTTAACCGCAAACAATCTAGCGATGAACGATTTACCAACACCTGTCCAACCAAGAAGAACAATGAAGTCTCCGGGTTGCCAACCACCGAATGATTTATCAATCACACCGATACCACTAGGGATACCTTGTAGTTCACCAGCACCCTTGATTGACCGTTGCTTTAGGTCTTCAAACCTGTCACGCCACTCGCCAGCAAGGTCTGTGTCTTTAAGGTTACTTGCGTACTTGTAAAGTTTAGATGTGCTTTCCATCAGATATGAAAGTGATTCTTTTGGTCCAGAGTCATTAAGGATTGAATTAGCTTTAGAGACAATCACCCTTGTCTGATACGACAGTGATTCCTTCTTGGCTTCATCAAGATAATAGGATAATGGTTCTGGAGTAGCGAAGAATTCGAATTCCGGATGGTGCTGCTTTACAGTTTCCTTGGATGGTATTTTCTTGTGTTGGTCGTAATGTGAAACAACGAAGTTCCATACATCACGATACTCAATAAACATATTCTCAACACCGCCATTAACTGCGGATGTAAAGTCTTTTGTGTCAATAATGGAATTAAGAAGTCTGACTTCATAGTTCATCAGATGCCAATCTGTCGTGGGTTTCTTTTACTAAGTTGCGGAAACGGTTTTTTGCTTCCTCTTCAAACTTTACCTTATCAAACACTGTGCGTGATTCAATGGCAAAGTCAAAGATTAAAAATGGACCGTGGTTTTTTTTAATATAATAGTCAATAGCTTTTTCAAGTATTTCACTGTCATAGTGTTTTGCCAAGGCATCCGCAACGGATTCTTGTCTTGGAGAGTCTGGTATAAAAAGCTTATGCGATTTCTCGCATGATTTTTTGAAGATCTCTATCAGTTTTTTTCCAGTTAACATTGGATTCCTTTTTGGATTTCTTC
>ENA-OSIY01000614-OSIY01000614.1-marine-metagenome-genome-assembly--contig:-NODE-614-length-19971-cov-5.118176_pt1 | contig 19971 bp, 19 predicted proteins | sample MGYA00237884_ERZ534233 | MGnify/ENA primary metagenome ERZ534233 (study PRJEB26412, sample SAMN06343840) | marine metagenome | isolation source: estuarine water | place: USA: Columbia River Estuary... | reverse complement strand
CGTCGGCAGCGTCAGAATGTGTATAAGAGACAGAACTTGACCAGCTTGAATTAATCCAGTGACTATTTCAGATCCAAGAGATTGGAGAGTTGCACCACTAGTACAAGCAGCTCTCCACCAGTCGTTGTCTGGGTTAGTCGTACTTGAATAATAAGGAAGCTTAACTTCACCCTCGACTATCGTAGAAGTACAAAATAACCCTATGGATGCAAAGGTTGCTGATGCGGTAGCGTTTAATGGAGATGTTGGGTCAGATACAGCAGCAATAAGCCCATCGCAAGTGTCTAAGCCAACAGCTGCCAATCCTGCTAGCTGCTCAGCTGTTAATAATAAAGATGAAATGTTTTCAAATACCGTGTCCGCACCTGGGGTTAATTCAGTGGTAATAGTCGGTAAATACTGAGATGCGAACGCTTTGGCAGTAGCTAAGTCTGCACCTGCGGCTAAGGTCTGCTGAAATGCTTGAGCATAAGGTGCAATGTTTAACTGTTTTATCGTATTTAAAGCATCTTCAGTAGATTGCGTAGAAAAATATGCTGCATATGAAACATCCGCTGTAGCGAGTCCAGCAGGCTCTAATACATTCACTAATGAATTAACCAAGCCTTGCAATTGCAGAAGATCATCAGAGCCTAATGCATTAGTGGTTATATCTTGACGAGCAAGCTCCCATGTTATAGAACCTTTGACCGCTCGACCATCAGTGGATTTTAACTCTTCAGTGACCACTAGCATATGGCCCTGAGAAGACTTCATTGGCTTAAGAGGAACCACGTTAATAGCGCCAGTTCCCGGGGTATAAGAAGCAACAAAATCAACACCATAAGTTAACTCTTCACCTAATTCACATGGTACGCCAGGTGCACCTATAGCTGAAGCCAGTGCTTGGCAAGCTTCAGTGGTGCCTTCTAACGATTGAGTCGCTTCAAAAATTCTAATTGATGAACCTGATACTGACGAGGCATCAATATCTAAATCGTCTGTTAACGATACCCGAATAGCAAACGGCATATGCGCCGACCATCCGTCCAACGCACTAAGAGCATGCTGAGGGTTCATTGGATCAAACGTGTCAGCCCCTTCAGTGTTTAGGGTGAAATCAAAAAAGTTGCCGCTGGGGATCATTAAAAAATCATTAGGCACATTTAAATCAGCAGTGGCCGGATTAAACACTACCCGGACAAAAGGCTCTTCAAGCACAACCACTTCCGTGTCATCTGTTACTGTTACATCCCCTGGTAAATCACCTCCACATGCTGACAACCCAAGTAGCGTGATTATCCCTGTACTAAGTAGTGTTTTTTTCATTATCCTGCCTCTATTTCATTTTGTTTTTATGTCGTAAGTCATTGTTATTATGTTTATTAATAAATGCATGTAATAGACATGTAATAATTTTGTTTCAATGGTGTGACCAGTTAAACTGTATCCATACTATTCACTTTACTCCTTGTTTGCAAAGGCTAGATGGAAAACAAATTTAAAAAAATTAGCCTACAAATGGTCTACGGCTTTCTTAGGTCGTCATTTCAGTGATACCATTTAAACATTGAATATTTTAGATGTTTATAATGCACACTTACATTCCCTCAAAACAATATTTAGACAAAAAAACCATCTTAGTCACGGGAGCCGGAGACGGTATAGGCAAACAAGCGGCCTTGCATTATGCAAAATTTGGCGCAACCGTCATTTTACTCGGCAAAACAGTAGCCAAATTAGAAAAGGTTTATGACGAGATAATTAATAATGGTGGAAATGAGCCAGCTATTGTCCCTCTAGATTTAAAGGGGGCAACCGCAAAACATTATCGTGATATGGCCAATACTATTACTGATCAGTTTGGCTATTTAGATGGCTTGTTGCATAACGCGAGTGTGTTGGGGCATTTAGGCCCTTTTGAACAAATCAGTGAACAAGATTGGCAAAATGTATTTCAAGTTAACGTAACCAGCCAATTTTTAATGACTCAAGCGTTATTGCCCGCTTTAAAAAAAGCCCCTCAATCTTCGGTTATTTTCACCACATCCAGCGTTGGATTAAAAGGTAGAGCTTACTGGGGACCCTATTCAATCTCTAAATTTGCTACACAAGGTATGATGCAAATATTGGCTGATGAATTCGACAACAGTAATATTCGCTTTAATTCTATTAATCCTGGTGGCACCAAAACCGCTATGCGCGCTAAAGCCTTTCCAGCTGAAAATGCAGATAATTTGAAAACACCAGAAGAGATAATGCCACTTTATTTGTACCTAATGGATAACGATACAAGCACAGAAAATGGTCAGACATTTGAAGCACAGCCTAAATAAAAATGCTAAAACAAAAAACCGGATGTTAATTGTCCGGTTTTTTAGTAAAACACTTTTAGTTTACCCTTTAACTTTGATCCATTTTCGCCCAAGTATCCCTTAGGCTCACAGAACGATTAAACACTAATTTTTCACCTTGGCTGTCTTTGTCTTTGCAAAAGTAACCTGTCCTTTCAAACTGGATAGGTACACTGAGCTCGGTTTCAACCAGACTAGGTTCAACTATTCCGTGTTTAACGATTAAAGACTCTTCGTTAATAGAAGCAATCAAGTCTTCTTCGGCGGCTGGATTAGGTACTTTAAACAATCTATCGTACAAACGTATTTCAGCTGAGACGCCATGAGTAGCGGAAACCCAATGAATAACACCTTTTACTTTACGTCCATCGGCAGGATCTTTGCCTAAAGTATCTTTATCGTAACTACAGTAAACAGTGGTGATATTTCCCTGAGGATCTTTCTCTACTCGTTCTGCTTTTATTACATAGGCATTTCTTAAGCGTACTTCTTTGCCTAACACTAAGCGCTTAAATTTTTTGTTGGCTTCTTCTCTAAAATCATCAGCTTCGATAAAGATTTCTTTGCTGAAAGGCACGCTTCTGCTGCCCTTTGATCCATCTGCAGGGTGATTTGGTGCCGTTAAACGTTTAACTTCATCGCCCTGATAGTTTTCAATGATCAGTTTTAGAGGTTTAAGCACAGCCATCGCCCTAGGAGCAACAGCATTTAACTCATCTCTTAAACAAGCTTCAAGCATAGACATTTCAACCATATTGTCCATTTTGGTTACACCGATACGTTTACAAAATTCACGTATAGATGCGGATGTGTAGCCGCGGCGGCGCAATCCAGCAACAGTTGGCATACGAGGATCGTCCCAACCATTAACTTGATTTTCTTCGACTAATTGGATTAATTTCCGTTTACTCAATACGGTATATTCTAGATTCAGCCTTGAAAATTCGTATTGATGGGGAGTGGAATCAATGGTGATATTGCTGAGCACCCAATCATATAAACGTCTATTATCTTGAAATTCCAAAGTACATAAGGAGTGGGTAATACCCTCAATCGCATCAGAAATACAATGGGTAAAATCATACATCGGATAAATGCACCACTTATCACCCGTTTGGTGATGATGGGCAAATCGAACTCTATATAACGCAGGGTCGCGCATGCACATAAAAGAAGAACTCATATCAATTTTGGCTCTAAGTAGACACTCTCCTTCCTTAAACCCTCCGCTGCGCATCTTTTCAAATAAGGCTAAATTTTCACTTACTGAGGTATCACGATACGGACTGTTTTTACCTGGCTCTTTTAAGGTACCGCGTAACTCACGCATCTGTTCTTGGCTAGAAAAATCAACATACGCCAAACTTTTATTTATTAATTCAATGGCAAAATCATAGAGTTGGTCAAAATAATTAGAGGAATAACGCACTTCCCCATCCCAGTTAAAACCCAACCAAGAAACATCTTGTTGAATAGCGTTAACGTAGTCTATATCTTCTTTCTCAGGGTTAGTGTCGTCAAATCTTAGGTTGCATTGCCCCTGGTAATCTTGGGCGATACCAAAATTAAGGCAAATAGACTTAGCATGGCCAATGTGAAGATAACCATTTGGCTCTGGTGGAAAACGAGTCTGGATCTTAGAATGTATACCTTCGTTAATATCTTTATCTATGATTTGACGAATAAAATTGGTCGGACGACTGTCAGTCTCGGCCATTAATGTACCCTCTTGGTAAAACTTACGAATTATTGATCAGGATATTATACCAGTATCAAATATGAACATAACGCTTTTTACATGCGTGTTACCTATTTCCATGACTTTTCTTTGTCCATCGCGTATTAAATAGTCACGCCAGCATGGTTAATCAAAGGTAATGCTGCAGATGATTGTAATTTTTTTCGTAACCAATCGGGTATGGGAGATTTTTGGTAGGTTTGGGTGTCGACCATCACATAAGTAGTGGTGCTTTTAGCTATAATTTTTTTTGATGCAAAGTCACTGATCAATATCTCAAAAGCATAAGAAGTATTGCCAAGCTTCTGTAATGCCACTTCAATAGCCAAAACATCATCAAACTTTGCAGACGAATGCCAATCAATATGCAAACTCACCACTTGATTGTCTAAGTCTTTATCCAACAAAGCTTGAAAACCACCTACTGCTACTCTGAAGTATTCTGTTAAAGCAATGTCGATATAATCAGCATATCGTGCATTAAACACAACTTGTTGAGCGTCACATTCACCATATCGAACTCTTAATAATAAAGTGAACTGATTTTTGCCCCTTGATATGTTTGGCTGCGCGGTGTTTTGCATTGTTTTCCTTAATAAAATTAGGGTTTGTCTTCTACTACTGAAGTATCATCAACTTGCTATTCACCGCCAATGTTTATGTCATCTTGCGAGCTACTTTCTTCCCATTCATAGCGCTTTACCGCAGGTTTAGGATCACTGTCACGCCATATTAAAGCCGCAATAACACCCGCTAAGGCACCAAAAAAATGATACTCGAAAGATATACCTTCTTCTCTAGGAAAAATAGTCATTGTCATGCCACCATATAGTAAAAAGGCAATCATCATAATGGCGACTGAACTTTTATCACGGCGAAAAATACTGGCTATAAAAAGAAAGAAAAACAATCCATGGGTTATGCCACTTGCTCCTATGTGGGAAGCTTGGCGAGCAAACAACCATACACCTACTCCAGATAATACCCAGACTAAAGTTAACACTTTGTACCATGACTTTGGATATCCGTAATACAAAAAACTAGCCAAGATCAAAATTGCAAAAGTATTATTAAAAATATGCTCTAAAGAACCATGAATTAAAGGGGCTGTGAGGATCCCTAACAATCCTGATGTATCCAAGGGCACCAGCCCCATGAAAGATAAATCCAATCCGAACAATATTTCAGCAGACTTTAGACACCAAAGTAAAGTAATTACTAATATTGAATAGAGAATACTTTGAGACAAACGTTTATTTTGTGGCATGAGTTTAATGTTAGACAGAATTGTTAACCTTATGGGCTTGAACAGAAGTTTGTTCTAATCTACGTTTATTAAATTTAACACGAACAGAACAATCAAAATGCATCAAGTAATTTTAATAAACAAATAAAATTCACAAACAAACCTTTCATACACACTTTTCATAAATACACAGATTTAATTAATTTTAACATCCACAATTGAGTATCCAAATAACCGTAAATCTATACCTAGATTCTGAATTGCTTGTATGGTTATGGCTGCTTATATAAATCTGATATAATTTAATTTGCAATTAATATTAGCTAAATAGCTGATAATTTTTTTATCTGAGGCAATGGGCTAGAATAATCTTACTTAAAATAGGTTCTGAGTATTGTTTTCAATAAATAAACCATGTTGGATATTAAAGCATTAAGTGGATAATCAAATTATAAATTTTCATAAAAAATATTTGCAAATTGTCTTTTTTACAATAGCGATTGGCTTTTTGTTTTTACCTAAAATTGTTTTTTCAGAACAATATCAATTAGAACTCATTGTTGATTTGAGTGATTTAAAAGATCTCGACACTGATGCAGTATGGTTAGAACCGTTAGCTAATCCCATTAATAATAATGATTTTTTTGTCGCACAAAATAATGGGCGTGTTTATTTGCGGAGTCAGGACTCTGAAAATAACCAAGATACAATTTTAAATTTAGCATTAACTTCGAATGACCAAAATTTTATTTCCCTTACCGCAATGACCTTGCATCCAAGTTTCACAAGACCTGAACATTCCGGATACGCCACTATATTTACAGCGCACACCACAAAATTTCTTCAAAACAGGAATAAAAATCGATTAACACTGGATAATACTAATATTACGTTTGGTTTTGAAACTGTTGTTACAGCTTGGAAGTATGATTTTGACAAACAAATTGTAGGCCATAATACTAAAAGGGAAGTGATACGAATCCCGATAAAGAATCAGGATAGCGGAATACGAAACCTTAAATTTGACCCATATCAGAAATCTTGGGACGTTCATTATGGACAGCTTTACTTTTCTTTAAATTATATAGATGAAATCAAAGAAAACCCACTATATTCTGGTGTAATATTACGCATTGACCCAAATGTTTTTGGATCACTTAACTTCACTGTTGTATCAACAAATCCTTTCATTAAAGACCCTACAATCAATAATGAAATAGTAGTGATGGGCATTCAAAATATTACAGATTTTTTTTGGGCTAAAAACAATCAAGCTGCAATCTTCCTTCAACATAATATTAATGAACAATACCGTTTGAGCACAGCAATGCTTGGTGATAATTTACTTACCCAGTCTGACTCTAAGATTCTTTGGCAGCAACCCAATGAAATGTCAACAATTCTGCTTTATCAGGGACGTGACTTTATTGGTTTCAGGAATAAGTTCATTTCTTTTAAAAGAGTAGATGGTAAATGGTATTTAAGTTCTCTTGCAGTAAAACCATTCAATAACGAATTACCACTACTCGAAGAGATCCACTCTAAAGACTTCCTTTCAAGGTATTCTCATGTGAACATTCATCAAGATAGTAATGGTGAGATAATACTTTTTGATAACCATGAAAGTAAGATATATTCTTTGAAAGTAATCATTCCCGAGGTAATTGTATCTAGTTCGACTGAGTCAAGCACGATAGCGGATAAATCTGATAGTTATATTTTGCATATAAGCTTATTGACAGGATTGTCATTACTTTTGATTTTTTTATATTATAAAAAAAAGAAGCTCGATACCCCTGACCTTACACTAGATAAAAAGCACCTTCGATTAAAATATGAGCCAACCTCACAAACGATTAGTCTGTTTAAAGGGGACAGGGATAAGGAATACAAAACGTTTATCCTTGGCGACATTATTCGATGCGAAATATTATTGAATAACAATACTATTCATATCATTGATGACCAGCCTGATAGAGCTTTCAACAATCAAGTTGAGGCAAATCTGCGTGCTATTTTCTCTAAAGAATATTATACGAAAATTCAGATTGAGGACACTCGACATATCGAGATAGTGTTATACGTCGAAAGTAATAGTTTCAAAGTGAATCTATATCTGAGAAAAGGAAACATCAGAGTAACAAGTACAAAGTATAATGAGGTTATAGAATTACTTATTGAGTTGTGTTGGAGTATTTCAAAATCTATCAACTTCAAAGGAACAGAGACTCGTATAATTCCAACCGTTAAATACTTTCATCCTGATATGAAGATGTCGCCAAAGCAATACAGCAAACCACGCCAAATAATACATGACAAAATTGAGAGTTTAATCCATGTACCAATAAAGTATAAAAGCAATGATACGAAACCCGCATACCAAGGAAAAGCAAAAACTGAGTTGGTTGATGCACTGGATAAGTTAGTCAATTTACATCAGCAAGGATACTTAAGTGATGAAGAATTCCGCTTAGCTAAAACAAAATTACTACAATAAATTGAATAAATACAAACAATGGGTATCCAGCGATATAGAATATGAAAAGGTTAATGTATAAACTTTATACATTGGAAGAAATCAAATTTAACACTTATTTATATGAGAATGTCACGTAAGTTATTACATTAATGATTTACTTTAAGCGATACATAACTGTTACCAATATGCATCCTGATCAAAAAACTAAACCTTATATTTCTCAAGGTCCTGGCGTGTATCAATATCAATTGCAGCCTCTGGTATTGGGATGTTAATAACCTGTTGCGAGTGTTGTACAAGCAGAGATTTTGCGCCGTTATCACCAGTTAATTGACTTAGTTCAGAAAAGTATTGTTTCGGGAATATCACTGGAGCCCCATGCCCGTCAAAATACTGAGTAGCAACAATGTGTGCGGGGTGTTTTTTTGCCTTTACTAGCAACCCATTTATTATTTGTTGTGTTAAAGCGATTTGATCTGCTAAACCAATCAACACATGAGAGCAATCACTGGCAACATTCAATATGGATTGCGCCATAGTATGGCCCATTCCCTTTTGCCAAGTACTAACGACATATTTATTTACTTTATTAGGCAAAACTTGACTGATTATCTCTGCATTTGAACCTAACACAACGTACCCATTAGTAATGCCATTGATCCACTTATCACCTTGACGATAATGGGAAAGGCAATGGCAAATCATCGGTTGCCCTTGTATGTCAGCCAATTGTTTTATTCCGTTAAAACGTTTGCTTTGTCCTGCGGCCAACATGATCAACTCTGTTTTCACTGATGTAATACGCCACTGATGGATAAAGCGTTGGCATTCTCTAGAATCGCATGAGCTTCAGATAACATGGATAACGCGATTGATTCTGGCAACTCACCACCTAGACGCAAACCTACTGGGTTCGCTAGTGGTTTACTTAAATTACTCCTAGTCAATTTTGCAATATCCAAAACTCTATCGGTACGATGAGTAGGCCCGAGTAATCCAACATATTTAGCGCTACTGTTTTGCACTAATTTTAATGCTTGTGCATCCAGTTTAATGTTGTGAGTTAATACCAGCGCAATATCTATTTGTGTTAACCATGTCGCGTTTTGTAATTCGTCTATTGGCTGTCGAATAATCTGCTTAGCCTTAAGAAAAAACTCGGTTTTGGCGTAGCCTACCCTAGGATCAATAAGTATCACTTGCCAACCCAATTCAGCCGCAATGCCTACCACAGGTTTTGCATCTACACCCGCGCCGAAGACCGCCAACAATGGTGCGGGACTCAACTGTTGAACAAAAACGTCTGCAGACCGAATCTTATTCTTTGTAGCAACAGCAGTTTGTAACTCGTCTATGATCAGCAGCACTTCATTTTGTGGAAAACCTTCATCGACTTGTTGATGATACTCAACATGTTGTCTATGCTCTAAACAACTGTTTAATTCATCGAGATTTAGGTAGGAATTGTTTGAGTTAACGGGTTGTAGCAGGATCCTTACCATACCACCGCAACCAATTCCCAGTTGCCATGCAAGATCTTCTTCTTCACGCATATCATATTCAATAATTCGATTTTGTTGATTGTCCCAACAACGCCTAGCTTGGCGCATAATGTCCGACTCTAAACAACCTCCACTTAATAAACCAAAATATTGTCCCATGTCGTTTATTAACATCATGGCTCCGGCTTTTCTATATGACGAGCCGTCTGTTTCAATGATTGTTGCTAAAACCCATAAATGTTGATCTCGGTTTTCGGACCAATGGCCTAACAACTGACTTATTCTGTTGGCCATTAATGCTCTTCCGTCATCTCTTTAACAAAATGTACTTTGGGTTTTCGCAAATCAATCACTAGGGTTTCAGATATTTTATCTTGAATAGCTTGACGATTCGGGTCCCAAAAGACCTGTAAAAACCCGGTTAATCCTGTGGCAAAACCTGCTGCATAGCCGCCATAACGACCAAAACTTTCCCATAAATTTAATGCCTTATTATCAAGCTTAATAACCTTCATACCCATTAATTTTTTTCCTGGAGTTTGCCCTTTCCACCAAGCAGTAAAAATACTGAAATAAAACGCTGCCCAACCAAAAACCAGACCTAGCTCTTCTACTAAATCTTCTAACCAGTTAAGTAAGCCCTTGGACTTCGTATTTTCCTTATCCTCTAATGCCTTATTAACTTTTACTTCAGTAGATAAAGGTTCTTCTAAGCTTTCAGATTTATAGTTCGTCGCAACAATATTCAGTAAATGGTTCGATAACTCAGCTTGTTGCTCTGTATTAAGGTTTTCTGAAACTGCTGAAAGATAACCTTCTAATACGCCATCAATAGCGTCTTTATTAAAGCCAATATCTATAATGTCTTGAATAAGTTCTTCACCTAAGGTTTCAACGCAGTCATAGGCAGGTTCACAATCGCCTGCAGTGATTTTTTCTTTCATTTCCTTAGTCTCTAACAAATACTTTGCGCTTATTGCGACTATTTCAATTCCACCTACGTTAATATCGTTGTTTTCTGACACGTCAGGCTGATTATTATCAAATGCATCATTTTCATTAATTTCATCCACAATGCCCATAGCAACAACAAACAACAACAAAGCAACAAGTAGCCTTAAAAATATGCGAGCCCCATTGAAACGTTTCTTTGTTTTTAATCGATTGCCTGCTCTGAAAAAAGTCCAAGCTGCTACAGCTGCCAAAACCAAACTGCTTACCTGGGTTAATAAGGCAATAAATACTAAATCGATTAGTAATGCAAAACCTCTTCGAAAAGGTCCTGCCAGAGGCGTACCTAATAAATCATCAGATACAAAAAACGCATATGGAGTGACAATTTGTCGTGTTTCTTTGCGGGTAAGATGTGGATTGTGTTCAGTAGAGTCTAGCGCGCTAGACTCTACATCATTATCTGCTTGTTTTTTTATTTGATTTATTGCTAAGTCTGTTGATTTTTCCATAACTGACTATTTTATCCACTTCTTTTAGTTAAGCTTTTAATTCCCTCCCCTATTCCATCTAGCGTGAGGGGGAACATTCTTTCTGTCATCAGTTCTTTCATTATGCTAACTGACGCATAATAATTCCAGTACTGACTCAACTGCGGGTTAAGCCATATTGCATGTTCAAAATGATGAAGTAAACGTTGCATCCATACAGCACCCGCTTCTTCATTCCAGTGTTCTACACTGCCTCCAGGATAAGTAATTTCATAAGGCCCCATGGTGGCATCGCCCACAAAAATTAACTTATAGTCAGCACCATATTTGTGAATGATATTGGCAATCGGAATAACTTCTCTGTCACGCCTTTTGTTGTCTTTCCAAACGCCCTCATAAACACAATTATGAAAATAGAAATATTCAAGATATTTAAATTCAGTATGTACCGCAGAAAACAATTCTTCACACTCTTTAATGTGTGCGTCCATTGAGCCACCTACATCAAAAAACATCAATACTTTTACCGCGTTGTGTCGCTCTTGCACCATATGAATATCAAGTAACCCAGCGTTCTTAGCGGTAGAGCCTATGGTAGTTGGAATGTCGAGTTCTTCGGTCGCACCTGTGCGGGCAAATTTGCGCAGTTTTCTCAGGGCTACTTTTATATTACGGGTACCTAACTCAACATCACCGGCTAGGTTCTTAAACTCTCTTTTATCCCACACTTTAGCAGCTGAAAAATTCCTATTTCCTTCTTGGCCTATACGCACGCCTTCAGGATTGTAACCGTTAGCACCAAAGGGCGATGTGCCTCCCGTGCCAATCCATTTATTACCACCTTGATGATGTTTTTCTTGTTCAGCCATACGTTCTTTGAGGGTTTTCATCAGTTCTTCAAGGCCACCTAAAGCTTTAATTTGTGCCTTTTCTTCTTCACTAAAATGTCGTTCTAATGCATTTTTCAACCATTCTTCAGGGATATCTTTACCAAAAAGATCAATGCTTTGCACACCTTCAAAATAATCTGCAAACGCCCTATCAAACTTATCATACTGACTTTCATCCTTAACCATCACCAGTTTGGCTAAAATATAAAAATCATCAACACTGGCAAATATCACACCTTTTTCAAGTGCCTTAAGTAAGTCGAGAAGCTCTCTTAGACTCACTGACAGTTTGTATTCTCTGAGTTTAAAAAAGAAATCAATTAACATTAACGGCGCGCCATAAAGACCAATTTTTCGAACAAGTGGATATCTTGTTCATTCTTCAACAAAGCACCATATAACGGCGGAATACTTTGTTTACCATCTTTGTTTTGTAATGCCTCAGCAGGAATGTCTTCTGCCACTAATAATTTTAACCAATCTAGTAGTTCTGATGTAGAAGGCTTTTTACGCAAACCCGGGACATCACGTAGATCGAAAAATGATTGTAACGCTTGACTTAGCAATACCTTTTTAATTTCTGGGAAGTGCACATCGACAATTTGACGCATCTCTTGGGCATCAGGAAACTGAATATAATGGAAAAAACAACGACGTAAGAATGCGTCAGGTAATTCTTTTTCATTGTTCGATGTAATGATTACAATTGGACGTTGTTTGGCTTTGATAACCTGTTGTGTTTCATAAACAAAAAATTCCATTTTATCCAGCTCTAACAACAGATCATTTGGAAACTCAATATCGGCTTTGTCTATTTCATCAATCAATAATATAGTGCGTTTTTTTGCATCAAATGCCTGCCACAACTTACCTTTAATAATATAATTGCCAATATCATGGACCTTTTCATCACCTAGCTGTGAGTCACGCAGACGAGAAACAGCATCGTATTCATATAAACCTTGCTGTGCTTTTGTTGTAGATTTAATATGCCACTGGATTAGATTGGCATCTAAACTTTTTGCCAATTCTTCAGCCAACATGGTTTTACCCGTGCCCGGCTCACCTTTAATTAATAACGGTTTTTCTAACGTGATAGCCGCGTTAACAGCAAGTTGTAACTCGCGGCTAGCAATATATTTTTCTGTTCCATTAAACGCCATGTAAAACCTCAAAAATCATTAACAAAAAATTAACCATAAGATATAGCGAAAAAGCTCTTTAAATAAAGCCTTCTACCCTTACCTATAGATATGAATGACATTATGATAAAACAGTTTTATAGGCTTTATGTATCAATAATATTTATAGGGCCAGTTGTTGTTTGATAAATATTAAGAAAATAGGCGCTACAATTACTGATAGACGGTGTACCAATCAGGGTTACACTGTTAAAAATAAAAATATTAAGCAAGGAAATAACGATGCAAGTATACGACGACAATTCACTCGCTATTGGTAAAACACCTTTGGTTAAACTCAATCGAGTTACCGGCGGCAACGTTTACGCAAAAATTGAATCCAGAAATCCAAGCTTCAGTGTTAAGTGCCGTATAGGCGCAAACATGATTTGGGATGCCGAGAAAAAAGGCTTACTTAAACCAGGTAACGAGATAGTTGAAGCGACAAGTGGAAATACCGGGATCGCGTTAGCATTTGTAGCAGCATCTAGAGGGTATAAAATCACCTTAACCATGCCTAGTTCAATGAGCTTAGAGCGTCGTAAGTTACTTAAAGCCATGGGCGCAAATTTAGTCTTAACAGAAGCGCCTAAAGGAATGAAAGGAGCGATTGCTGCTGCAAATGAAATTGTAGCATCCGATCCTTCAAAGTATATTCCTATGCATCAATTTGAAAATCCAGCCAACCCTGAAATTCATGAAAAAACCACTGGACCAGAGATTTGGAATGATACAGACGGTAAAATAGATATTTTTGTTGCTGGTGTTGGTACAGGCGGTACCATTTCTGGTGTTAGCCGTTATATCAAAAATACCCAAGGCAAAGCTATCACCACAGTGGCAGTTGAACCCACTGACTCTCCAGTTATTACCCAAGCTAAAGCGGGTAAAGCACTCACCCCTGGCCCCCACAAAATTCAAGGAATAGGCGCTGGCTTTATCCCTGGCAACCTAGACTTAGAAACTCTTGATGCTGTTGAGCAAGTCAGTAATGAAGAATGTATGGCAATGACCCATCGTCTAATGAAAGAAGAAGGCATTTTAGCCGGCATTTCTTCAGGTGCCGCTGTCGTTGCAGCCAAACGCTGGGCAGAAAAGCCAGAGAATGCCAACAAAATCATAGTGGTTATCTTAGCTAGCGCATCTGAGCGTTATTTGAGCAGTCCTTTGTTTGCCGGTGAGTTTTCTGATTCAGAAAATGTCCAATAATAGTATGTACTTGTCGGTTAAGTAGTTAATGTTGACATCAACTTACTAGGGAGGTTAGTGTCTCCCCAGTAATTAGGATATATAATTCGATAAGATCATAACATTAGAAAAAATTTGATTACTGTTATTGAAATTCCTCAACCATCATGGTGGAAGTAATTATGTTAAAAAAAATCATTTTTATCTTCATACTTACTGTTTTTTTCAGTGGATGTGACAAATCCCTCACGAAACAAGGTGGTGGTAAATTTGGTATGTTAAATAGTGGCAATCCTGAATATGCTGCGATTGAATTTTTTGAACATATTTACCGTGACAAAGGGCTTGAAGGAGCTATTAAGGTTAGCTCACCTAAAATGGAACGCTTAATACGTTCCTATCACACGAACAAAGGTGTTCAGAATCACTTGTTAAATATGCGTTTCGATAAGGTATCCATAACATCTAAGACACGCAGTGCAGGTAGAAATGAATTCGCTAAAAAAGCGCAAATTTCCTTATTTTTTGAGGGAGAGTTAAATGGCAACATATTGAAAGATATCCGTATTGTCAAACTAGTAAAAACAGATAAAAACTGGACGGTAGATGAGGTCAGTTTGAATTAAGCATAGCTCCCAATAGCATTTTAATTTTTTTGTTCTTCCCCGTTAACTTTCAGATTGTCAAAATTTAGTAGCAACAGTCTCTTGAATCGGAGCTCATTTTCTTAATTGTTTTAATTATACAATTAATGTTAAATTATTCAATTCTAATTACATAAAATAACTCATCTTCTACATAAATTTCATCGGCACTACCATCATAACTACTGATAGTTGCACCATATCCGTCAGCGTCTATTACACCTTGAATGAAATCATCTTTGTCTATAAAATTCTCCCAATCTAATCCAAAATCTCGTAAAAAATCTTCCGGGTCATATTTAACATCACGAACTAACTCATTAATTTTATCTTCAATCATATCCTCAGGAAAATCTCCTTCAGGGTTAGATTCCATTTCTACAATCTCTTCTTTAAATTCTTCTATAAGTTCATTTAATTCATCAATTTTGTCTTGAATACTTTCATCTCCTTCTCCACCGTCCATATGATTTTCCATATCACTAATATGGTTTTCAAGTTTTTCAATTTTACTATTTAAAATTTGTATTTTTTCTTCTTGGTCATCAGATAACATCCTATCCTCATCATCAAAATAAGATTCCGGGTTATCTCTTACATCATTTTCAAAAACATCTTCAGCTTCTCTAACAATAGCTTCGGTATCCAAATATCCTTGAGCAAATCCTGAATTAAATCCCGTATACCCAATATCATCAATTAAATTATCCACGTAGTCATAACAACTTCTTTGCATATCATCATCATCACCAACCCCATATTTTCTACCATCTAAATCGGCATCAATAACTTCAAATTCAGTTAAGTTATAATGTTGTCCCACAGGAACAATGTTGTACACATCAATATATTTATCATAGGTTTCTAGTTCCTCCTCAAGAGCCTCAATTTCATCTAATATTTCAACATTTTCATCAGGGTCTCCTTCTCTTTCATCATCATCATATCTTCCTTTAAGTGCCTCTATTTCATTATTAATTCTTAGAATATCCGCTCTGTCATCATTAGTTAATTCATTAACATCTGAATTTTCAACAAGAAACTTAAGTAATGCATGGGCCTCTAATCCTTCATCAGGACAATCACCATTCAAATCCCATTCCTCATCTTCTCTTCTCTCTTGAGCATCTTCCCTCATTCCTTGAACTCTCTGTTGTTCTCTTAATCTTTCAAGTCTTTCTTTTTCTTTTTTAGCGGAAGCTTTGTCAGAATATATTTTCAGTTGTTCTCCATATTCTTGTTGTAAGTAAGAATCAACTGAAGATATTATTTCATTAATTTTACTTGTATTAAGAATCCAACCATTTTTAATGGCATCATCTTTCGCATCATAATAAATTGTATCACCATCAAATTTTCTTAATAAAGCCACTTTGTACAATGGGTCACTCGTCGCTTTAGTCCTATCTAAAATGTAGAATAACTTTCCATCTTCATTATATCTCTTGAATTGGTAATCAGATTCTGCTGCGGTACACCACTTTGTACCTTTACCATAGTAACATGAGCCCTCGTGTGTTAATGGATTAACAACAAAAAACTTACCGTCATCATAAACAACATTACCACCCTCAACATTTTTAACATCTCTTCGAGCTCTGTTATGATAAGTTAAAATTGCATTTACTAATTCGTCAAAATTTTGATATTGGTTGATGTCTGTTTTTGGTAGGTTTGTCGAAATTTTCTCAAACCTATCAAGAGCATCTACTAATTTGGTAAAGTTCTCATCAAAGTTAATATTGTCAAATATTTTACCAACCCACTCAAAATATTTTTGTGGGATTTTCTCCACAATTTTATTCAAATTTTCAGGTGAAAATTTCTTTCCGTACTTGATTTTAAAGTCATCAACTCTACCTTCTTGTATTAATTTTAAAAAATCCATTAATCTTTTATTTAATAAATATCTTTCCTATACTATTATTGTCCTGAAGAACTATTTATAATAATAATAATAAACATAAAAAACAAAATCATATGGGATGCGGATGTAAAGGTAACAGCCAACCACAGCAACAAACTGAACAACAAGTTCAAGCGGCACAAGCGGTTAAACAACAACAAACTGAGAGTATTAAACAAGCTATCAAGAAAACTGTTGAGAAGTACTACAATGTAAATAAAACCTCTAACTAAGGAATTTTACATAAATTAACAGAGGGACAATGAAAATTGCCCCTTTTTTTGTATTTATACATATGGATTTTAATGATATAGTAGAAAAATTTAATAATGGAGATTTAGACGTTACAAAATATTTTAACGACTACGAAACTTTCTTTAGTGTATTGAAAAAAAGAGGTCTAATGAGTGAAATAGACCCAAGTAATGCATCTGATGGTGAAGAATGGCAAAATGAATATTTTTTATGGTTGTACCATAACGATAAAACCGCATTTAATAAATGGGTACCATCTTTACTGAATGATGTCGTTTTTAAGGATGGTGTTTATTATTTAGATACTGATGATAGGGGTGAGTTAAGTAAATTATTTTGTGATGGTAGAAATGATATCTCACAAAGTACTATAGAAAATATTCTTAGTGGTGAAAGTGATTGGGAACCCTATTGGGACACAACGGATAATGTTTATAGAGATGTGGTTGAAGAGTTAAATTCTGAAAATATTGAACGACTTAAAACATATATTTTGGAAACATTAACTAATTGGAAAATTGAAATTGATGATGACACTCCTGATTTATTTAGTAATTATTCCGACGATGAAGGTATTTTTTATCTAACACCTGAAAATGTTGGTGATGTTATTGGTGATGAAGAATCAATGAATTACCTTATGGATGAACATTATTTAGACGAGTTAAGAAGTGAATTGTATAGTGTTCATAGTCAAGCTTATAATAATGCGTATGAAGACACTGTTTGGGAAGAAATTTGGAGCGAACTTAGTACCTACTTCATAGGTCATGGAGAATGGGTTTCAAGACCTCACAGATATAAAAAAGATACTGAAGTTCAACATTTTGTTATACCAATAGCAAATTTTGAATCCGATATTGTTAGGTTTTTAGAAGACAATAAAGGTTACGGTAATACCGGTACTTTAGAATATTGGGGTAGTTATTTAGGGGTTTTAAAAGAATGGGCTGATTGTTTGAGTGTTCATTCACCAGATTATCCTGATTTTCAAAAAGTAGATAAAAATATAAATGAACTATTTGGAGAATATATTTAATATTTTTCTAATCTTCTATTCGTTTTATTTTTTAAAATCCCTATTATTCACTCAATAAATAATAATTTAACTTATTGATGAATTTAAAGAAAATCGGAAGTAATATCTTCACAACAAATTTATTTGCAGATTTCATATTATCTAAAATACCAAAAGAAGAACAATCTATTATTAAAGTGATTGATTGCACCAACTTTTTTGTAATCAAAGGAAAAACAACTTACAATGAAGTTTTAGACCTTTCAACATTAACTTCAGAGTTTGAAAAAAAATACAAATCAATAATTAAAGATGTTAAAATAAGTCACTCAATTGATTTAATTGAATATGGTCTTAGTTTATCTTCTCAAACAGAATTAAAATACACATACCATTTTACCGATAATTGTTCTTATAACCAAAAACAAATTGATTTATTCAAATCAGAAGAACACTCTTATACTAACGAAACGTTCCCTAAAAAAATAACTGATGAAGAATTAGTTAGCGTATCTGAATTTCCTCATGGATATTCACTTGGTCAAGGTAGACTATTGTATTACTACGGTAAACATATATTTTATAGTATTCCTTCAAACTATTCATTACAACCGTTAACATTTAATTTAACAACATTAAAAAATGAAGATGGTGATAATTCACTTAAAATATTTAACCCATATCTTGGGAGTAATGATAATAGATTAGTTTCCGCAATTTTAGATGTTTTTGATTTTGACATGTCTTGGTTAAATACTGAAATGAAAAAAGTGGATTGGAGTATATAACTCACAAACCCACTTGAAGAATATTCAGTAATTAAAGAAAAGTATAAAGATTTAATTTTATTTTAAATAATCCCTACGTTTTTTCTATGTTGGTTGACAATATCAACCGCTTCTGTAAGTTCATAATAATTTTTATCAGGAACATATAAAAAAGATTCATGGTTTTCACCATCACCTTCAATAATTAATAACGCTGGAATCATATCATTTTCAGTTATTTGACTGAATGTGTCATATTCATCCTTATAGACCTCAATATCTCTATCAAAAAATTCAACACCTTCTTTAGTTAGTAACTCTTTGAACTCTGTACAAAATGGACAACCTTGCATCGTGTACACAATAACATTTAAATCTTTCATTTTAATTAGTTTAATAGAGCAAGTACTTGGGCTGGTTGTAAAACTCCTGCTTGAGAAAATGTTTCCTTCCCTTCCTTGAAAACTTTTATTGTTGGGACACTTCTGATTCCCAACTCTCTCATGTAATCCATATCATTTTCAATATCTAATTTATACACCCCATATGTTGGTGTTCCCGTAGATTCTTTAATTAAAGATTCATTAACTTTTTCTAAGTTACTTAACATTATTTTACATGGACCACACCATGTTGCAAATAAGTCTAATACAAAACTTTCTTTGTTGTTAATTTTCTGTTTTAATTCTTCAGATGTTAGTTGTTGCATTTTTAAATTGTTTTAATACTTGACCAATAAATAAGTCAAATTCGTTTGATTGTTCTTGTTTATAGTAAATTGTTACTTCAATCATTTGTTGTTGACCAGTAAGATACTCGTGCTCTCTAAATAAATAAATATAAAACCCTTGCGTTGTTTTATACAATTTTTCTTTATAAATTCTCTTACCATCTTTATTCATAGTAGAATGACTATGGATTATGATTACCTTTTTACTACCAATAAATTCATCAAATTCAATTGGTAGTGATAGAGTCATTGTTGAAAATATTTCTCCTTTCTCCTCAAGTTTTAATATGTACTTAGATATATTCATTAGAAAAGGTCCCACATAGATTTTTCTGTACCATCAATATTTTTATAAGACCATTTTAATTCATTGTTTTCCCAGTATGAATCAGAATTAAATTTTACACCATTCTTACATTCTTTGTCAATTTTTACCGTTTTGAATCTTTTGTCCTTTAAACAAGATAATACAACATCATCTAATTTAAATAGAACATCACACCATTCTTCACTTAGTCTATTATTAAATTTACCCAAACTTTGAATTCGTCTAACCTTAACTTTGTCATCTTGTTTAATAAGATCTGTCTCTTATACACATCTCCGAGCCCACGAGACAGGCAGAAATCTCGTATGCCGTCTTCTGCTTGAA